>OGPH01001051.1_pt1 | contig 24067 bp, 23 predicted proteins | sample 1552891 | NCBI WGS metagenome assembly OGPH01 (sample SAMEA2580272, study PRJEB22360) | human gut metagenome | biome: human gut; feature: human-associated habitat; material: faeces | place: Denmark | collected 2008/2010 | reverse complement strand
CGGCACTATACGCATAAGGGGCGGCGGTTCCTCCGGCACACACTGGCCGTGGCGGAGTGCTCCATCCAGATCCGGGAGATCTGTGAAAGTCAGGAAGAGCTCTCTCTGGTCACGGTGGATTTTGAGCCGGACAGTTGGCGTGCGTATTCCCGGATCGGTAAAATCGTGTCGCTTCGGCCCGACCTGTATGCAAAGACCCTTTGCGGCGAGTATGAAGACTGCTGGTTCATCGAAGTAGATTTAGGTACAGAATCCATCCCGGCCATTCTGGAACAGTGCCGCCGCTATCACGACTACTTCCTCACCGGTTTGGAGCAGGAAGAGTTCGGAGTGTTCCCCCTGACGGTCTGGATTGTCCCCAACGCCCATCGCCGGGACATGTTAAAAGAGGCCATCCGCAAGACCTTTGCCGGACAGCCCTCCCTCTTTGCGGTGATCACGCCGGAAGAGCTGGAGCCGCTGCTCTGTCAAAAGTTGAATCAGGAGACTCTATGTTAGGCTCCCGCTGCCAAGCCTCCGGGAGCCGGAAAAGGAGGTTACATGAGCAAGAAAGAACGCGGGAGGCCGATGTGCTCCCATCACGTCCGCATTGTCCCGGAGTACCGGGAAACCCCGGACATGGAAAAGCTAGGGCAGGCTCTGATCTCGGTAGCAGTGAATATTGCCGAGAGGAAAAAGACGACTTCCGATACCAATACTGTTGCAAATCCAGCGACATCATCTACCGAAGGGAGGGCGGCATGACGTAACATAGCATTACCGGCAGACATCTGCCCTCCTAAAAAAACAGGCGTTTCTTCTATAAAATATCGCAAGAAACGCAGCACATTCACAGGAAAGGAGGTTTACTGTAACAACGAAACTTTAACATCTGGCGGCCACGGTGCGCTTGTCCTATAGAGGCGCATCCGTGGATGCCCTCTGGGACAGCGCACTTTAAGCCGCCCCACAAAAAAGGAGGGCAAAGCCATATGTTTACCAATCATTTTGGGATCGAAATGGAATTCACAGGCATCACCCGGGAACAGGCGGCGGAAGTGGCCGCAAAGTTTCTGGGCGGCACCGCAACACACGCAGGTGGCTACTACGACACCTATCACGTGACCGCACCGGACGGACGGATCTGGAAATTTATGTCGGACGCCAGTATTGACTGTCAGAGAAAAAACGGACGCCGCACCGTTCGCGCCGACACAAACTACAGCGTGGAGCTGGTCAGCCCCATTCTCCTGTACCGGGAAGATATCGACACCGTACAAGGTCTGGCACGGCGTTTACGCAGAGCGGGCGGCTTCACCAATGACCCCTGCGGCATCCACATCCATCTGGACGGTTCCAACCACACGGCGCGCAGTATCCGCAACTTTGTCAACATCATCGCCAGCCATAACGATCTGTTCTACAAAGCCCTGCAGATTGCGCCGGAGCGGATGCGCTACTGCAAAAAGATGGACGCCTATCTGGTAGAGCGGATGAACCGGGTGAAACCCAAAACCCTTGCGCAGATCGAGAGCATCTGGTACGAAGGCTACCGGGGGAGCCGGAACCGGCACTATCACGACAGCCGCTACCATTTCCTCAATCTGCACAGCTTCTTCAACGGCAACCACACCGTAGAACTCCGGGGCTTCAATGGGACGCTGCATGCTGGGAAAATCCGGGCGTATATCGTGTTCGCCCTGGCTCTGAACAACCAGGCGCTTACCCAAAAAAGCGCCAGCTACCGGAAGGTGCAGGAGGAGAATGAAAAGTTTGCCATGCGGGTGTATCTAAACCGGATCGGTTTTATCGGCGACGAATTCAAAAGCTGCCGGGAACACCTTTACCAGCATCTGGATGGCAACGCAGCGTGGCGTTACGGCAGTAAGGAAAATGTCCGCAGCCACATCAACCGTGCAGGAAATGGAGGGAACGCACATGAAGAATAACAAAGAAAGACTCTACATTGCTTACGGATCAAACCTGAATCTGCGGCAGATGGCGCATCGCTGCCCCACAGCGGAAGTGGTAGGCAAAAGCCTGCTGCGCGGCTGGCGGCTGATGTTCCGGGGCGGCTCCCACAGTGCGGTCGCTACGGTGGAACGGATGCCGGGACACACGGTGCCGGTGCTCATCTGGCGGCTGCAGCCCAGTGACGAGCAGGCGCTGGATGTCTACGAGGGCTGGCCGCGTCTGTACCGCAAGGAGACCATCCGGTTAACCGTAAACGGCAGGCGTGTCTACGCCATGATCTACATCATGAACGAGCAGGGACACCCTTACGGAAAACCGTCCAGTTTCTACCTGAACACCATCTGCGATGGTTACCGCTCCTGCAGATTTGACCCCGAGATTCTTTTGACAGCAGTCGCTGATTCCAGAAAGGAGGCATTCTAATGACAGATACCATCAAAATGCAGATCCTCACAATCCGCAACTCCGGAGAGACCAATATGTTCGACATCCGCCGTGTACAGCAGATCGCTAACCGCAGAGGCTACTACGAGCTAGTCATCTATCTGGAGGAACACCGGAAAGAGTACGTCAATTTTATCCTTACCGGAAGAGCCAACTAAACGTTAGAAAAGACTTGCTTTTTCCGGCAGGCTGAGTGATAGATGTAGACAGAGAAAGGAGGAACCGATCATGCGGATCAACTACAATGTAACAGGCTCAAAGCGGAAGGAGTTGGTACAGGCCGTTGCCGATTTTCTGGCAGTGCATCCTGTTTATCTGGGAGCGCCCACCTTTGCTTATAAGGTCGGCGGCTGTCAGGTAGATATTCATGGCGTTCTTACTATCCCCAATACGGGTGACGAAGTTACCGCCGTACTGTTAGACATGCTAAAACAGCGGGGTTTCGAGCCCTTCCACGATGAGGAACCTGCCAGCACCGCTGAGACAGCATCAATAGGGACTGAAGCCTATTCCTATATCGTGGAAATCCCTAAAAACGGGTTTACTCCGGAAGCGGAGGACAATCTTACCCGGATCATTGCCAGCAAGGCAACGCTTCTCAAGAAAGCCTTGGGGACAGACACGCTGGAAGTTACCCAAACGGAAACGACGCTGAAGTTCCCGTGGTTTACCCTGCATGGCCTCGATGGGGAGGCCGATGCGTACAACCGCTTAATTGCTGCTCTCTGTAAGATGGCAAAGGAACAGCGGCGGGTAACAGCGGTAGAGCGCCCCACAGACAACGAGAAGTTCACCATGCGGATTTTCCTCATCCGGCTGGGCTTCGTCGGCGATGATTACAAAAAAGCGAGAAAAATCCTGCTCAAGAATCTTTCCGGCAACAGCAGCTGGAAGTCCGGGCACCGCCCGGAACGGGCTGAGGCGACCACCGCAGAGTCTGTTGTTGAAGAAACACCAAACATCAACGAAACAGAAACAACTCCGGCAGACGATTCTGCCGATGAGAAAGGGGGCGCACCTTATGAACAGTAATTACGGATTCCCAAGCCGCGAGACGGTGGCGCGGGTCAGGCAGATGTATCCAACCGGCTGCCGCGTAGAGCTCATCTCGATGGATGACCCTTACGGCAAGCTCAAGCCCGGTGACCGGGGTACGGTAAGCACAGTGGATGACACCGGCACCGTATTTGTCCGCTGGGACAACGGCTCAGGACTGGGCGTCGTCTACGGCGTAGACAGAATCCGGAAACTGTAGTTCTTTATTAAGGAAGGTATTACGCTTTCCTCGCAACCCAAACCGGTCTGCCATGCGCAGGCCAGTTTTCCAAGGAATTATGAGCTTATTATCAAAGAGATAACTTTAGGATAAGCGGCTTGATTTGTTCGCTATTCAGAGGTATCATCAGACAAATCCAAGAAAGGAGGCGGTATACATGAGTTATACAGCACAAGCAGATCCCATGCAGGCGATGGTAAACGCCATGACACCCAAGTTTGCGGTTTCCTACTTGCGCGTCTCCACACGCGGACAGGCAGAACGCGGCGGCGGTGCAGACGAAGGCTTTTCCATCCCCGCTCAGCGGGAAGCCAACAAACGTAAAGCCCTCTCTATGGGCGCAATGGTGGGCAAGGAATTTGTTGACCGGGGCGCATCCGCCAGATCGGCAGACCGCCCGGAACTCCAGAAGATGCTGGAGTACATCAAAGAGAACGCCGACCGCGTGGACTATGTGATCGTCCACAAAGTTGACCGTCTTGCCCGTAACCGAGGCGATGATATTGATATTATGCGCGTCCTCAATGAGTGCGGCGTGCAGTTAATTTCCGCATCCGAGAGCATCGACGACAGCCCGTCTGGCATGCTGCTCCATGGTATTATGAGCGCCATTGCCGAGTTTTACTCACAGAACCTGGCAACAGAAGTTAAGAAAGGTATGGGCGAAAAAATCAAGAACGGCGGTACCGTTGGCCGAGCACCTATCGGTTACAAAAATGTACGAGATATAGACGAAAAAGGGCGTGAAGCACGTACTGTTGCTATTGATCCAGAAAGAGCGCCACTGATCAAGTTGGCGTTTGAGGAGTACTCTACCGGCCAATGGACGGTGGCAGACCTAGCGGAGCATCTAGCCGCATGTGGCCTGAACACTCGCTCCACTCCAAGAATTCCCTCGCAACCCATCACCTTAAAAACACTCCATAAAGTATTGGTTAACCCATACTATAAGGGTGTAGTTACGTATAAAGGTGTAGAGTATCCCGGAAGTCACGAACCGCTGGTCAGTACAGAAATATGGGAAAAGGTGCAAACCATTCTCGCCTCTCGAGTCAATGGTGAGCGCAACTTCAAACACCCACACTTTCTAAAAAGCAGTATATATTGCGCTTGCTGTGGCGAGCGCATGATGGTCAGCAACGAAAAGAAAAAAGACGGAACTGTTTACCCCTACTTTGTCTGCGCTGGACGGCATAGCAAACGCCATCCGGAATGCACCACCAATGCCGTTCTGATTAGCGCTGTCGAAGAAGCGATTGAGCAGATTTATATTTCCTACCAGCTCCCGGCAGAGGTAAGGGTAATGTTGGAAAAGCAAGTGACCACGCTGATTGAAAACGAAAAAGAAAAATACAAAAAAGAGCTGAACGGTCTGAAAGGTCAGAAAGCCAAACTGGAAAACAAACGGCAAAAACTGCTTGAAGCCCACTATAGCAACGCCATCCCTTTGGATCTGCTTAAAGCTGAACAGCAGAAAATCGCCAAAGAGCTGGCGACCATCGAGCATGAGATCCGCATCCACAATACCACTTTTGAGGCGATTGTCGACAATCTTAAAGCTGCATTGGACATTGTTGAGAACTGCGGAGAGACTTACCGCTATGCCGATGATGTCACGAAGCGGCTCATGAATCAAGCTATCTTTAAGCGTTTCCTTGTCAGTAATGACTCGGAAAACGGTCTTAAAGTAGATGCCGAGTTGGCTTCACCCTTTGCCCAGCTGCAGGAGCCTATCAAGGACGACCTGATAAGAATCAACCACGCCAGTCCTGAACGCGCCAAAACTCTCTTAGATATAATCAAAGCCCATCTCCAAGCCTATTTCGGAGATGGGCTTTATGATGATGTTTTATCGGCGAATAGTTCGAGTAAGGGCAAAAACTTGGTGGATACCTCAAAACTCGAAAAATCTGATAAAAACACCATAAGCTCTGCGGATTGTCAAGACGCACGTCAAAGTGAGGACAAGAAAAAATCAGCATCGAATTTATCAGATGCTGATCTTCCCTATAAATCCGCGTTTATAGAAACTCACTCGAACCCATCAAATTTTTTTGGGTCAAATATTTCGAGTAAAGGTGTTTTGGTGGAGATGGCGGGAATCGAACCCGCGTCCGAAAAAGGATTACCAAGGCTTTCTACGAGCGTAGCTTCTGTTTTAAGATTCCCGCCGCCCCCCGCCCAAAAGCAGGCTGGGGGTTTTGGTAGCCCTTAGGTCATGACGGGGGTAAGGGCATGGCCCCGTTCACGTTCACCGCTTATCGACGCCCTAGCCCCGGCCGCGGTGCTCCGGGGGAGGACGACTGCCTTAGTTAGGCAGCAACAGCAACAGGTTCGTTGTCGTTTAATTTTAAAGGTTGCGGATTTTATAGCGGTCCCGCACCGCTGCTCGCTTACCAGGGCTCTCCTTCCCCGTCGAAACCTTTACATCCCCCTATCTGGGACAGCTAGGGCTGCCCTTGGGTTTTGGGCGGCGCACCGCCCGAAGAGGTACATTTACCGGTTGCGCTCTTTTATGGCGCGCTCGATGTCCCGCTTGGCGGCTTTCTCCGCCATGTCGGCCCGCTTGTCATAGAGCTTCTTGCCCCGGCACAGGCCCACCTGCACCTTCACCCGGGAGTCCTTGAAGTACAAAGACAGGGGGATGAGGGAATACCCCTGCTGCTTGACAATGCCGTACAGCCGCAGGATCTCCACCTGATACTCCCTCGTGTCGCTGCCGTTGACGGTGGCCAGTATGGTGGCCGGGCCGCATCTGACCTCCCAGGCCGCCGCCACAGGGATGGCCTGGGTCTCGTCAATGAACCCGGCGTCCGCCACCTTGCCGAAGATGCCGCCGTTGGTGTTGGCCGTCAGGGTGCCCACGTCACGCTGCACGGTGAAATCACCCCGCAGCTCGCCCGGCTCGCCCTTCAGGCCCTTTTTCACCGCCTTGACCGTGGTTTCCATGATGGAGCCGCTGCTGAGACTCATCAGCTGCGCCGTATCCATGTCCGTGATGCCGTGGCCCAGCGCGCCGTAGCTGGCGGTCTGAGGGTCGTAATAGGTCAGCGTACCGATGCCCGCCATGCTGTCCCGGATCCACGCGCCCAGACGGTAAACGCCGTCACTTCCGCACTGGGGCGTGTCGGTAAAGGTCACGAGCCGCTCTCCCCGCCGCACCTGCATGGATACCGGCATGCTGCCGTTTTTTTGCAGCAGCGCCTGTAATTGCTCGGTGGACTGCACGCGGGTGTCGTTGACCTTCAACAGAAGGTCGCCCACCTTCAGGGTATCGCTGCCCTCCAGCGACACCACCAGCGCGCCGTCAGCGAACAGCTTGATGCCCACCGCTTTTCCCAACGGGATCAATGTGCGCTCTCCTTCCGCCGCCCACGCGGGAGTGATAAGGGAAAACGCCAGCAGACAGGAAAACAGAAAGGATAGCCATCGTTTTTTTCGCGTCTCATACAAATCGATCACCCTTTCACAGCACGGCGCAAACCGCGCCGCGCCAGATCTGTCACCGGTGACTGCGTTATTTTTTGCGAAAGCCGTCGCAATATGCCCGTTAAAAACAGGCAGCGGCGGCAATGAAAAAAATGGCATTTTTTGTCAGCGTGTGCGTCAAAGAAAAAGCAAATTGACAAAATAACCGCCCATCAGTATAATGAGAGCATACATAATGCGAATTATTACATGCCACAAGGAGGCACAATGGATATTTTTGAAAAATGCTATGCCCCGACGCTGGCCAGCGAGCTGAAGGAAAAGGGCGTGTACCCCTATTTCCACGCTTTGCAGTCCCGTCAGGATACCGAGGTCATCATGGAAGGCAAACGCCGCATCATGCTGGGCTCCAACAACTATCTGGGCCTGACCATCCACCCCGAGATCATCGAGGCCGGCGTGAAGGCGCTGGAGAAGTACGGCACCGGCTGCTCCGGCTCCCGGTTCCTCAACGGCACGCTGGAGCTGCATCTGGAGCTGGAGGCGGAGCTGGCCAGATTCCTGCGGAAGGACGGCGTGGTCACCTTCGGCACCGGCTTCCAGTCCAACGTGGGCATCATCTCCGCGCTGGTGGATCGCCACGACTACGTGATCTGCGACAAGGAGAACCATGCCAGCATCTACGCCGGCTGCCAGATGAGCTACGGCAAGATGCTGCGCTACCGCCACAGCGATATGGCGGAGCTGGAGCGCATTCTGCAGAAGATCGACGGCAAAAACGGCGTGCTGATCGTCACCGACGGCGTGTTCTCCATGGGCGGCGATATTGCCAAGCTGCCGGAGATCTGCGCCCTGGCCAAGAAGTACGGCGCTCGCGTCATGGTGGACGACGCCCACGGTCTGGGCGTGCTGGGCGAGGGTGGTCGCGGCACCGCCAGCTATTTTGGCCTTGAGGATCAGGTGGACGTCTACATGGGCACCTTTTCCAAGTCGCTGGCGTCGCTGGGCGGCTACATGGCGGCCTCTGCCGAGGTGGCGGAGTTCGTGCGCCACGCATCCCGTCCCTTCATCTTCTCCGCCTCCATCCCGCCTGCCAACTGCGCCACGGCGCTGGCGGCCTTACGGCATCTGGAGGCCCATCCGGAGTTGCCGAAGCGGCTGCGGGATCTGAGCCTGTACGCCCGCAAGGGCTTTACGGAGCGGGGTGTCAAGATCCGGGAGAGCGCCCTGGAAGCGCCCACCCCCATCATCCCCCTGTACACCTACGAAACCTATTGGACGCTGGAAGCGGCGGCGGAAATTTACGACCGCGGCGTGTACGTGAACCCCACCTTACCTCCCGCCACGCCGGAGGGCGAAGCCCTGCTGCGCACCAGCTACATGGCCACCCACACGGAAGCGCTGCTGGACGAGGCCATGGACATCATTTCCGACGTGATGGTGAAGCGCCATGAGTAAGAAGGTCGCCATCGTCACCGGAGGTACCTCCGGTATCGGCCGGGCCACAGCGCTGGCCTTGCAGGAGCGCGGCTATACCGTTTACGAGCTGAGCCGCCGCGCCGAGGGCATGCCGGATATCCGCCACATCGTGGCGGATATCACCAAGGAAGAAACGCTTCAGGCCGCCGTGGAGCAGGTGCTGGCGGTGGAGGGCCGCCTTGATCTGGTGGTGAACAACGCGGGCTTCGGCATCTCCGGCGCCATCGAGTTCACCGACACGCAGGAGGCTCAGCGGCTGTTTGACACCCTGTTTTTCGGCATGGTGCGGATGAACCGCTGCGTGATCCCCCTCATGCGGCAGCAGGGTCACGGCCGCATCGTCAACATCAGCAGCGTGGCCGCTCCCGTGCCCATTCCCTTTCAGGCGTACTACAGCGCCGGAAAGGCCGCCATCAACGCCTATACCATGGCGCTGGCCAACGAGCTGCGGCCCTTCGGCGTCACCGTCTGCGCCGTGATGCCCGGCGATATCAAGACCGGCTTCACCGCCGCCCGGCATAAGATCATTGACGGCGACGATATCTATCAGGGCCGCATCGGCCGCTCCGTCCAGCGGATGGAGCACGACGAGCAGACCGGCATGGATCCCGCCAAGGTGGGCCGCTACATCGCCGCCGTGGCCAGCCGGGAGGGCAGTCATCACCCCCTGTATGCCACCCGCATCGACTATAAATTCTTCGTATTTCTGACGAAGGTGCTCCCCGCACGGTTCCTGAACTGGCTGATCTACCAGCTGTACGGGAAATAAGAATCACATAGTAAAAAATCACCCCGTAAGGGGTGATTTTTTACTATTAAATGGTTATTTTCTTTTGAAAAACCGCATTATCCTAGCTCCTTCGTCCGCTCATAGGCGGCGATGACGGCATTCATGGCGGCGGCCCGGAAGCCCCGCTCCTCCAATGCCCGAACACCCGCAATGGTGGTGCCGCCGGGAGAGCACACTGCGTCCTTCAATGCCCCGGTGTGTTCATCGGAGGCCAGCGCCAGCTTAGCCATGCCCAGCAGCATCTGGGCGGCGTAGCGCTGCGCCTTGGCGCGGGGCAGACCGGCATACACCGCGCCGTCCGCCAGACCCTCCAGAAACAGGCAGGCAAACGCACCGCCGCAGCCTGCCACGGCGCTTCCCACGTCCATCAACTTCTCGTCCAGCTCCTCCAGCAGGCCGGAGCAGTGCAACAGGGAGACAAAGCCCTCCCGCTGGGCCTCCGTCACGTTGTCGGAGCAGCAGTACATGGTGACGCCCTCCCCCACTGCCACGGCAGTGTTGGGCATGATGCGGATGACGGGATAGTCGCCGCCCGCCATCTCCCGGATACGCTGGACGGTCAGCCCCGCCGCCATGCTCAGCAGCACAAAGGGCGTGGTGCGCTCCTTCAGCGCCGGCGCGATCTCGGCCAGCATATCCGCCATCATCTGGGGCTTCACACCCAGCAGGATGTAGTCGCACCCCCGGGCAACGGTCAGGTTATCCGCCACCGACGCGCCGATCTCATCCGCCAGACGGGCGGCCTTTTCCGGCGTCCGGTTGGCCAGTACGATGCTGCTGCGCACCTCCACCGCCTTGGCGGCGGCACGGGCCAGCGCTCCGCCCATATTCCCCGTTCCAATGAATCCGTAGGTCATAAAAGTCCCTCCTTTTTATAAGTAAATAATTGTTTCGTAAGTCTTAACCCATAAAACGGCACAGCAGAATGGGCAGCAGGATCGCCGGAACCATGTTTAGTATCCGCAGCTTGGTCGCGCCCAGCAGGTTCAGGCTGATGCCCACGATCAGCAGCGAGCCCACGAAGGTGATCTCATTGACCACCGCCTCGCCCAGATAGGGTGCCACCACCGAAGCCAGCAGGGCGATGGAGCCCTCCACCACGAACACCGTTATGCCGGACAGCGCCACGCCCAGTCCCATGGTGGAAGCAAACACGATGGACGCCACGCCGTCGATGACCGACTTGGAAAACAGCAGGCTGTGCTGGTGCTGCAACCCGCTCTCCAGCGGCCCCATCACCGCCAGCGCACCCACGGCAAACACCAGCGATCCGGTGACGAACCCCTCGGTAACGCGGCTGCCGGAGAACCGCTTTTGCAGTTTCTCTCCCAGCTTATTGACAGCGGAGTCGATATCCATCAGCTCCCCGATCAGCGTGCCCACCACCATGGAGATAATGGGGATCAGGGCGTTGTTGCTTTTCAGCAGCCCCGGCACGGCGATGCCAATGGTCATCAGCGACAGCGCCGCCATCACGGAAGTCCGCAGCCGCTCCGGCAGCAGCTTCCCCACAAACATGCCGACAAGGCCGCCCACCACGACGGCCCCGCCGTTGACGACAGAACCCAGTAAGATCATGGGATCAGCCCTCCTCCGTTCAAAAGATCCTGCACCACCGTGCCCGCCATCAGCAGTCCCGCCACCGGCGGCACCCACGACACGCTGGCCGGAACACTGCGCCGTCCCGGCGGCGGCGTTTCCAGCTGCTGGGTCTGGCCCGGCTGTTCGGGGCTGAACGCCACCTTCAGGTGGTGGATGCCCCGTCCCCGCAGCTCCTTGCGCATGACGCGTGCCAGCGGACAGCCGGAGGTCTTGGCAATATCGGTGATGGTCAGCAGCTCCGGCTGCAATTTATTGCCGGTGCCCAGCGCCGTCAGAATCGGGATACGGCGCTCTCTGGCCTGCTGGATCAGATCCAGCTTGCAGCTGACCAGATCGATGGCGTCCACGATGTAGTCATATTGGGCGGCAAAGAACTCCTCCCGGTGGGCGGCGTCGTAGATGCCCACGATGGGATGCACCACCGTGTCCGGGCAGATATCCCGGCATCGGGCGGCGGCAGCCTCCGCCTTAGGCTGTCCCACGGTAGAGTGCAGCGCGTAGAGCTGGCGATTGATGTTGGTGACGGACACGGTGTCGCCGTCAATCAGCGTCAGCTCACCCACGCCTGCCCGGCACAGGGCCTCCACCACATAGCTGCCCACTCCGCCAAGGCCGAACACCGCCACGTGGCTGCGGCGCAGCCTGTCCAGCGCGTCGCCCCCCAGAATCATTTCCGTCCTCAAAAATTCTTCGTTTCTCATTTTACATGTAGTATAAGCGGCAAAGGACCGGCCTGCGCCGATCCTTTGCAATGGTTGTTGGTGATTCTCTTAATAACCGACGTACTGCATGCCGGAGCCCTCTGTCACGGCGTCCGTGGTGCCGTTCTCGGCCAGCCACGCCGTGTAGGCATCGTTCTTCAGCGTATTGGTGGCCTGCACCTTCCAGTAGGGATCGCCGAAGCTGTCCAGATACATCACGTGGCTGCCGTAGCTGGGGTCGATCACACCGGCGTCACCCACCTTGCGGCCATCGGCAAAGCACCAGTCCAGGAACTCCGGAATGAAGTTGGTGGTCTTGCTGATGCCCTCGTACAGGCCGCCGTTGGAGGCGCTTCCGGCATCACCGGACAGTTCACCGGCCATCTGAGCGAACAGCTCGGCGGTAGCGCCGCCGTCCTGCCACTCCTTCAGTGCCTTCTCGGCATCGTTGTGGGCGCTCTCCTTTATATCGGCCACGTCGGCCTCATAGGTCTCGGAGGTGCTGTCCAGAGCAGAGGTGTCCGCCTCGAAGAGAATGTGGCGGGCATTGACCACCTGATAGTCCTGACGGGCACGGCTGTGGAACAGCACGAAATAGATGTTGCTGTCGGTATTGACAGTGCCGGTCTCACCCTCGGTGCGGCTGGCGTCAAACACCCAGTTCATCATATCGGTATCGGCATAGGTGCCTTCTTCCTGATGGGTGTAGCTGGCGATATCCTCATAGCTGGCGGCAATGTCCTCCAGCGTCTCGCCGGCGGCGTAACGCTCGGCGGCATCAGCGGCGGCATCCTCGGCAGCCTTCTTGGCGGCGGCCTGCTCCTCATCGGTGGGGTCAACAGTGTTGCCGTCGGCGTCCGTGGTGCTGTCAGCGGTGGCCTTGAAGGAGATATACTCGTAATCCGTCATGTCGTAGCTGTTCTTGTCCGCCTCGTAGCAGGCCTCCAGCTCAGCGTCGGTATAGGTCAGGCTGTCCAGATACTGCTCCTGATAGTGGGTGGCCAGCGCGTCCATCTCGCACAGCTCCTTGAAGATGCTCTCCGTCATGTTGGAGCCATACGCCCGCTTCAGATAGGAAGCGAAGGTCATGCCGTTCTGCTTGGCATAGGCGGTGATGGTGTCGATATTGGACTGCATCTCCTCCTGCATGTGGTCATCAAAGGTCATGCCCTCGGCCTTGGCCTTTTCGCTCATCAGGTAGATGCGGGTCAGGTTGCTCTTGGCAGTATCCTTCAGATACTGATCCCAGGTGATATCCTCCTCGGCGTCAATCTGCAGCAGCATCTTGGCCATGGCGTTCATGGTCTGATCCTTCATGGATTTGCTGGTGTCGATACCCATGTAGCTGCTGTAGTTGGAGCTGGCCACGCTGTTCAGGGTGGCGTGGTAGAAGTAATCCACCTCAGTGGCGGTAAAGTCCTTTCCGTCCACCGTCAGCGCGACGGCGCTGCGCTGGAAGATGCCGGAATTATACAGCAGCACCACAGCGGCCACGATCACGAACAGGACGGCCACGCCGCCGTAGATCAGCTTATTCTTCTTGCGCTCGGCCGCTTCCTTCTGCTGCCGCTCGACGCGAGGATCTACATGGCCCTGAGCGGCCAGCTCCTGGCGGTTTTTCTTTTCTCTGGATGCACTCATTTGTTTTCAGTCCTCTCAAGTGATAGGCACAATACGCCCTTGGTCGTAAAATACCTGACTATTATACCGTAGTTTTATCAAATGTGCAAGTATTATATTTTGGGAAACGTAAACAGATAAAATTCCACATCAACAGATAAAATTCCACATCAAATCCTCTGCTTGACATTTCCCCCGTTTTTTGAGATAATAAGGGGAGGAACTTTCGGCAGAAGGAAGGCAATTATGGACGAACGCAAGGCCACCATCGCCAGCAACCTCATCAAGCTGCGGCTGGCCGCTGGCATGACGCAGGCGGAGTTGGGCGAAAAACTGAATTACTCCGACAAGTCCATTTCCAAATGGGAGCGGGGCGACGTGACCACCGACGTGTTCGTGCTGATGCAGATCGCCGAGATCTTCGGCGTGGACGTGGACTATCTGCTGAAGCCCCACAACGAGATCGAGCCGGTCATCTACGGCAAACCGGACCGCAGCACCTACACCACGGACATGATCACGCTGGTGGCGATCCTGGGCATCTGGACGCTGGCGCTGTTCGTGTTCATCATTCTGTGGATCTGCGGCATGGTGGTGTGGCAGGTGTTCGTGTACGCCGTGCCGGTTTCCCTGATCACGCTGCTGGTGCTGCGCTCGGTGTGGCAGGAGGGCCGGGGCAACCGCTTCATCATCGCGGCGCTGGTGCTCAGCGTCATCGCCACGGTGTATCTGACGTTCCTTGAGCGAAATTTGTGGCAGCTGTGGCTGCTGGCCATCCCCTCGCTGCTGCTGGTGTTTCTGGGGGCGCGTATCTACAGAAGCGCCCACAAGCGTTGAAAATACAGCACTCTACTGGAAGTAGAGCCGTCTCTATTCCGGTGATTTTATTGATAGAGTCCCTTCCCCATGCGGTAGGTTGGCTTTTTCGCCGCCGTCCTGTATACTAGGCTATGTCCTATAGGCATAACGCTAAAAAACAAGACCGGAGGAAACCACTATGGCGTCTTACGCACTGACCTGCTGCTCTACAGCCGATCTGACCCACGAGCATTTTGCCGCCCGTGATATTCAATACGTCTGCTTCCACTTCACCCTGAACGGAGAGACTTATCCCGACGATCTGGGCCAGTCCATTCCCTTCCCCATTTTCTATCAGGCCATGGCCAATGGCGCGGAAACCAGCACCTCTCAGGTGAACATCTCCGAGTATCTGGATTTTTTCACCCCCATTCTGGAGAGCGGTAAGGACATTCTGCATGTCTGCCTGTCCTCCGGCCTGTCCGGCTCCTATAACTCCGCTTCCAGCGCCGCGCTGATCGCCCGCGAGCAGTTCCCCGACCGGAAGATCTACATTGTGGACTCTCTGGGCGCGTCCTCCGGCTACGGTCTCATTATGGAGACGCTGGCCGACCTGCGGGACGAGGGCATGGATATCGACACCCTCCACCAGTGGATCGAGGAGAACAAGCTGCGGATGAACCACTGGTTCTTCTCCACCGACCTGACCTTCTACGTCAAGGGCGGCCGCGTGTCCAAGGCGGCAGGCTTCATCGGCGGCGTGCTGGGCATCTGCCCGCTGCTGAACATGGACGATCAGGGTCATCTGATCCCTCGCGCCAAGATCCGCTCCAAGAAAAAGGTCATTCAGGAAATGCTGACCCGCATGGAGCAGTACGCCGATAACGGGCTGGACTATGACGGCAAGTGCTTCATCTCCCAGTCCGAGTGCTACGAGGACGCCAGAGCGCTGGCCGACCTCATTGAAGCCAGGTTCCCCAAGCTCAACGGCAAGGTAGACATTAACTATGTAGGCACCACCATCGGCAGCCATACCGGCCCCGGCACAGTGGCCCTATTCTTCTGGGGCCGTGATCGGAAGCTGCCCTTACTTTGATACCATTCTATCCTTTCGCTATTTCCCCTCTCCCCTTTTGAAAAGAGGCCGTCCTTTCCCCGGACGGTCTCTTTTCGTTGTTGTGGGGGGTATTTCGCGCCACGGTATGCGTTTCGTTTTGTTGTTGTAGGGGCGGGGTGAACGCGGTGGAGCAAAGCGAAACGAGCACCCTTGGGGTGCCCCGCCCGCCGTATAATGAGGGCATTACCGTAGATTGCGCGGGGCGATGTGGGCATCGCCCCCTACAATGGTTTGCGGAAACCATTGCGTTTGTTGGCCGGCGGGGTGTGGTCACCCCGCCCTGCGGATATTTTCCGGTGGTGCTTTCGTAGGGCGGCATGACCACATGCCGCCGCACGATAGACGCAAAACCTCCTTCCCCGCACCAGTAGCGCACAGCGGCCGCATCTTTTTGGCAGCAAAATCGTAAGATTTTGCGCCAGCTTTTTTCACGTATTATCCTTATCAATCGGCCGTCGTCTCAAGATCCGCATCAGCCGTTTGCCGTTGAACGGGATCAGGGGATAGAGATACCCCTTGCCCACCACCGGCTTGGTGGAGGCGATCAGCACCACCGTGCCCACCACACCGGCGGCAAAGCCCCAGCCGTCCCACAGCCAGATCAGCACCAGCAGGATCATTCGCACCAGCTTACAGGCGTAGCCCATCTCATAGCTGTGCTGGGCGTAGCCCGCCACCGCCACAAAGGCCATATACACCAGCACCTCCGGCACCAGCCACCGGGCCTGCACGGCGAAATCGCCCAAAATCAGCGCGCCCAACATGCTGAAGGAATTGCTGAGCGCGTCCGGCGTGTTCAGGGACGCCAGCTTCAGAATGTCCACGATGAACTCCACCAGCAGCAGCTGCACGATCAGCGGCACGAAATATTCGTCCTCGATCAGCAGGAACTCCAGCTCTCCCGGCAGCACGTCGCCGTTTTTCACCAGCAGATACCACAGCGGCGTGATGAACACCGTCAGAAACAGCACCACCAGCCGCACGATCCGTAGATATGTGCCAATGAGGGGCGGGAAGTAGTAGTCGTTGATCTCCTCGGCGAAGCTGAACAGCGTGGTAGGCAGCAGCATCACCGACGGCGTGTTGTCGATCATCAGCAGGATGCTGCCCTCCATGACGCTGGCGGTGGCCACATCCGGCCGCTCAGTATAACGAATTTTCGGAAATGGGTTCCACCACTGCTTGGGAACGATACACTCCGCGATGGATTCCTGACTCATGGCGATGGAGCGCACGTCGATGCTGTCCAGCTTCTGCCGCAGCTGCCGCAGGTGCTGCTCGTTGGCCTCGCCCTTCATATAAACCAGCGCCACGTCGGTCTGGGACCGCCCGCCCACCTGATGGCGCTCCAGCGTCAGCGCCGGGTCACGGATACGCCGCCGCAGCAGGGCGGCATTGGCCATGATGCTCTCCACAAAGCCGTCGTGGCTGCCCCGCAGTACCTTGCTGGTGTCCGGCTCCTCCACGCTGCGGGTGGGGTACTCCTTGGCGTCCATCAGCACGCCACCGTCGTAGCCGTCCATCACCAGCAGCGTCTTTCCCGCAAAGACCCCCACCACCATGCTGTGTACGTCCGTCTCCGCCGCCGCGTCCGGCACCGTTACGTAAGCCGCCAGAAAGGACGCCAGATCCGGCACCTTCTTCAAATCGCCGATGGCCAGCAGCCGCCCGATCATCCGCTCGATCAGCATGTCCTCGGCATAGCCGTTCACCACCCACAGCCGGGCCTTCCGTCCGCCCACCTGCAAGCTGCGGCTCACCATGTCAAAGTTCCGCCCCACGCCCAGCAGGTCGTCCAGCTGGGCTGTCCGGGTCTCAAAATCCACCATAGGCATCCTCCTCCGTTTCCCGTGTAGTATGGGTGAAAAATGGGAGGATTATGCAAAAGGCGTGCTCCCGAAGGAGCACGCTTTTTTCTTGCCATGCACTTGTTCGTAGGGGCGGGGGTTCTACCCCGCCCGCCTAATATAGATAAAAATGTCGCGCCAAACAAAGGGAGGGGCAGAGCCCCTCCCCTACACAAATTTTCATTTATTTTTATTCATTACTGTATAGAATATCCCGTGCCACCGGGGCATAGAACAACTTCTCCGCCTCCGCGAAATCGTGGGTCTGGCCCATGATCCACATCAGCTTGGCCACCGCCGCCTCCGTGGTCATGTCGTAGGCCTCCAACAGCCGCAGCGTCTGCTTCAGATGTCCGCCCACGTGGTAGACCGTCAGGTCGCTGCCCTCGTTGGGCACCTGCGTGGTCATGACGATGATCTTGCCCCGCTCCACGGCGGCGCGAAGGATCTCGTACAGGTTGCCGTACTCCGGCAGGCCGCCCACGCCGAAGCTCTCGATAATCAGCCCGTCGTAATGCTGGGTCATGAACTCCACCAGCTCTGGCTTTGTGCCGGGGATCAGCTTCAGCAGCCCCACATTGTCGTCCAGCTTGTCATAAAACGCAGGCTTCTCCGCCACCGGGCAGGACATATACTGCAAAAGATGGTCGTCCTGCACCACCGCCAGATCTGGGTAATTGACGCTGGAAAAGGCCTGAAAGCTCTTGGAGCAGGTCTTGCGGGCACGGGTGCCCAGAATGACCTTGCCGTTAAAGACGATCTGCACGCCGCCGCAGCCCCGGCAGGCGTAGAAGAAAGCGTCGGTGAGATTCCGCTTGGAGTCGGTACCGTCGAACCAGATGGGCTTCTGTGCCCCGGTCAGCACGATAGGCTTGGGGCTGCCCTGCACCAGATAGCTGAGTGCCGCCGCCGTATAGGCCATGGTGTCGGTGCCGTGGCTGATGACGAAGCCATCGTACCGGTCATAGCGCTCCCGGATGGCGTTGGCCACCCCCAGCCAGTGGCGGGGCTCCAGATTGGTGCTGTCCAGGCTATAGACCTGAATGCAGTCCACACGGCACATTTCGCCGATCTTGGGCACGAACGACAGCAGCTGCTTGCTGTTCAGCTCCGGGGTCAGGCCCTCCGGCGTCATCTCGCTGGCGATGGTGCCGCCGGTGCCAATCATGAGAATGTTCTTCATGGTCTTCTCCTCCGTCAAAGTGGCGTTACATATCCCGCTTTTCCATGGCGGACAGGGCAAACCGCACCGCCTGCTGGATGGTCTGGCGCTCGTCCTCACCGGCGGCGTCGTATTTCTCCCGCATTTTTTGCAGAAACAACCCCCGCAGGGAGTCCTCGCCGCAGCCGTCCCAGATATCACGGCACACGGTGGTGCGATCCCGCACCTCCAGCGCGTAGAACCGGGGCGACAGCTCGTCGGTGATGGCGGCGGTATCCACGCTGCCCGACCGCTCGCCGGTCAGGATCACGCGGTAGATATCCGCTTCCGTATGCTGGGGCAGCGCCTCGCAGACGGCCTCCAACGGCTCACGGCCCGTCACGTCCACCGTCACGATCTCATAGCGCCGCTTGGCAAAGGGCACGAACCGCAGTTTCACGCTGCCCTTGTCCACCTCGCCCGCCAGAAAGCCCTTGTCCCCCAGCTCGTCGAAGCCCCGTCCTTCGGGGCAGCCGGGGTAGGCGTAGGCGGTCTTTCCCGCCAGCTGCACGCCGGAACAGGCGTGGACATGGCCCAGCGCCAGATAGTCCAGCCCGCTCTGAGCGATCTGCTGCAGGGGAATCGGCCGGTAGCGGCTGTCCTTCACCCCCGCCTCGCCGTGCAGGATACCGATGGCCACGTTCCCATCCTGCTCCGCGATGCCCGCCAGCTCCGCGCTCTCCGGCATCTCCGGCGCGGTGAAGGCCGCGCCGTATACGGTGCAGCCGTACTGGGGAAAGGACAGCCCCATGGAGAGCATCTCCGGCGCGGTAAAAATAAGCACGTTGTCCGGCCACAGGGTGCGGGCGTAGGGCGATGCGGCGGTGTAGCAGTCGTGGTTGCCGGGGGCGATGACCACATGGCCCCGGAACTCTGCCAGCGCGGCGGCCAGCTCCTCCGCCGTCTGGCCGTAGATGCTGTCGCTGTCGAACAGGTCGCCCGCCAGCAGCATCAGCTGTACGCCGTGATCATTGGCGTACTCCACCATGCGGCGGGTCAGATCGCGGCTCTCCTGACGGCGCTGCCGGGCCTGCTGCTCATTCAGGCCGGTGAAGGCGCTGTCCAGATGGAAGTCCGCCGCGTGCAGAATGCGTACCATTTACGCTTCCTCGGCCTGCCAGCCCTTGCACACGTCCACCCAGCTCACGAAGTTCTTGCCGCAGCAGCGCTCCAGCTCGTCACAGTTCAGCTCGATGGCGCTGGCGGCGCTGCCCACAGCGGGGAACACCGTCTCGAACCGCTTCAAGGACACGTCCAGATAGGTCTTGACGTCGTCCGGCAGGGCAAAGGGGCACACGCCGCCCACGGCGTGGCCGATGCGCTCCACCGCCTCCTCGGCGGTCAGCATCTTGGCCTTGGCGCCGAAGAAGTGCTTATATTTGCTGTTGTCCACCTTGGCGTCACCGGCAGCCACGATCAGGATGGGATCCTCCCCCACCTTGAAGCTGAGGGTCTTGGCAATGCGGGCGCCCTCCACGCCAACGGCCAGCGCGGCCAGCTCCACCGTGGCGCTGGACACGTCAAATTCACGAATACGGTCAGTGACGCCGTAGGGTTTCAGATAAGCTCTTACTTTTTCAACAGACATGGTGATGATCTCCTTTACGATTGATTGCTTTTACGGTTCACCGGATATCCACACGCTCCACGGCGGTGCACAGTCCGGTATCGCTGTCCAGTGTAAAAATGCAGCCCTGGGCTTTGCAGGGGCCGTCGGCAAAGCGGTAGCGCCCCGCCAGTCCCCCCAGAAACGACTCGATGGACTGCTCCGGCGGAATGCCCAGCACCGACTCGATGGCCCCTGTCATGCCCAGATCGGTGATGTAGCCGGTGCCCTTGGGCATCACCCGCTCGTCGGCGGTGGGCACGTGGGTATGGGTGCCCCACATGGCGCTGATGCGGCCATCCAGATAGTAGCCCAGCGCCAGCTTCTCGCTGGTGGCCTGGGCGTGGAAGTCCAGCAGGGTAAAGGTAGGCTTCTCCGTCTCGTTCAGCTCCCGCAGCAGCTTGTCCGCCGTGGTAAAGGGGTCGGCGGCCTTCCAGTCCAGATCGCATCGGCCGATCAGCGTCATGACGGCGATGCGCAGCTTGCCGCAGTCATACACGCCGCAGCCGCGACCCGGCATCCGGCCGGAGAAGTTGGCGGGCCGCAGGATGTAGCGGTTGTCCTCCAGATAGTCGGCGATCTGCACCCGGCCAAAGGTGTGGTTGCCCAGGGTGATCACGTCGGCTCCGGCGGCAAACAGCTCGTCCGCCTGAGCGGGAGTCAGGCCGGTGCCGGAGATATTCTCCCCGTTGACCACGGTAAAATCAATGCTTTTCAGCTTCTTCAGCGGCGATAGATGGCGGCGCAGGTGCTTCAGGCCGTCCTCGCTGGTCACGTCGCCGATGGCAAGAATGTGATACAGCATGGTGTCCTCCTTTTTACGGTTTCTTCATTCGTTGCTATTATGCCACAAAAAAAAGGGGAGCGCAAGAGCGCTCCCCTTTTTTGCATATGGGGTGTTTGCAGAAGCGGCACGCACCAAAGGCCCCCTTGTGTAAAGGGGGCTGTCGAGCGAAGCGAAACTGGGGGATTGTCGGTTACCGGACACCCCCTCCGTCGGGGCGTTAAGAAAACATGCCGGTGGCATGTTTTTAGCCCCGATCTCGGCGGCTATGCCGCCGTAGCTGCCACCTCCCCTTACACAGGGGAGACTTTGGATGATGTGCTCCCACAATTCGATCCATGCCGCCATCGGCGGCACACCAAAGCTCTTCACTGCGCCCCGTCAGGGGTGCTTTCGTTCCACCCGTAAATTTTAATGAGCCGCTGGCTGGTGTAATAATACGCGTCTGCGGGGAAGTCCGTATAATTGGTGGTGTTGGAGCACAGCAGATAGTCCACCGTCTGACCCGCCTCGTCCCGGATGATGCCGGAGATCACGGTGGTGTGGTTGTGTCCGCCGTCAGGGCCAAGGATCAGGATATCCCCCACCTCGCCGGTGTAGTAGTTGGCCTCGGTGTCCGCCACCAGACCGTAGCCCTCGTTCTCACGGGCATAGCTGTAGAACCGGCCCACGTTGATCCACGACAGGTCAAGGCTATTCTGGCCGTACCAGTACCACTTGCTGCCGCCCTGCTCGTCCATGGGAATACCGCCTGCCAGCAGCACCTGTGAGCCGAAGTTCATGCAGTTGCCGCCCACGTCGTCATAGGCATGCCACGCGCTGCTGCGCTGGTGGTCGTACTGCCGCATGTACTGCTCCGCCGCCGCCCGGTCATAGGGATGGTCGCACGTCAGCGTCACCTGCACCGTCTCCTGCCGCTGGAGCTGCCGCCGCTCGATGGCACGCAGCAGCTGCTGGAGCCGTCCGTCCTCCTCCTTGCCCTCCTGATAGGTCAGGCTGAAATAGGGGTTGTCGTCGGCCTCGTGGTGCTTGATGAGCCAGCCGTCCCCCTCCGGCACCAGCTCGAAGATGTGGGGCACGTCATAGAGCTTGCTGTCCACCTCCGGCGTGGCGGCAAAGTGCATCACCGCCGACTCGTCGGCCTCGATATGTATCTGCCCCTCCACGGCGTCCTCCTCGGTGGAGGGCTCCGCCTTGGTGACGGTCAGCACATAGTCCACGTCCTTCATCCGCAGGTCGATCAGCGCCCGGGCTCGGATGGCGTTCAGGGTGCGGATGGACGCCTGATGCATGGCGGCGTCCTCCTCATCGGAAAACAGCGCCATCAGCTGAGGCTCGTCAAACAGGGCGATATCGGTGTACCAGTCGGTCAGCAGCCGGGTCATCAGCTGCTTCTGCGTCTCCGTCACCAGTCCCTCCGGATCTTCCACCCGTCCGCTGACGGAGGTGGAAAAGCCGTCGTCCGGCGGTGCGGTCTGCTCCTCCTGCCCCTGGTTCGTCTGTGTCTGGCCGTTCTCCGCCGGGGGATCGCCGGGCTGCTGGCCGCAGGCGGTCAGCAGCATACAAAGCGCCAGCAACAGGGCGAAAAGCTTTCGTTTCATAAAAAACCCTCCCAAGATGCGACTGTGCGGCACCCCGGGGTAGGGTGTCGCACAGCTTTGTTTTTATTTTGCGTATTCCACGACCTTGGTCTCACGCAGCACGTGAACCTTGATCTGGCCGGGGTACTCCAGCTCGTTTTCGATGCGCTTGGCAAGCTCGCGGGCCAGAATGACCATCTGATCCTCGTTGACCTGCTCCGGCTTCACCATCACGCGCACCTCGCGGCCCGCCTGAATGGCATAGCTTTTCTCCACGCCGGGATAGGAGCTGGTGATTTCCTCCAGCTTCTGCAAACGCTTGATGTAATTCTCAAGGTTTTCGCGGCGTGCGCCGGGACGGGCGGCAGAGATAGCGTCGGCCGCCTGCACCAGGCAGGCCACCAGCGTCTTGCACTCCACGTCGCCGTGATGAGCCTGAATGGCGTGGACGATCTCTTCCTTCTCCTTGTACTTCCGGGCATACTCCACGCCCAGAGACACATGGGTGCCCTCAAACTCGTGATCCAGCGCCTTGCCGATATCGTGCAGCAGGCCTGCCCGCTTGGCGGCGTGAACATCGGCGCCCAGCTCGGCGGCCATCATGCCGGCGATATGGGACACCTCGATCGAGTGCTGCAGCACGTTCTGACCGTAGCTGGTACGGTAGTGGAGACGGCCCAGCAGCTTCTGCAATTCGGGGTGCAGGCCGCGGACGCCGGTCTCCAGCACGGCACGCTCGCCCTCGGAGCGGATGACGGCGTCCACCTCCCGCTTGGCCTTCTCCACCATCTCCTCGATGCGGGCGGGGTGGATGCGGCCGTCCAGGATGAGCTTTTCCAAGGCCAGCCGGGCGATCTCCCGGCGGACGGGGTCAAAGCAGGACACGGTGATGGCCTCCGGGGTGTCGTCGATGATGAGGTCCACGCCGGTGAGGGTTTCCAGGGTGCGGATGTTCCGGCCTTCCCGGCCGATGATCCGCCCTTTCATCTCGTCGTTGGGCAGGGGGACCACCGAGACGGTGACCTCGGCCACATGGTCGGCGGCGCACCGCTGGATGGCCAGGCCCACGATCTCCTTGGCCTTGGCGTCGGCCTCCTCCTTGAAGCGGGCCTCGATCTCTTTGATCTTCATGGCGGCCTCGTGGGTGACCTCGGTCTCCAGCTTGGCGATGAGGTATTCCTTGGCCTCCTCGGCGGTGTAGCCGGAGATCCGTTCCAGGGTTTCCATCTGCTCGGCCTGGAGTTTGGCCACTTGGATGCGGGCCTCCTCCAGGTTGGCCAGGCGGGCGGCGTAGGATTCCTCCTTCCGCTCCACGTTTTCCAGCTTCCGCTCCAGGGTCTCTTCCTTCTGCTGGAGACGGCGTTCCTGCTCCTGCAGTTCGGAGCGGCGTTCCTTGGCTTCTCTCTCGTAGTTGGTTTTTTCTGCCAGGATTTTCTCCTTGGCTTCCACCAGGGCTTCCCGTTTTTTGCTCTCGGCGCTCTTGATGGCCTCGTTGATGATGCGTTTGGCCTCTTCCTCGGCGCTGATGATCTCCTTTTCCGCCACTTTCTTGCGGTAGAGGACGCCCACGGGGATCCCTATCACAAGCGCGACGACGAAGGCGATCACGCCGATCAGGATATCGGGCAGCATATTGTCGGGACACACCTCCCTTTCTATTGAAATTTCGCATAAAATTCGCGGCGGCCGGGTCCCGTTGGCGAGGGTTACGGCGCCGCAGAAAGCGGGCAAGAGGCCCCGGAACTTCCCTTGGGGGGAAGCGCCTCATTGTCTGCACATTTATACTGATTTTATTTTAATGGGCAACGGCCCGTCTGTCAAGATCCTTCGGCCCCCCGGC
>OGPH01001037.1_pt1 | contig 24377 bp, 20 predicted proteins | sample 1552891 | NCBI WGS metagenome assembly OGPH01 (sample SAMEA2580272, study PRJEB22360) | human gut metagenome | biome: human gut; feature: human-associated habitat; material: faeces | place: Denmark | collected 2008/2010 | reverse complement strand
TTTGAGCACGACGAGTTTACCATGAAGCCCACCCTGGACGAAAACGGCAGGCTTATCCCAAGACAGGACTACCGCATTTCTACGCTAAACTGCGGTGACGAAGATTTTGCGATTGCCTGTCTAAGAGCTAATCTCCGCTACAGGAAAAATCAAAAACGGGAAGATGTCAAAAGTCATCACTATATCATTTCTTTTGACCCTAAAGATGTTCCCGACCACGGATTGACCGTAGATCTGACACAGAGCCTTGGCGAGAAATTCTGCAAGGAACACTTTCCCGGTCATCAAGCCGTCGTCTGTACACACCCCGACGGACACAACGGCAGCGGCAATGTTCATGTACACATCGTTATCAATTCTCTGCGAATTATGGAAGTTCCGTTCATGCCGTATATGGACAGACCATGCGATACCCAACCGGGCATGAAGCACCGATGCACCAACGCAGCTATTGTCCTACCGCCCATTGGATGAAGATGGGGCGAAATGCTCCGGCAAAGACACTCGATAACCCTTACGATTGGGCACCACGCACCATCACCGGCATACTGGAAAAGCAGGAATACCTTGGTCACATGGTCAACTTCAAAACCCGCAAGCAGTCGTGCAGAAGCAAAAAGAAACTCGAAAACCCTCCCGACCAATGGAAGATTTTCGAGAACACTCATGAAGCTATTATTGATGAAGAAACCTTCGCTCGTGTGCAGGAACTTCGCAAGAACAAACGCAGACCCGCCAGAACAGGCAAGACCAATATGTTCTCCGGTCTCGTCCGCTGTGCTGATTGTGGTGAGAAATTGTACTACTGTACCAGCAACAGTTTTGAAACCAGACAAGATCACTTCGTATGCTCCACTTCCCGCAAAAGGGGCAAGGAGGTCTGCGATACTCACTTCATCCGAGCCGTTGTACTGGAAGAAGGTACACTCCAACACATGAGATTAGTCATCCAGTGTGTTGCAGATTATGAGGATGCATTCCGCAGAGCGTTGGGTGCAAAGCGAAGTGAGGAAGTAAAGAAAGAGCTTTCTGCCAAGAAGAGAACTTTGCAGAAAGTTGAAAACCGTCTGGCGGAACTGGACAGATTGTTTAAGCGTATTTATGAGGATATGGTCAATGGTAAACTGTCCGAAGCTCGTTTTCAGATGTTGTCTGACGATTATGAGCAGGAGCAGGCAGACTTGAGAGCCAAGATTGAAATGCTTGAAAACGAAATACAGAATCAAGAAGATCAAGCGGAGAATGTTGACAGGTTTATCCGACAGGCAAAGAAATACCTGTACTTGGAGAAGCTGACACCTAAAATTCTGAACGATATGGTAAATGCCGTATATGTTCATGCACCGGACAAGTCCAGCGGACACCGAGTGCAGGATGTGACGATCAGCTACAACTATATCGGCATACTCCCCGCCAATTTACTCTATGACGTTATGAACGGAAAAGCGGCATGATTACTCATGCCGCTTCCCGAAAACAATATACTGTTTTATTGGACCTTTACGGCCGCAGCTGCAGCCCATTTTCTTCCGTTCCATCGTTTTTCTTCTTAAACTTCTATCTGTACTCCACCAGAACCGCCCGTCTGAAGCGCTTTCTTCTTCCATCCTCCTCTTTTATAGAACAGGAAGGTAATCACTGCGCCGAGCACCCAGGAACAGAGCAAAGACACAAAGATACATTCGCTCCTTCCGTTCGGATACTGCGCGCTGCGCGTCAGCCATGCAATCCCATAAGCCAGCGGAACACGGATCGCCACTGTCGTAATCAGGGAAATCCACATGGGCGTCATCGTATCGCCTGCCCCTCTCATCACACCTGACAGGCATTGAGTGACTGCCATCGCGATGTAGCCAACTGCCAGGATCCGCATCATATAAAAGCTCAGATCCACCAATTCAGCCGTCTGCGTAAAAATGCCCATCAGATATTTGCCGAACAACACAATTCCAATGGTAATGACCGTGGACACAGCCACCGCTATCAGCGTTCCCTGCTTCGCTCCCTCATCAACGCGATCGAATTTTTTCGCTCCCACATTCTGTCCGGTATAGGTGGTCATGGCTGTACCGAAGGAGAAATTCGGCATCATGGCAAAGCCGTCCACGCGCATGATAATCACATTAGCCGCAATCAACATCTCACCAAAGCTGTTCGTTAAAGACTGTACCACAATCATTGCCATGGAAAAGATGGCCTGCGTCAAACCAGAGGGCAGTCCCAGCCTTATGATATCCAAAGAGTGCCTTCTTTCCGGCTTTAAGAACTTCAGCTTCAAATCAAAAATATCACTCATCCTCGCCAGCTTGAGCACACAGAGAACGGCGGATACGGCCTGTGCGATTGCCGTGGCCAGCGCCACCCCGGCCACTCCCATCTGAAAGACGGCCACAAACAGCAGATCCAGGAATATGTTCAGCACCGTTGCCACCAGGAGATAGATCAGCGCCGAGACAGAATCCCCCAGCCCTCTCAATATACCGCCCAGAATATTGTAATATGCCATACCCGCAATTCCAATAAAGAGAATCATCAGATAAGACGCGCACCAGTCCAGTATGCTTTCCGGCGTATTCAGAAGCCGCAGAAGCGGCCGTACAATAAAGGGCGCCAATATCATGATGAATATCGATGCGATCGCTGTGAGCGTGATGCTGCAGCCTATGGTTCCGGACAGTTCTTCTCTCTCCTTCGCGCCAAAGTACTGGGAAACCATAATGCTGGCCCCAACAGATATTCCCACGAAGAGAACAAGCAATAAATTCAGGATCGGTCCGGCGCTTCCAACAGCGGCCAGCGCATTATCCCCTACATACCTCCCCACAACGATGCTGTCCACCGTATTATAAAGTTGCTGTGCAATGTTGCCGATCAGCATGGGAATGGCAAATGCCACAATCCGCTTACCCGGCGAACCCTCCGTCATATCAACCGGCCCAAACCAGTCCGCAAGCCTCCATTTCTTCTTTTGTCCCTCCATACAAATCCCCATCCTTTTTTCTGTAATCCTGCAGCTCACTCATTACCAGAGCCGCACTATTTTTATTATAGTGGTTCTGGAATACAGATGCAATTCTTTTTCTCATCCAATCGTTAAAATCGTTAAAATGAGCCGCCCATCCTGTCGCTTCAAAACTGCGGCAGGATTGGCGGCATCCTACGGTTCATGCGATTTGTTCTCCCTGTTCGCTTTGTGCGGCATCCTCTTCCTTCATATGCGCGAGCACTTCTTCCACGGAAACGCCCGCTTCCTCCAGGGCTTCAGAAAGCTGAAGCAGCTCCTGCCTTTTCTTTTCCTCCAAAAGTTCCTGAAGCTCTTCATAGAGTTCCCGGGTTCGGTTTTCCAGGTTATAGATGCTCGTCTGCGTCTGCCTGATTTTTTCGTCCAGCGACAGTTTCTTTCTTCCTCTTGGCATGGTTTGTCCTCCTGTCCCGTTCTTTTACCACAAGTATATGACAGGAGTCTGGAAAATATTCGCAATCTCTATCGGAAAATATCATAATGGATGGTGCGGTAAAACAGTTCCTCCGCCTGCGCAAAACTTTCCGGCCTCTGGGCAAGAACCCACATCAGTTTCGTAAAGACCGCCTCCAGATTCATATCGTACGCCTCCAGAAGCCCGGTCTTCTCTCTCACCCGCGCGCCCACTTCATATACCCCGATGTCGCTGCCTTCATAAGTTGCCTGAGTCGTCAGGACCACCAGCTTGGGACGGTTGGATGAAGCATCCGCGTCACTTTGCGGACGCCTGCCATAGCGTTCCATCAGCCCGACAAATTCCTGGAGAATGCTGTCAGGAATCCCTCCCACGCCGAAGCTTTCCACAATGATCCCATCATACCTTGCAAAAATCTCTTCCAATACCACAGGTGCAATGCCGGGTGTCAGTTTCAACAGAAAAACCCGGCTGTTCAGCTCATGATAGAAGGTCACCGGTTCCCTGCTCTTTTTGGGCTCAATATCCCGACCCAGACGTTCCCCCCGCATGACCGCCAGTTCCGGATAATTGATGCTGGAGAATGCATTATAGCTCATGCTCTTGGTTTTCTTGGCCCGGGTGCCGGCAATCACCTTGCCGCCGAATACCAGGCATACCCCTCTGGAGTCCTCATCCAGCGCATATAGAAGGCTGTCCCTCAAATTCATTCTCGCATCCGATATTTCCATCTCCAGCGGGCGTTGGGAACCGGTCAGGACAATGGGCTTATCCGCATTCTGAATCAAATAAGAGAGGGCCGCATCCGTACCGTGACAGATCAGAAAGCCGTCATAGTCCTCATAGCTTCTCTCTATTTCCTCTGCGATGCGCAGCCAGTGATCACTGGTCATATTCGTGCTGTCTATCCGAAACAGTTCCCTGGCGTGCAGGTCGCACAATTCCCTCATGGACGGCAGCACTTTCAATATTTCTTCCGCCGTAAGGGCGGGAACCAGCCCATTCTCTGTCATGTGGGAAGCGATTGTTCCTCCCGTTGTCAGCAAAAGAATTTTTTTCTGAGTCATCCCATTTCCTTTCCCAGCCATATCCATCCTTTCCGTTCCGTCGGTTTTGCCCTCCGGTGCATTGCAGCTGTCATGGCGATTACTTCTGCCATGGCTTCTTTTCCTCCAAGCCCATGCGGAACAGTTCCCTTACCTGCTCGTCATCCGTCCGCTCCGGTTTATATGCTTTCAGCATGCGGATGAGATTCGCTTCCCTCTCATCTTTTGCCTCATACTGTTCCATTAATCCAAGCGTATATTCCTGCATACTGCCGGGGCTGTCTGGCTCCGGCGGCACCGCTTGTGCCTGACGGATGAGAAAGCCGCAGATATAAGCCATTTCATAGTTTCCCGTAATCACATTCGTTTCATGCTGCGACTTAATAATCACAGCCATTCTCGCCAAAGTAGGAACCATCGCCTTCCTCCTATCTCATGATCGCATTCGGGTAGATCCGCTCCATCCGTTCATCCGGAAAATGTTTATCCAAAAATTGTTCCATCCCACTCTCCGCCTCTTTTCCCTCGTATCGGCTATTGTAACGCGCAAGGGCCCCCATTGAGATCACAATATTGACCGTCATAAAGACCACAAATATCCAGCTGAGTATTTTCCCGATACGCCGCGGGATTTTCTCTATCAGCCCTGAAAGAAGCGGATACAGATTTTTTATCCAGACAACAGAGGCCAATCCCCAGAAGAAACAATAGAGCAGATTGATGCGCCCACCAAGATTAAACGGGATCTTGCTGTAATCCCAAAATACTGTTCCGAATACCAATTCCGTGAATACGCTGCAGATATATTCGTAAGCGCCTCCAACCACTGTACCGAAAATAAATATGTATCTGTCATCTTTGTTCCTGTATCTGTGCAGTATCATGGTCAGCACCACCACGCCGATACCCCAGACAATGCTGAACGGGCCATAGACCACACTGCTGCGGCTCATCCACACCCCTGCCGTGATGCGGCAGAAAATGGTCTCCGTAATATTCCCCAGAAAAGCTCCGATAAAAAACAGCCAAACTAGTTTGTAGAAACAACACCCCTGGGCAAATACCTCGGGCTTTGCCTTTTCCCTCGCATGGGAAACAAAAATCCGGCTTTTGCCTCCCTCTGACAGATTAGGAAACGCCCTTTCCATTCGCCTTGAAATCCGCTGAAACAAAAAACGCCCCATCCGATTGGAAAGCTCCTGCATTCCCGCAGCAATACCATCAAGCCCGCTGTACTTGCGTAGCTTAACAATCGTCCCTGTCACAGAAGCGAAATCAATCAGCAAAAGGACGGCAAGCACGAGCGCCACCAACCGCTGCACCCATATCGGAATCATGGAAACGGCTGGCTCAAGCAAAGGCTGCAGGAAGGTCAGGCAAGCCGCTGCCGCCACACCCCACAGGCAGGAAAACGGCAGGCATACATATCCCCCCAGGTTGCTCTTATATCCGGAATAGTCCCACCATTTACATTGGAAAAGCTTTTCCATCAAAGCCCCTGTAAAGAATTCCAGCAGCACAGCCACCACACCGCAACCAATTGCGAGGAATACGAACGATCCTCTCAGGGAATCAAAAAAAATCAGGCTCAATACCATGCCGAACCCATAAACTGGACACACCGGCCCGTTCAGAAACCCCCTGTTCATAAATTTCCTGTGCTTGACCGCCGCATAGATGATCTCTGCGCACCACCCAAGAAAGGAATAAAGGAAAAAATACCAGATCAGTTCGTAAAGCGTATACTGCATGTCTTACTCCTCATTTGTCTCAGCCATGCGCGCCTGTTTCCGATAGGCGCTGGGGCTGGTATTCATCTTCTGTTTAAAGTATCTGGTGAAATAAAACTGGTCGGAAAATCCCAACTCTTCTGCGATCTGGCCGATGCTGCCTTCGCCGGAAAGGAGCAGGCTGCATGAGCGCTCCAGAACCAGCTGATCCAGATAAGCTCCCGGCGTCATACCCGTCTCGGCGCGGAAGCGCCTGGAAAGCGTGCTCTCCGACACATGCAGGCGCTGCGCCAGGCTACGCACATGATTAGCAGCGCTTACGGGATTTCCGGCCAGGGAAAACATCTGCTCCACCAGCCTGGAATATGTCCTTCCATATTCCGTTCCCACCGCCCCCATTCCCGCAAAGCTGGACACTTCCTCCCAAATCAGGCCTTTCAGGCGGAACGCAGCCGCCAAATTATCCGAGAACAGCAGCCGCATGATATCCTCCGGGAAATCGTCCTGCTCATAAATTCTATCACATCCCCGGAAAAAATCCATCCCGTTTATGATGCGCGTCACATTGATATGAATAAACAGCTGCTCCATATATCTCTCACAGCCGTAGCCAAATTGCAGCCCGGCAGGGATCAGATAGCCGCATCCCCTCTTCAGCGGCACTTTTTCTCCATTCAGGCACAGATACCCTTCTCCATCGGATATGTAATAAATGCGGGAAAACGGGGAGCATTCCATCTCCTTGCTCCACTCCTTTCCCATCCTGGCCTTGCCGGCATATACGATTTTTAAATCATAATCCCTCCATGTTCGGAAGGCGGCAGGATTATCCTTAATCTGCATATCGAAAACTCCATATTTTAGCTTGTTTTTTCCATGGCCGCAGACACAACCTTTTCCTAAAATAAAACTATCAGCCGGGTCGGAAAAGGCCCGGAAATCTGCACTGGCCGCAAAAGGCGGCAGAACGGAGGGAAAATGACAAGCTACGTTACAAGAAAAACTCCGGGCGATACCACCTGGTTCACCCACGACCGTTTCGGCATGTTCATTCATTTCGGCCTCTATGCCATGCCGGCACGCCATGAATGGGTTAAAAACCACGAAGAAATCTCGGAAGAACACTATGACCTGTACTTCAAACATTTCAATCCCGATCTGTATGATCCAAAGGACTGGGCAAGGCAGGCAAAGGCCGCCGGAATGAAGTATGCGGTCTTAACCACCAAGCATCATGAGGGCTTCTGCCTTTTTGACAGCAAGTATACGGATTATAAATCCACCAATACACCCTGCGGCAGAGACCTGGTAAGAGAATATGTGGATGCATTCCGCGAAGCCGGGCTGCGCGTCGGCTTCTACTATTCCCTGATCGACTGGCATCATCCGGAATTCCCCATTGATGTCCTTCATCCCAGGCGTGATGATCCGGACGCCTACGAGCAGAGCAAGGGCAGGGATATGAAAAAATACGCGGAATACATGCGCAATCAGGTAACGGAGCTTCTGACCAATTATGGCAAAATCGACATTCTCTGGTTCGACTTCTCCTACAGCAAAGATAACGGAACCGGGGACAAGGCCTGGATGAAAGGAAAAGGGCGCGACGACTGGGAGGCGGATGCCCTCATCGCTACCGCCAGGGCCCTCCAGCCGGATATCATCATCGACAACCGGACAGAGATCGATCAGGATCTGTGGACGCCTGAACAGTTCCAGCTCACGGAATGGATGAGACATCCGGAAACAGGCGAACTGGTCACCTGGGAGGCCTGCCAGACGTTCTCCGGTTCCTGGGGCTATTATCGGGATGAAATGACCTGGAAATCACCTGAGATGCTCATCCGCATGCTGGTCAACACCGTCTCCTGCGGAGGAAATCTGCTGATGAACGTGGGGCCCACTGCCAGAGGATATCTGGATTACCGTGCAGAAAATGCGCTGGCCGTCTATGCGGAATGGATGAAGTACAACAGCCGCTCCATTTACGGGTGCACCATGGCTGAGCCGGAATTCGTCGCCCCTACAGACTGCCGCTATACCCAGAGCGTGGACGGCAGCCGCCTGTATCTGCATCTGTTCGCCTATCCTTTCGCGCACCTGCGCCTGCCCGGCCTTGGCGGAAAGGTGGAATACGCCCAGTTCCTGCATGATGCCAGTGAAGTTCCTTTCACCGTAGGTCATGTGGATCACTTCTCTCTCGGCGCACAGAACAACGCAGAAGACGATCTGATCCTCTATCTTCCCGCAATTAAACCGAACAGCCTGGTACCCGTCATTGAACTGTTCCTGAAGGACTGAGGGCAACAGCCTTTTTGTAAAGAAGGGATCCCGGAACGGCCAAAAGATGCCGGCCGGGATCCCTTCATCCTTGTTTCCATCGGGATTCCATCTCGTCCGCAACGTTCCGTTTCTTAATGCCGTTCTCTATCGGAATACGATCTCTCCCGTCTTTGCATCCATTTTCTCTATGATCGCCAGGGATTCCAGATGAACGCCTCTCTCCCGCAGCTTCCTGCCTCCCGGCTGAAAGCCTTTCTCAATCACAATGCCGGCTCCTACCAGATAAGCGCCGGATTCTTCGACGATCTTTATCAATCCCTCTAACGCCTGCCCGTTGGCGAGGAAATCATCGATCAGCAGGATCCGATCTTCCCTGCCCAGGAACTGCCTGGACACGATAATATCATAGGAGCGCCCATGCGTAAACGACTGCACCTGCGCGGTATAGACCTTGCCCGCGATGTTCTTCGTCTTTGTTTTCTTCGCGAACAGCGCCGGAACCTGCAGCACATCCGCAGTCATGCAGGCGATTCCGATTCCGGATGCTTCGATTGTCAGCACCTTCGTGATCCGTTCCCCGGAAAATCTTCGCGCGAATTCCCGCCCGATTTCCCGAAAAAGCGCCACATCCATCTGATGATTCAGAAAGCTGTCCACTTTCAGGACATCCCCTTCCTTCACCAGGCCATCCTTACGAATCCTTTCTTTTAACAGTTCCATGAAACCCCTCCTTGCTTTTCTCTTTCGGGTAGCGTACACTTACAGTATCTTTGACCAAATTCTACTAGTCAGGAGCGATGCATATGAACAGACAACCTTCCATCCCCTTATTGATTAAACCCGCTTCCGGAAGCTGCAATCTCAGCTGCCGCTATTGCTTCTATGCGGATGAAATGAACAACCGGAGTGAAAAAACATTCGGGCACATGTCGCTTGAGACCCTGGATATCCTGGTTCAGAAAACGTTGGATCAGGTGTCCTCTTCCGCCACGTTCGCCTTCCAGGGGGGCGAACCCACGCTGGTGGGGCTGGATTTCTACCGCAGGCTCATGGAGATGGAACACAAATATAATACGCGCTCACTCGAGCTCCATAACAGCATCCAGACCAACGGCATCCTGCTGGATGAAACATGGGCTGATTTTCTTCGGGACAATCGATTTCTCACCGGACTGTCTATGGACGGATACGAGGAAATACATGATGAAAACCGCCGTTTCCCGGATGGGAGAGGAAGCTTCCAAAGGGTTCTTCATGCCGCCAGGCTTCTTCAGAAGGCCGGAGCGGATTTCAATATCCTTTCCGTTGTCACAGCCCAATCCGCCAGACGTATCCGGCGCATATACCGATATTTTGGCGAACAGGGGTTTGCCTACCAGCAGTATATTCCCTGCATCGATCCCTTTGAAGAGACGAAAGGGCATCTGCCCTATTCCCTCACCCCGGAACGCTATGGACGCTTCCTGAAGGATCTCTTCGACGACTGGTACCAGGACTGGAAGGCGGGCCATCCAGTATATAACCGCACCTTTGAGAACTGGATCGGACTTCTTCTGGGATATCCCGCAGAAGCCTGCAGCATGAACGGCATCTGTTCCGAACAGTGGGTTGTGGAGGCGGACGGGAGCGTCTACCCCTGTGATTTCTATGTCCTGGACGAATGGAAGCTGGGAAATATCCGCGACAATTCCTTTGAAGAAATGAATCAAAGGCGCGAGACGCTGCAGTTCATACAGCTCTCGCACCATGTTCCCGACGAATGTACCTCCTGCCGCTGGTATCCGCTGTGCCGGAACGGCTGCCGCAGGGACAGGCTCCTTCTTTCCGATCAAAAAACGCCGGGTAAAAACAGCTACTGTTCCAGCTACCGCGACTTCTTCCAATACGCATATCCGCGCATGGAAGAGATCGCCCGATTTGTGCAGCGAAGCCGCAGATGAGCGGACGGCCGCCCCTTATACGAATTCGCTCTCCCAGACATCCACGCCGCTCTCCTGGAAGATCTCATGCAGCCTCTCTTGCAGCATCTGTTTGGTGCATCCCTTCTTCAGGATCACCTGGAGGAATCCTCCCCCTCCTGCGCCGGCAATAAACCTAGCGTCAATCAGATCCTCGCAGGAGAGGAAAATCTGTTCAATGCAGGTGTTCGTGGAACCTTCATCCAGCTGTTTAGAAAGCTCCCAGTGGCGATTCAGCAGACTGGCAAACGCATCGATATTTCCCCTCTCCAGTTCAAAGCGCATCAGAACGGCGAGGGACTGCATCTTCTCCAGGGCATCGATGGATTCCGGCCTTCCTCCCAGATATCCTCCGACCACATCCCGGAGCAGATTTCTGGCAAGCCGCCTCTGTCCCGTGTAGATCAGCGCGAACCGCTCCTGCAGTTCCTGCAGCGCTTCTTCCGGGATGCGCACCATCTCCACCCGGATTTTCTGATCAATTCCGGGCCGCGTCGTAATAAACTTGATGCCATCCTTCAGGCCGCCCACCTGATCCTGCCATCCTCCTCCGGTGCTCATGATCTGTTCCATATTCAATACGATGTCATAGATCTCTTCTTCCCTCGCTTCCCGGCCGAGGAAACGGAAGAGTCCCTTCACACAGGCTCCTGAAAGGATACTGCTGGTTCCAAGCCCTGAACCCTGGGGGATCCCCACCACCTTCGTGGACAGCCTGATCCCGCCTCCCAGACGTGCACAGATCTCCTGCAGGTTCGCTTTCCCATGAAGGGGAACGATGCCGCAGGCGATCAGCGCTGCCTTATGCAGGGCAAAGGAATCATACGGGTTATGGCAGTCCCGGATCTCTTCCACGCTTTCCACGCTTCCTTCCGCCCCGATATCCGTGCTGGCGAATTCCACATGCAGCGCATCCAGACGTTTTACCTGGATCTGAATCGGATAGATCCCGTTCAGTTTCAGCGCCGCATTCAGAACCGTTCCGCCTCTTTCATTGCAGTGCGGCGGCGTATCCGTCCATCCGCCACCCCAGTTCACCCGCACAGGAAGCGCGATGTCCACCACGTCTTCACAGATCCGATAGTCCACAGAAGAAGGAAGCTTGCGCACCGCATTTTCATAGATTGTATTCTGTATCGTTCCAAAGCAGAGCGCCTCCAGACTGTCATATCCCTTGCCTTCAAAGGACAGCCTTCTTTCCTTCATATACTGGGCAAGGGCATAATAAATCCTGATTTTCAGGGAAAAATCTGCCTCTCCTGCATCCTGCATCAGCATCTCATAGATCGCTTCCCCGATTCCATGCGCGCCGAAAATTTTCAGCGCTTCTTTATAATATGCGCCCTCTTCCAGCTTCCAGATAAACCGGCTCGCCAGAATCCGGTTCTCCAGTTCCTGCTTCCATGCGCCTACTGAAAGCGCATCCGCCTGATTAAAACTGGAAAACAGGCTCATTCTCTGCGCCCTCTTCCAGGCGTCCCGCTCTTCTTTCGACGCAGCGCCTCTGGCCATTCTCTCCACCGTTAAGGCCGTCTGAATCGCCCCTTCCATATCGGACGCCGCCGGATACAGACGGGCATTCCAGAGGGAGTGCTCTTCCCCTTCTTCCCACAGCGTCGAAACAGGCAGCCCGTTCCTTTCCAGGAAATCCGAAAGGCTTCCCGCGAGAAAACCCGCTTCTTGTTCCAGCGTGCTCTTGGGATTGTCCTCCACGCCATACAGACGAACCACATATCTTCCATCCAGAAGCCGGAGCGCATGCATCACAACGCGCTCCGGAACCGTCACGCTCCTCAGCTTCACGCCGGACACCACGCTGCCCCTTCCCACACTGCTTTCATCCAGGATATAGCTATCCTCCAGATAAGCGCCGTCTCCTACATGGGCCCGTTTTCCCACATAGCTGTTATGCGCTCCATACGGCGCGCCCTCCGGGGCAGTTGTGAGCACCTGCTTCTTCCAGTCCAGGAACTCATAGTCATCCACCTCTTCCGTCATCAGGCGAACGAGTTCCGATGTGGTTCCAAAATGAATGAACTCCGCTGGGGACAGGCAGATCAGCTTCATGTCAAAGGAAGAGATCGCTTCCCATATCTTCTTGCGGCAGGCGAGCAGACTGGGATTGATCACGCCCTCCGCCGCCTCTTTAAAATACTGTTCCAGGGTGGACTGTCTGGCCAGAGGATAAAGAAAGTCTCCATAAAAGCTGATCCGCGCTTCCTCGTTGACAAATTCACGGAACTTTTCCTCATCCGGCTCCCCATCCGTGCTGATGAGCCCGTACAGGGCCCCTAACAGATCCGTATCCATCACCACAGCGCCCGTATCCAGATCCACATTTCCCTGGGCGTTTACTGCCCCAAGCGCGCGCAGCCGCTCTTCGCTCTGCTTGTGAAGGAACTGGCCCACATAATCCTGGCCGTCATTGAGAAAGACCCCATGCTCTTTTCCCGTCTCCACATTTTCTTTCATGGATATGGCCGCCGCACCGTGATAGTTGAAATCGATCTGCAGCGGATTAAACAAAAGCAGCACGTCGCCGGAAAGCACCAGCATCCCTTCCGGAATCCGGGAGGGGACGCCGGACATGCCGATTGAAAACTCATCGAAGAGGGTGGAAGCAAAGCCATTGGGCAGCTGCCTCGGCACAGGGGAAAATAACTTTCCGCAGGCGGAATACTGAGGGACCCGCTTGCTGTCCCCGCCCGAATGGATCACAAGAATCCGCCTTCCCTTAAAAGGATTTCCGTCACGGGCGCCTTCCTGCTGTGCGATATAGCGCAGCACATGGAAGGTGGCGCCGCCTGAACCCACCCGTTTGCCGTCCGGATCCGGAAGAACCGCATAATGGGTTTCTTTCGGCAAAAGACCTGCCTCCAGCCGGTATTCCAACTGTTTTCTATAGGTACGGGCCTGCTCTTCGTTGGAAGCCGTGAGCACCAGATAATCCCATTTGATGAAACTTGGCTTCCTTAAACTGTTTTCATAGTCCTCCCAGGAATCCAGACAGGATTGTCTGAGAAAGAGATTTTTCATTTTCTTATAATTCAATGGTTCGTCCCCCATCTTCAGGTGTTAAAGAGAAGCCGCATCAATGGCATCCAACTCTTCCTTCGTAAAGGGCGCGCCCTCCAGCACCTTCAGGTTATCCAGTATCTGCTGGGGTTTGGATGCCCCAATGAGCACACTAGTAACAATCCCGTCACGCAGTAGCCACTTCAATGCCATCTGTGCCAGCTTTTCTCCCCGTTCGGCTGCGATCTCGTTCAGCCGGCGGATCTTCGCCATTTTCTCTTCGGTCAGCCCTTCTTCCTTCAGGAAACGCCCATCCGTGCGGATCCGAGAATCCTGCGGGATCCCGTTCAGATACCGATCCGTCAGCGTGCCCTGCGCCAGGGGGCTGAAGCAGATAATTCCTTTGCCCGCCTTCGCGGAAGCTTCCTTCAGGCCGTTGTTTTCAATGGTCCGGTCAAAAATATTGTAACGGTTCTGATTAATGATGAAAGGGCACTTGTATTCCTCCAGAATCCGGCAGGCCTTCTCCATCGTCTCCCCGTCATAATTGGACAGTCCCACATACAGGGCCTTCCCGCTGGAAACGATCTGTGCCAGCGCACCCATTGTCTCCTCCAGAGGGGTATTGGGATCCATCCTGTGGTGATAGAAAATGTCCACATAATCCAATCCCATGCGCTTCAGGCTCTGATCCAGGCTGGCGATCAGGTATTTTCTGCTTCCCCCATCCCCGTAAGGGCCTTCCCACATGCCATATCCGGCTTTCGTGCTGATAATCAGCTCGTCCCGGTATTCTCCCAGCTCCTCTTTCAATATCCTGCCGAAATTGCGTTCCGCGCTGCCAGGCTGCGGCCCGTAATTGTTCGCCAGATCAAAATGTGTGATTCCATGATCAAAGGCAGTGCATACCAGCTGCTTCATATTGTCATAGTTCGCCGTGTCTCCAAAATTATGCCACAGCCCCAGCGAGAGTTCCGGCAGCTTCAGACCGCTCTCCCCGCAGAAATGATAGCGCATCCTGTCATATCTTTGTTCCTCAGCCTTATAAATTCCCATTTTCCCTTCTCCTTTTCTATATCTCCATAATTCTTTCTCCGCTCCCTTTTGAGCGTCTTTCATTTACTTCATTCATGCAAAGGCGTCCGCCTAAACAGCGAACATCCCACTCTCCATTGTACATGCTTTTCCTGATTTGACAACCCCGAAAGTCCATGCTGCCACAAATCTGGAAGTTCAAGGAGGCAGCCGGTACAATCATGCCGGAAATGTTCTTCTATCCAGCACAAACTGCCGGAAATTCCGTACGCATGGCGGCATAAATATGCTTCCATCATTCACCATAAAAAGCTTGCGTTCACCTACTAAGGGATCAATCTGCAAAATCTTTACATCCAATTTCAATAGCAGATCCATATAAGGGACAACTGCGATGCCAAACCCCTGTGCAACCAGCCCGGCGATGACCTGATCCTCCTCGGTTTCATAAGCGATCTGAGGTTCTATGCCAATCTGCGAAAACATCCGCTCCACTACGGAACGGATTCCGGAGCTTTTTTCAAAAAATATTTGAGGATATGGAGCGGTTTCCAGTAAATCGATGGTATGGTAATTGGCGAGCGGATGGTCTTTTGGCACAATCAAAACCAAATCCTGTTTCAGGACAGGAATTGCTGTAAAATTCATCCGGGAGGGCGGTTCCGAGCAAAAAACCAGATCGAATTTTCCGGCAGCTAATCCTTCCAGCAGGCTTTGCGATACTCCAGTATGGAAGGAAAATTCCACCCCCGATTGAGGGTTGTCTTTCAAAAATGCAGCCGCCAGTCCAGGGATGAACTCTACGCCTAAGGTTCGCAGAAACCCCAGACGGATCAGCCCTTCCCCATGGGCACTGCGCTGAATGGACTCGATCCCTGCATCCAGTGTGGTCAACGCATGCTCGGCGTAAACCAGAAATTCCTCTCCGAAACGTGTCAGCGTTGTCTTTCTTCCGCTTTTTTCAAAAAGGGGAAGCCCCAGTTCCTTTTCCATTTGGGCAATTGCATGGCTTAAGCTTGGTTGTGCAATACAAAGCTGCTTTGCTGCTTTTGTATATTGCTGCATATAGGCCAATGTAACAAAATAACGCAAATGGTACAAATTCATGATTCACTTTTCTCCCCTGTATTATGAATACCATAATTATAGATAACATCTATAATTTAATCAATATTATTCATTTGCGCCCGGGGAATTTGAAGCTTAAACTATGGTTCAGGAAAAATCAAAAGGAAGCGCTGTATTCCATACAGGAGGGATATGAAATGGATCAGAATGTATCTGAAGGCGAGAAACCAATATGGAGAGGTGAAATTGCGCTCGCACTGGCTGTTGTTATAAATAGCTTTGGCGTTGTGCTGATGCTCTATTCCGGGTCTGGAATATCCGCTATTTCCAGTGTGCCGTTTGCCTTTTCAGAAGTATTTGCAAACGTTTCGCTGGGTACATGGACTTACATTTTTCAGGGATTATTGGTAATCACCCTGATGCTTTTGAGAAAGCATTTCGTACCTCAGTATTTGTTCAGTTTCGTCGTGGGATTTATCTTTAGTGAACTGCTGGATGTCCACGAACTTTGGATCGACATTTTACCGCGCAGCTTATTCTGGAGCGTGCTATACTTCATAATCAGTTATCTGCTGATAAGCTTCGGCATTGCGCTTTCAAATCGCTGCTGCCTGCCTATCGTGCCAACAGACCTTTTCCCGCGGGAACTGGCACAAATCACCCGCATCAAATATCCGAAAATCAAAATTGCATTTGACTCGATTTGCCTGGCCATTACCGCAGGGATGACCCTGATCTTTCTCGGACGGTTGGACGGGTTAGGGATCGGGACCATTTTAGCGGCATTTACGATGGGAAAAGCCGTGGGTATCATTGGCGACCGGTTGGATCGGCGTTTTCAATTCCATTCCTTTTTAGGGTGAATGGCCAAACTAAGTACAAAATACGTTTTTATACTGTGGCTCAGGACGGCGTCTCGGGACATTCCCGCAAGGCTGCCGTTTCTATCAGCTCCATGGTGTCGTCAGTATGAGGCTATAAAAAAACGGCGGCCTTGATTTGCTCAAAGCCGCCTCACCTAACCAGGCATATCGATAATTTACGTTTTCCGGACACTTCCTTTTCTCTCAGGTTGTGTTAAAGCCGCAGCCGTCAGTCTTACATTTTCATTTCTGCCTTCTTCTCACTCATCCTGGAGCGCATCATATCCATGCTCGTTGGTGCGCACTTTTACGACATCTTCCACATCATAGACAAAGATTTTCCCGTCTCCCACATTACCTGTATACAACACTTTCTGAACGGTATCCACAACCGTTTCGGCCGGTATTTTGCACACAACCACATCTATCTTCACCTTTGGCAGAAGTCTGGTTTCCACAGGAGCCCCGCGGAAATATGTCTCATGCCCTTTCTGCATGCCATATCCGAATACGTTCGTAATCGTCAGACCGGTAACGCCCAGAGCAGAAAGTGCATTTTCCAGTTCTGAAAACCTGGTCTGATTGGTAACGATCGTAACCTTTGTCATCTTTATGCCTTCCCGTTCCTTATGTACTACAGGTATAGCCTCCTTAACCGGCACATTCTTTACATCCGTCTCCTTAGGCAATGCGGCCACAGCGGCCTTTTCATCTGCCTTGCTATCCTGTGCGAATCCGGTTGTAGGTGCAAAATCCGGATAAGCAATGTTCCCATGTTCGCCCACATCCAGTCCAGCAAGTTCCTCTTCTTTGGATACACGGATCCCAATGATTTTCTTCAGCACATACCATACCAGGCTGGTGGATACAAATCCAAAGATTCCTACTGCGAGAATCCCCACAAACTGAGTACCAAGCAGTCCAAGACCGCCTCCATAGAACAGGCCGTTTCTTGTTGAAAGGCTCGTAACGCCTTCCTGTGCAAAGAGCCCAATACAGAGTGTCCCGAATATACCACAACAAAGATGTACAGAGGTAGCTCCCACCGGATCATCCACCTTGATCTTATCGAAAAATACCACTGCAAAGACTACCAGGATACCCGCAAGTGCCCCAATAATCAGAGAACTTCCCACGCTCACATAAGCACATCCGCCGGTGATCCCTACCAGCCCGGCTAGACATCCGTTGATCGTCATTCCCAAATCCGGCTTCCCCAGATAGAGCCAGGAAGTAATCGTTGATGTCAGCACAGCCGCGATAGCTGAAGTATTTGTGGTCACTAAGATATAGACCACATCCGCTGGATTCTGGAAACTCATCGTGGAACCAGGGTTAAATCCAAACCATCCGAGCCACAGGACAAACAGACCGATCACTGCCAGGGACATACTGTGCCCGGGGATGGCTTTTACCTTGCCATCCTTGCCGTATTTCCCAATACGGGGGCCGAGAATCAAGGCACCTGAAAGCGCTCCCCAGCCACCGAGCGAATGTACTACTGTATCGCCTGCGAAATCCATGAATCCTATGTCCGCAAGCCAGCCTCCGCCCCACACCCAATGTCCTACGATCGGATAGATGAATAACGTCAGCACAAAGGAAAACAAAATAAATGCTACATATTTGATCCTCTCTGCAACTGCCCCGGAGACGATCGTCGCCGCAGTTCCGCAGAATACCAGCTGAAAGAAGAATTTTCCCCAGAAAGGAACATTTGCTGTTAGCGTCTGATCATAAAAGGAAAGATCCTGATTTCCCAATATGAACAAGTGGCTCGTTCCTATGAGCGGATTATCTCCTCCGAACATCAGCCCCCATCCCAATAGCATGAAGCCAAGGGAGGATACCGCAAACACAATAAAATTTTTAGAAAGAATATTGACCGTATTTTTCGCTCTGGCAAAGCCGGCTTCCACCGCAGCGAAACCGAGATTCATGAAGAACACCAGAATGGCGGCGAGCAGTACCCATAACGTATCGACAATGATCGTCATATCCATTTTCTACCTCCCAAATAAAAATACGCCCATCCATCGGATGCGCGCCTTTGCGTTTTCTCTTCTACCTTCTTTGTTGAAACGATCTGAAAACCGAATCCTTATACCGTTCAAATACCAAACTTTTCATAATCTCTCCTCCTTTTTCGGTGTCCGCGCAGGCCTCTGTCAGGCTGTGGGGCATCCTGATTTTCACAATTCCAATAACCCCACCGTTCTGCGAGCTACCCTGCAAATAAAGAAAGGCGCCTTGGAAATCTTTTTCCAAAGCGCCTTTGCTTATGTACATCAGTATACATGTATTTTTCAAAATGTCAAGGGGTATTTTTAGGAGAAAATGGCGTCACCGCATAGCCCGATACATTCCTTTGCTCCGGGCCCTGCCCCCTTCCACATGTAGTCTTGGCAGCGCCTTTCCCGATCCAGGCGCAAAGGAATGTATCGGCTATGCAGTGATGCCTTTTTTCTCCCCTCTTGCCTCCATTTTTCAACCTCTTGCTCCTGCTCTATTGACCCGGCCGCCCGCTTGGTTATAATCAAATTATCAGCCAGGCTGAAAAACAGGCGCGGAAAAGGCGCCGTGAAAGGCGTATCCATGAAAATAAAAATTGAAATCGATCCATCCCTTACGCAGGACGAAGTCATTATTCGCTGTCAGCGGATGGACGAACATATCGTAAAACTGCAGCAGTCCATCGCGGATATGGCTTCCGCCCGTCCGGAAAAGGGCTGCATCGCCTTAAAAAGCGGCGATACCAGCTATTATATTCCGCTGGCCCAGGTACTGTTCTTTGAAACAGAGGGCAAACGAATCCAAGCCCATACCGCCAAACAACTCTATGTAACGGAACTAAAGCTGTATGAACTGGAAGAATGCCTTCCCGGATGCTTCATGCGGATTTCCAAATCCACAATCGTGAATCTGGATCACATCTATTCCATTACAAAGAACCTGAGCGCAGCCAGCACGGTGGAATTCTACGGGACAGCCAAAAAGGTATATGTGTCCCGCAGCTATTATAAAGCCCTGATCGAACGATTGGGAGAAAAGAGGAGACAACTATGAGAAATCACAAAAATATCTTTTGGGGAATTCTGTTTTTGCTGGCGGCCTGTGCCGTCATTGCAGGCAGGCTGGGATATCTGCAGGGCATAGGCTTTTGGTCCATTCTGATATCCGTCGGGCTTATCGCCATTCTGATCCGCGGCATCGTCAAACGGAGCTGGGGCACCATCCTCTTCTCTCTGGCCTTCCTGTGCATTGTCAATGATCGTTTTCTCGGAATAGAAGCGCTGACGCCGTGGCCTGTATTGGGCGCCGCTTTGCTTGGAACCATCGGCCTGAACCTTCTCTTTCCCCGCAGGAATCATCCCTTCAGGCTGCATCACATAAACGGCACAAATGCATACGGCTGGATAGAAGGGGACGCTGCCAGCCCCATAGAAGGGAACTATCAGGAGCAGGCTGGTGAAGACGGTTCAGAAAACGTCCGGTGTGAAGTATCCTTCAATTCCACGGTGAAATATCTGCACTGTACCGCTCTGCGGCATGCCAATCTGGAGAACTCTTTCGGTTCCCTGGCCGTCTATTTCACCGATGCCGCCTTATGGCAGCATCAGGCAACCGCAAACGTGGAAGTTTCCTTCGCGAGCACCGAACTTTATGTTCCTTCTGACTGGCGCGTCATCTGCAACGTGTCTTCCACCTTCGGTCATGTTGAAGAAAACGGCCATGCTTCTGCAGACGGTGAAAATGTGCTGACCATTACAGGGAACGTTTCCTTCGGCGCTCTGGAAATCCATTATATCTGACAGACAAACAGCGTCCGGATACACTGGCGTATCCGGACGTCCTTATGCAGCAGTTCACCTGCGATTATCTTCTTATCCCTCTCCATCCGTACCTGGCGCATCCGTCAGGATCATATTCCGGATGCGTCCGATGGAAATATAGCCTTCCATGAGCGCGCGCATGTCCGTCCCTTCCGGAGCCGTCTCATCTGGAATCTCCGCATTCTCCAGAAGGAAACTTCCATCCGGCTGATCTTCCTTTATATAATGATCCCGATAGAATCCCTGCCTTGCAGGCCGTCTCTCCCACAGGATCCCTTTTACCTGCCCGGAAGGACAGCCGGGAAAATTCACATTCCAGATCTCATTTCCTGGAAGCCTTTCCTCCATGAGTTTTTGCACGATGGGAAAAAAGTATTCTTCCGCAGCACCGAACTGATCCGTGTCCGCACAGGAAAAAGCGATCGCATCTATCCCGTTGACGAGCCCTTCCATCGCCGCGCCGATCGTGCCCGAATACAGAATATCTATACCCGCATTAAAGCCTCTGTTTATGCCGGAGAATACATAGTCCGGCTTCTCAGGAAGCAGATGGTTCAGGGCGACTTTCACACAGTCCGCGGGCGTCCCTCCCACGCTGTATGCCTGAATCCCCTCTACCGGAAAGGGCACCTGTTTTACTCTCATTTTCCCACGGACCGTAATTCGATGGGACATGGCGCTACACTGTTCTTCCGGCGCCACTACCCACACCTCTCCCAACCGGGATGCTAACCTAGCAAGGACTTCCAGGCCTTTGGCACGAATTCCATCATCATTGACCAGCAGGATTTTCATACGCCTTTTCCTCCTATCCCTTCTTCTCCCGCCTGCGAACCGTCTTTCTGTCCACGACCGGAATTTCATCCTCCGATCTCGCATCCAGATCATGCAGATACTTTTTCGTCTCTTTCCTGATCACAGGTATGAGCAACAGGACGGCGATCAGATTCGGCACTGCCATGAATGCGTTGAGGATATCCGCTATGGTCCATACCAGATCCAGAGCAACCACAGGCGCCACAGCAGCCACAGCAACATAAAGAATGCGATAGGGGATCAGGGCTTTCGGGCCAAAACAATACTCCACGCAGCGCTCTCCATAGTAAGCCCACCCCAGCACAGTGGAGAACGCGAACAGAATGATGCCGAGAACCAGGATCACCGGCCCCAGATATGGAATCTGATCAAAGGCCAGCGTTGTCAGCACGCCCCCATTTCCCGCAGCTTCCATATCGATCTGGGGATTTTTCAGAATGCTGGTTACGAGAACCAGGCCCGTGATCGCGCAGACCACAACCGTATCCCAGAAAGTACCCGTCGAGGATACCAACGCCTGGCGGACAGGATTCCTCGTCTGGGCTGCCGCCGCAGCGATGGGCGCGCTTCCCATACCTGACTCATTGGAGAAAAGCCCTCTCGCCACACCATAATGCAGGGCGACCATGATTCCACCTCCAACCAGCCCGCCCGCTGCCGCTCCGGGACGGAAGGCCAGGGTAAAGATCGTCTGAATGGCAGGCAGCAGGAAATCCCGGTTAATCACAAGGATCACGATACAGCCGATACAATAAAACAGAGCCATAAAAGGAACCAGCTTCTCACACACCTGGGCAATGGTTTTGATCCCTCCGAATATGATGAGCGCCGTAAGAGCGGCAACAATCAAGCCTATGGGCCAAACGGGAATGCCAAGATTCGCCTCGCACACCGTGGCGATGGCATTCACCTGTGTGGCGCAGCCGATCCCGAAGGATGCGAACGCCGCGAGGAATGCAAAGATCAGGCCTAACCATTTCATATTCAATCCTCTCTCCAGCGCATACATCGCTCCGCCCTGCATACGTCCGTCACTGGTCTTGACCCGGTACTTCACCGCAATCAGGGATTCTGCGTATTTGGTCGCGATGCCAAACACGCCCGTCAGCCAGCACCAGAGCACCGCTCCCGGTCCTCCCAGAACGATTGCCGTTCCCACACCGATGATGTTGCCCGTTCCGATGGTGGATGCAAGCGCCGTTACCAGAGCGCCGAACTGGCTGACCTCCCCTTCCGAATCAGGATCCGGTGTAACCGACAAGCGGATCGCCGTTCCGATCTTTCTCTGTATTCCGCCTGTACAAATGGTCATCAGAATATGCGTTCCCAAAAGCAGGACGATCATGGGCCATCCCCACACCACTTCATCCACCGCGTTAATACCGTTTACAATCATTTCCGTAATCTGCTGCATTCTTTTCTCCCCTGCTGCTTTCCAGCCCTAAGCTTTATCCACCGGTTACAGGAAGCCTCTTTGGCATCCACCATTTACGGGGAATCGCAGAAACGCCTCGTTCCTTCGTCCGTTTCCTGCCTTTATTCCCAATATGCTATTTATAATAGCATATTTTTCTTTATTCTGTATAGTTCTTTTGGCCGCAGTTCACCCCTTCCTCCATTATGCAGTAAACCGAATCCCCCTCCTGGCATTTATGTTTTCTGACCACACCCGGAAAAGCGTTCTATACAAATGCCGGGCAGCTTAAAGAATCTCCTCCGGCGAAACGGCATGCTCCATTTAAGCAAAAAAAACCGGGAGCGATCACTTCCACGATCACTCCCGGCCTTTCCCGTAATCCTTTTATCTATCAAAAATTCCAATCATGCCGGCCTCTTCCACCCAGCCGCGTATCTGTGCGGTATCCGTGCTGTATCTGCCGATCTCCTTCATCCGTTCAAAATATACAGAACCGGAGAATGTGTACTTACGGGAACGGCCTTCCTCGGTCTCCATCTCCTTCTTCACATATGCAATGGCATCTCCGATCAGCGTGCTTTCAGGCAGCGCAAGGGGCGTCTCCCCTTCGCTGAAGCGTACCGCATTATATCCAGCCAGAACACCCGTTACGATCGCTTCCGTATGTCCGACCAGAAGCCCGGCCTTCTCTCCGGCGCAGAACAGGTTCTCCACGCCTTCCACCTTCAACGCATTGTCTCTGGGCGCCATTGCAAAATAACGCATGGAATTTCCCTTTCCTCCAGCATAGGGATCTTCATAGCGCGCATTTTCAAAGCCGGGAATCTTATGAAGCGTTTCCAACGTATAGAAGGGCGTCATCAGCTTCGCATGGCCCGTATCCAGAAGGATCACATTGTCCTTAAACTGCGGCAGCGCATACTGCTGGCAGCACTTAAGCCCCAGATGATCTTCCCTGAGTTCCTCCGGGATAGGGCATACAACAACCCCTTTTTCATTCAGCTCTTCTACGATTTCGGGCGACAGCGATTCCTTCAGCAGCTTGCATGAACCGCTCATGGAACCAACGCTTCCGTCCGCCTTCTTTCCCTGCATCTCTTCCACTCCGGCAAGCCCCGTCACGGACACACGGCCCCCGAAGCTCGGGCATCTTAAAACGCACATCGCGCAGCCGTTGCCATATTTGGCACAATTATTCATCGGCCCGGCGGTTCCTGTGGTATCGATGAACACATCTCCTTCATAAACATTGCCGTCCGCGTCGGATACGCTCACGATCCGATCCCCATCCTTCTTAAGCCCGGTGATCCTGGCCTGCAGATGTATCTGGACGCCGAGGGACTCAATATACCTGGTTACCGCCCCGGAAATCGTCGCCACATCATACAGATCCGCATGCGCGTGTCCCGGGAATTCGATATTCTTATGCCGCAGATTCTGGTCAATCACACCAAACAGCTCTCCGCCGCCCATTGCGATCATCTCTTCCGTCGCAGTATATCTTCCGTTATTCCTCATAATGCCGCCCACAAGGCCTGTTCCCAGCAGCATATCCGTCCTTTCCAGCAAAGTGACCTCAGCGCCCATCTTACGCGCCTCAATCGCAGCTGCACATCCGGACCAGCCGCCTCCTGCGATCACGATTCTCTTCATAATGCCCATCGTCTCCTTTTATTCATCGTTTCCTTAATCGCCTTATACCGTTCGCACGACTGTCGTGAAGCGCGGTTTTAGGCTTTACATTTACCTTATTTTTTTTCCTTCCTTTTGTCAATACCTATTGAGAATCAATTTCTCCGCCCGTTACTGCCAAGCCCTCCGCATATGCCGTTCCGTCTCACTCGTTTGTGACACCCGGTTCCCCAAGCACGGGCAT
>OGPH01001032.1_pt1 | contig 24535 bp, 19 predicted proteins | sample 1552891 | NCBI WGS metagenome assembly OGPH01 (sample SAMEA2580272, study PRJEB22360) | human gut metagenome | biome: human gut; feature: human-associated habitat; material: faeces | place: Denmark | collected 2008/2010 | reverse complement strand
GGACAGCTGCCGCCAGGTGGGGAGGGGGAGGCGAACGGCCATAGGGCGCTTACCTGCGGGGAATCAGCTGCGAAGAGGCGCGGGGCCCTGGGGACATACGGCTTTTTTCAGCCAGCAAATCAGGGATGAAAGGTGGTGATGCCGATGACATCATTTTCATCCACACCAAGAATTACATAATGGTCTTCATCTCCTACCCGCATGGTACCGTTCTGGATTTCCAGTTTGTCTGTATCGCAGTTTTTCATTGCGGCTATGAGTTCATCCGTATACAGGGCTTCCAACCCCAATTCGTCCAAATCTTCCAGGTTTTTCAGGACAATTGTTTCTTTTTCCAGTTCCACTGTCACAGGAAAATTACACAAATAACTCAAATATTCCGTAGTCAGTCCCGTCGTGATCTCCATCTGGGCCACAGAAGCAGTAGAACGGAAAGATTCAAGTTCCAGGCTGGCCTCATCTTCTTCTTCGCTTTCTTCCTGCATGGAAGCCGCTTCGGTCTCTGCCGCTGATTCCGGCATGCTGTCAGGCTCTTCTGCCGTCTCTTCTTTTGTTTCACTCGCTTCTTGCACTGGCTGCGTTCCGGACTCTTTTGCCTGGTTATTTCCAATGACTGGACCGCAGGCGGTAAAGATCAATGCCATTGCCAAGACAACTGCCAACCCTTTTTTCATGATTTCACTCCTCATATTATGTTTCCTCCTTCTGGTTCCTTTCAGGCATGTGCGCCTGTATGTTTTATCTTAACCAGTAAGGCTAACTTTTCGCTTTAGGAAACCTAACATTTTCTTAAGGTTAGCAGGTACACTGATCCGGCCCTCCTATAGGAAGAGTTAAAATGAATTCTGTCACGCGTCCCTCCAAAGGCCGCCCTGCCAGTTCCAAGTTTCCCCCATGCAGCTGCGCAATCCGCTTGCAGGCCGCTAAGCCCAACCCAGATCCATGCGCCCCGCTCCTGGATGCATCTCCTGTAACAAAGGGAAGGAAAAGGCGGCTTTTAAGTTCCGGAGGAATTCCGACGCCGTCATCCCCGAACTGCAACACCGCCTGCTTCTCTTCCTCTCTCACAGAAACAAAAATAGTGGTACCCGCCGGATTGTATTTTACGGCATTGTTCACCAAATTCTCCAGTAACCTTTCCAGCAAAGTTCTATCCAGGCGACAGTAAATGGGAGTTTCTGGAATATCGGCCTCCAGCAAAAACCCTTCTCTCTCCAATTCCTGATAGTGGCATGCGAAATATTCCCGCACCTTGGCACACAGATCTGCACGTTGCAAATGAACCGGCATCTGCGGATGCTCCAGCTTACTGTATTCATGAAATGCTTCCAGAAGACTGCCGACCTGATCCGCCTTGCGGATGATGACATCCAGGATCGCATCTGCATCTTCCTCTGAAATCAATCCGTCCTTCAAGGCAGCGGCATACCCTCTGATTACGGTCACAGGTGTCTTCAAATCATGAGAGATATCCGCTAAAAGCCGCTTTTTTTCTGTATCCAGCTTCAGTCTTTCTTCTTCACTTTCCTCTAACCGCTCTTCCATCCGAATGAAGCTGCGGGCCATGCTTACGAATTCTTCCGGCCCACGATAATTCTCCAGAAGCCCGGGTTCCCTTCCCGGCATAGCGGCTATTGCGAAATGAAACGGAGCCAAAAGCCGTTTCATTCTTCTTCCCAGCCAATAGATACAAACTGCTGCGGTCGCTATATACACCAGGACAAACAGGCACAGCATGGAATCATACATCTGAGAAGCCATCAAATATGCTCCTCTTTCCGCCTCCCGCATCCAGAAAACCGCCTGACGCCTTAAGCCGGACGGTTCCGTATAGTCATGGCGCCAGATTCGTCTTCCCTGTTCGTCCACACCGCGCAGATATTCCAGTTCCTTTTCCGTAAAACCATCCCTGTCCTGGAACAGCGTTCCGGCCAGGCGCCTTCCATTTTCATCCAGAATCGCATAGCCGGTTATGACCAGATTGTCTTCCTGTGCAAAATCCGCACGCGTCAGAAGATACTTTCCATTCCGGGAATCCTCAGGTATCTCAGCCATCAGCAGGCGGCTGGATTCTGAAAATACGGAAATACATTCCAGCTCTTCTCGCCCCGGCGTCTCTCCAGTCTGTCCTTCCGACAGGATAGGCGTTCCCTCTTCATCTAGAATCAGAAGGCCATAGTCCTTTCCCAGATAAGAGGCGGCATTCAGACCGGAAAGTCTGTCCTCCTCCGTATTTTCCAGCTTTTCCAGAAAACCCCATGGGTCGGGGACGGGCGCCGCATAGGACAGATAGGCGGATAGGACCAGAGAAAGCCCCGCCATCAGCACCAGATTGATCGCCGTAAAAGCCGTGTAATGAATGGCCAGAAAGCGGAACAGGCTTCCGTTTCTCCTCTTATTTTCCTTTGTCTTCAATTTTATATCCCAGCCCCCTTATGGTTTTAATATAGCCCGGATTTCTGGGATCTTCCCCGATCTTTTCCCGCAGCCTGGAGATATGTACCATCATGGTCTTATCATCGCTCTCTGTGAATTCTCCGTTCAGGCTTTCATTCAGCTGCGCTTTGGTGAATACACGGCCAGGGCTTCTCATCAACTTCGCCAGAATCCGAAACTCCGTCGGCGTCAGGAAAATCGGCTCACCTGCCTTGGTAAGCGTCATTTCCTCCGTGTTCAGGCACAGTTCCCCCAGGCGCAGGCATTCTCCCTGCCCGGCCTGCGCCGTCCCGGCGCCAAGCTGGTAGAACCTCCGCAGGCTGGAAGCCACCCGTGCCACAACCTCCATCGGATTGAACGGTTTTGTCAGGTAATCATCCGCCCCCAGATTCAGTCCCAGGATCTTATCATGATCCTGATCCCTGGCGGACAGGATCAAAATCGGAATATTGCTCTTCTCCCGGATCCTGCGCGTCAGTTCATACCCATTCATTCCCGGCATCATCACATCCAGCAGGGCCAGATCCACATGCTCTGTCTCCAGGATCCGCTGCGCCCTGATGCCGCTGTCCGCGCTTTTCACGAGATAACCGCTGTTTTCCAGATAAAGGCGCAAAAGGGCGACGATATCCTCATCGTCCTCTGCAATCAAAATCGTATACTGCATACACTCTCCCTCATCCGAGGCCCTCCGCCTCTCTGCAACATTTCAGGCAGCCTCAAACGGCTGCCGCATCTTCCCTTATGCCGCCCCGTTTCGCTCCCTGTGTCCCTTCCGGCAGGCATCGTCGAATTCCTTCAGCTTACGCTTTGCTTCCGCGTCAAGGTTCTTCGGAACCTGAATCTGTACGGTCACATATTGACTGCCGTATGTGCCCGCATCCTTCATGGAAACGATTCCCTTGCCGCGCAGCTGTATCTTGGTCCCGGACTGTGTGCCTTCCCGAATCTTGCACATCACATTTCCGGTAATCGTCGGTACCAGAACCTCTCCGCCCAGAACCGCAGTAATAAAGGGCACCTGAACCGTAGAATATATATCCATACCTTTCCGCTCAAATCCGGGCTTTTTGCCGACCTTCACCTTCAGGAACAGATCGCCGGAACCGGCGCCTCCCCTGCCAGGCTGGCCCTTTCCCTGGAGCCGTATGCTCTGCCCGTCATCAATGCCCGCAGGAATACGCACTTGCAGGGACTGCGCCCGGCCATCTGCTCCCGCAAGCCGGATCCGCTTCTCGCAGCCAAACGCCGCCTCATCAAAGCTGACGGATACTTCCGCCTCCACATCCGCTCCCCTGCTTCCATTTTCCTGGCCAAATCCGCCCATATGGAAGCCGCCGGATGCGCCGCTTCCGAAACCATGGCCAAATCCGCCGCCAAATGTACGCCCGCCTTTTTTCCGGGAACCGCCCTGCTTCTGGGCATTCCCTTCCTTCCGGCCAAAGAAATCACCGAACAGATCGCCAAAGAGGTCATCCATATCCTGTGCATCACCTGTTTCAAAATGATAGGTCCGGTATCCGCCCTGCCCGTCTCCAAAGCCGCCAAATCCACGGCCGTCAAAGCCCTGGCCGCCAAACCCTTCCCAGTTTCCGTTCGGCGCGCCTTCTTCAAACGCGGCGTGTCCATATTTATCATACAATTTCTTCTTCTCCGGATCGCTAAGGACGGAGTAAGCCTCCGTCACTTCCTTAAATCTCGCTTCCGCCTCCGCGCTTCCGGCGTTGGTATCCGGATGATACTTCTTGGCAAGCTTCCTGTAAGCCTTCTTGATTGCCGCCGCATCCGCATTCCTGTCTATACCTAAAACTTCATAATAATCTCTCTTAACAGCCATTCTCATCACCCTCTGTTCTTTTCACATCTGCCAGAGTCTGCGCATTCTTCCGGAACGGCCCGGATGGATGCGCTCTATCTGTGATCCTCCGTACAAAGTACGGGAAGTTTATTGTTCTATTTGTAATATAACAAATATTGCAATATGTGTCAAGTACACGGGCTGTTTTTTATTCTTCTTTTATTCTTCTGCGCGAGAATGCCCGGCAGCCGTTCAGGCCGGTCCGCGCATTTCCTGCCAAGACCGTGCAACGGACTACAGATGTCTTTTGGCCTATTAGCACATTTTCATATAGTCCATAGATGATGGTATCGTCCTGATGGCCATGGATACAATAAGGCTATCAGGCTATATCGCCCACATGTTTTCTGTCCATGGCATATCCAGCCGGACAGATAAGGAGAAAGAGTGAACGCGTTTTTCTTTCACTCTCCCTGACTTTGCATGCGCCGCAGCGCGCAGATGGGAGCATTTATGAAAAAAGAAATCAATGTTGAAATCGGAGGAAGGATCCGCCGCCAGCGGGAAGCGCTGCACATGAGCCGGGAACAGCTGGCAGAAGCTGCGGATATCTCCACCCCTTTTCTCGCCGATGTGGAGTTGGGCCGCAAGGGCGTCTCTCCCCTGACCATACGGAAGATGTGCAATGCCCTTCATGTCTCCGCTGATTATCTGATCCGCAACAAGGAGCTTTCTTCAGACTTTCCGGAAATCATCGAACTGCTTTCCAGCCTGGAACCACGCTATCTCCCTCTTGTGGAAGAACTGCTGCGGGTTTATATCAAGGCAATCGATCTGAAAGAAGGGGATTGACCATATCAAGGACAGAAAGCGGCCAGGCCCGCATGCCTCTTCATACATCCTTATGAATCGGTTCTGCCAAGGATCACAGGCGTCCGATCCGTCTGTTTCATATTGGAATAAAATGCTTTTAATTGGGAAGAACACAGCCATTCCAGATATTCTGTTTCCAGGTATCCTCTGGGTGAGATATTCAGGCTGCTCTTCCCTCTTTCTATATCCTCTTCCATTTCCGCGCGCAGCGCTTCCACCGTCTCCGGGTTCTTGCGCCGGTACCACTGCATCTTTTCCATGTAATAGCCTTCCAGCTGTCCGGACCAGCGTTTTTTCAGGTCAAAAAGGTGATCAAACGCCCTGATTTTCTCCCGAATATGTTCCTCCTTTGGATCGACAGGATCCAGACGCACCTTTTCCTCACCCGCTTTTTTGTCCATCTCAAAGCCGATCCGCACTTGATCTCTGACCGTATCCAAATAGGGAAGGAAGATCCGTTTCAATTCCTTTTTCCCGCCGGAAAAGGGACTCTTATCGCCCTTATACCGCTTGTTGCAGGTGGGGCAGCAAAAATACAGATTGAAGGGATGCAGGGCCAGGCAAGGAACCGCGCTCTTGGCAAAATAATGCTCCACCTCCCCTTCTTCCATCCCGTCCGTCATGGTCTGCAGACAGACCGGGCAGACGCGCCGGATCGTCCGGTTTTTTGCTCTTTCAAAGAACTGCTGCGCGAACTGTCCGCGTCCATATGGCCCGGTGATTCCATGCAGCCTGAAATGGGCCGTACACAACACCACCTGATAAAAATACAGATAAAAATCCCGGATCACCTTCCGTTCCTTTGCCGGAAGATCAGTCGTCCAAAAAGCGAACTCCGCCCCATGAAAATTGGCGAATCCCATATCATGCCGGATCGCTTCATGGATCGCTTCCCGCCGCGCCCTGTCCATTCCAAACAGCTCGTCCAGCGCCTCTCTCATGCTCTGCCCGTTTTTCGTATCCCTCACATACAGTTCATAAAACCATTCCCCATCCTGCGCTCCGGCGTAATCCAGCCATTCCTTTCGCTGGAATCCCCCATCCTCTTTCGATGCGGCAAAGGCGAACACGGACAGGAGAAAGTCGCTGATGCTCCCCAACGCAGCCCTGTGCCCTTCCGCGTCCATCTCCCAAAACATCCGCTTATCCCTCCTCCATCGCCTCTAAAAGGGAATAGAGCTGCTCGTACATGCAGAATCTCCGGTATCCTGGCCCCATTTTCCCGATCGTTTCTTCTATCTTCTCCGGATCGTTTGTGCGTATCCGTTCCTGAACAAATCCTTCCGCAAACGCGCCGATGGATTCCGCCTGAAACACCTGTCTGGAAATCTCATCCCGGCCGGCAGCAAAGGTGGATATATTCACCTCTTCCATCTTCGTCCGCCCTCCCGGCAGATTCTCCAACAGATACACCTGTTCATACATGGCGTCCGTCAGCATCAGCGTGGAATGGGTGGCGATCAGGAATTCATGCCCCCTTTCTCCACAGATCTCATAAAGGCATTGGATGAAGTCCCGGTTCCAATCATCATTGAAATGCACATCCGGCTCATCATACAAAAACAGGGTGTTGTCCCCGCAGTGCGCCTGTGCCATCAGAGCCAGGCCGATCCGGGAAATCCACATCAGCTCTCCGTCGCTTAAGGCTTCGATTTCATGTATTCCCCTCTCATACCCTCCGTTTTTCTTCCCAAAGCAGTAGAAAAAGTGCACGGAGCGGATCACGCCCTCCCGATATGCGCCAAGCAGCGCCGACAGCAGCAGAAACGGATTTCCCGCAACATATTCCTGCAGCCTGGGATGATACCATCCCGCCTGCACATCCTCCCACTTCTGGTATAAAAATACCGCCAGCACTTCGGAAGGGGCCTCCCCGCCCTCCTTAGCACGCTCCACAGCCAGCCGGTGCACCGTATCGTCGTTTATCCTGTCCTCTTCTCCGATCAGCCTCCGTAGGATGTTAAGCTGCGGGGTATCCGGCTCCTGTTCCAGCTTTTCCTCATCCACACGGATGGAAAAAGCGACGGGAACGATCCCGGTATCCAGCCGTTTCAGCAGTTTTTCCCTCCATCCGCAATAGCGCCGGATCGTCTCCTTCTCCCGTTCATCCCAAACATCCGCCGGAAACACGGCAAAGAGAACAGGAAGGAGAAAGCGGGAGGTTACATCATCCACAAAAAATGCACGCGGATTGGTCTCCAGCCGTTCATAATAGCGGAAAATTTCCTCCGCCTCCCTGCGCACCTCTCCTTCCTCCTGATCGGAGAGATCATACAGATCGCTGGCCAGGGATGCCCTGGGAGAGGCAAGCAGGATCTCTTCCATGGAGCCGTTGGTTCCGGAGCAGCAGCAGATCAGCCGGTCCGGAAGATATTCCTCCGGGATGGCATACAGCCGTTCCCTTTCGTCTCCCCTTTCAATTTCCACCCAAAGACGGCGCCTGGTTCCCGTTTCATCCCGAAAATGCTCCTTCTGCGGCCTTACATGAACGCGCGCCCCGTCCGGCATCCGATACTGCAGCGCAAAGGCAAAACCAGGAAGTTCGTTCTGCATGATGCGCGTAAAAATCAGGCCCAGCGCCTCCAGCACGCTCGATTTTCCCGAGCCGTTCTTTCCCACCAGGAAATCAACCGCTACTGGAGAATGCTGCTCCTTAAAGCGCAGCTCCAGCCCTTTTAATCCTTTATATCCGTCAATATACAGATATTCCAGCTTCATACATCCTCCCGCTCATCGCTTATCACCTGATATTTCTGGATCGTCACCGGCCGGTTCAGGAAGTCCGCCGCCGGCTCTCCCTGCAGCAATACCCTCTCCGGATATGTTTTTTCCAAAAATCCCATCCCTTCCAGAGCCTTCGCACCAATCAGGGCATCCTGGATGGAGCCTCCGGCCCTTCCCGCCCGCTTCAGGGCAGCATGCACCGGCAAAGGCCCGCCGTCCTGTGCAAACGCGCGCAGAATCCCCAGCTGGAAATCGGACAGATAATTCAAAAGCTGCTCTCTCGCCGCGCCAAGGTTTCTGATTAAACCCTGTATCTCCCGGCTTTCCGGCTCTTTTTCCTGCACGGGCACGAATGCGGCCCGGTAAACCCTCTGAAACAGTGCGGGATCCGGCTTTTCCAGTCCTTTCCGTTCCCGGAAGCGCTTCGACAGCTCGCCTGTAAACGCGCTGTACAGCACGGATTGATAGAACCGTTCCGAAAGCCCGGCCATCTCTCCGAGCCTCTCCTGCAGATTCATCATCCGTTCCACGGCCTCGGCCAGCTTCTTCTGCACGGCCATATCCATCATCGGAACCGGGATCTCTTCCACCTGCTTGATGTCCATGAGCGCGGGATTCCCGGAGGTCACCTCTCTTTGTTTTGCCCCACCGCCCTGTCCCATATACCGTTCCCGGAACCACAGCCACAGCAGCAGGAATTGGGGGCAGAGCAGTTCTTTCTTCGCCCGGATACGCAGCAGGGCGCTGCCAAAGACCGCATCTTCCATCCCTTCCCGAACCAACTGTACCCTTCTGATCCCATTCTTCGGCAAGCGTTCATACAGCAAATCTCCCTGATTCAGTCCGCCCTGCGTCCATTCCGATGCGGCGCGGACGGGAACCGGTTCATATGCACTTCCATTCAGCCCCCAGCCGTCTTCTGCCAGCGCATTCACATAAGGGAGCCTTCTTCCGCCCTCCGCACTCTGGCCGAACGCGCCTATCGCGATGCGTTCTTCCAGGCACTTCCCAAGCGGCTCCCAACCATAGGCACCGCTCTCTTCAAGCTTTCCAAGGAACGCCCCGGCCATGGCCTCCTCCAGAACGGGAAGCGCCTTGTTCTGTTCTTCGCCCATCCGCTCACACCGTTCCAGCACGGAGATCAGAAAGTCCTGTTCTTCCAGGCAGGGAAAAAGAATCGGCACGCACTCCAGCTGCCGTTTCGTCAGATTCGGTATTGTCACCAGATTGGCCCGCATCTCCAGCCATGGCCGGTAGAACTGCAGATAATAATAGACATATGCCGGACGGATGACCGTCTCGTCGAATGCCATTCCCATTACGGCCTGGTTCAGTCTCATGGGCCGCCCGGCGATCCCCACCTTGCCGATGGTTCCTGATACCGACAGGAGCACTGTCCCTGCGGGAACCTCATCCCTGATCTTCCCCGCCCCTTCCTGCGTCAGGCTGATCTCAGTCGTTTCCACGATTTTTTGGTTCAAATCCCCTACCCGCACCCAGGGAATCCCTTCCCCCTCGCTGTAGTACTCCGGATGGGAGCGGCTGGGGGTGGAGCCCCTGAACCAGCGCGCTGCCACATCCTCTAAAAGAGCGCTCTTCCAGTTGCTCATAACCCCTCAACCTCCGTAAGCAGCGCACGCATCTCCTCCGCAATCCGCTCCTGCATATCGATCATTTCCCGCAGCAGCTCTTCCGGCGGCGCAAAATGGATTTCCTGCCTTCCCGCCGGCCGGTAATAATCCGGCAGCAGCGTTCCTCCCGCCTTCCGTATCTCCTCTATTCCGGCAAACCAGCAATCCGTATGTTCCCATTTTTCCGGCGTCCGGACGCCGTTATAATTCTCCTGCCCCCCTGCGGCAAGGAGCTCCTGCCATTCCTCATAATACGCCTGTCTCTTATCCCAGCAGGCAAGCAGCGCATCATAGGCTTTCCCGTCCCTGCGTTCCGCCTGTCCCCTGAGATCGTAGAAAAAGATCCGCTGGGTGTGGGAATCCTCCCAGCCACCCGCCATCAGGGGATTTTCCACCACAAGGAGGCTGGCTTTCACCGTCATATTTCCCATAAAGGCACTCTCCGGCAGCAGGATCACCCCGTCCACCGCAAACTCATCCAGCATCCACTTCCGCACCCGTACCGATTCATTCTTAGACGCGAACAGAAAACTGTCCGGTACGAACAGCAGCGCCTTTCCCTCTTTTCTTACCGCAGACAAGCTTCCGACGATTTGATAATGATAGCGGCTCCGGATGCCGTCCACCGGAAACAGCAATAAGGGAGCGCCTCCCCGCTCTGCAACCGGCGTATTGTTGAATACCGGATTGGTGACGACCAGGTCATAGCGATCCTTCGGCCTATCCGGACGCATATATGCCTCCTCCATGCTTTCCTTCCGCAGGCTGATCGGGAAGTTGGAAAAATGCCCAAGAAAGCAGGCAGCCCTATACCAGTCCTCATCCTCCTCCATTCCATACAAGCTCATCCGACCGAACTGCCGGCCTGCCGCATCCAACATGGCGCCGCCCCACACTGCGGATCCAGGATCATTCCCGCCTCTTCCTTGTCTTCCTCAATCAAGCGCAGCAGCCATCCTGCTTCCTGCTCCCGCAGGAGGTATCTCCCCTTCTCCGACTTATCTCCCGCACACAATTCCAAAAGCCTGCAGAGCATCCCATAAAGATTCCGGCGCCATTCATCCCTCCGCGGGCCATCCAGCCCTGCATCCTGCCTCCAGCCTGCCGCCCGCTCCGCCAGCCTGCTGGCTGCCAGAAGCAGCGGACGGAGCACAGCGCCTTTATAAATGAACGTCCGGTATCTTTCGAGCCCATGCTCCTGCCACAGCGCCACGAGCTCTTTTTCCTCGCTTTGGGCATACCCCAGGCCCTTCACAATATCTGCCAACATCGCAGAAGGCAGCTTCCGGAGCTCGCTCTCCGTAAACGCCTCCTCCCTGCTGTACAGCCAGCACAACAGCAGGAATGCAAATTCATTAAACAGCCTGATCAGAGGCTGCGAATATTCCATCCGGTAGAAATTGACCATCTCCCGGAAGAGCTTCGTAATCTCCCCCGCCCATTCCTCATCCATCCGCTTCTCTTCCCGTATCATACCCTCTCCTCGGCATCTTTTCTTAAAAATCTAGTTTCCGGTTTCACTTAACTTACTGTAAGGATACCATAGATCGCCTGCAATCTCAATCTGGTTGCAGGATGGGGGCAAAAATCGTTGTGCCTCTGCAGAAGCTCATCCGCTGCTTTTCTTTAGGCGGGGAGCCTGTGCACTGTGCGGCCCATGAACCCGGCCCTCAGACAGCGCCCTGCAGTCCAGGGCTCCTTTGGGGCACGGTTATCCGTCCGCCTTGGCCTGGGAGAAAATGGCGCTGTTTCTTACGTTTGTGAACGGGGCGTTCTTACGCACGCCCTGGCGGCGTTGTCTGACGCCCGTCAGGGCGGAGTTCAGCCGCCATGCGGAAGAACGTTTCGTTTACGAATGTTAGAAACAGCTCATTTTTGAGTTGGTCCGGATGAATGGACACCTGTGCCGAAAGAAGTCCCCGGACAGCCGAAAGGACAGGCCCCCCTCTTGTGAAAAGGAACCTTCGAGAACAGGCCCGTGCGGGAAGGGGAGAAAATTGCTTTCCGTGATTTTTCACCCTGCAAATAAAGACGGTAAATTTGCAATCCCCGTCCTAAAAAAAGCCCGCCCGAACGGATATAATAGAGGTATCATTCAGATCTGTATGCAAACAAAAGGAGGGACGCGTCTATGGCGAAATATTATCTGGCAGTCGATATTGGCGCTTCCAGCGGCCGCCATATACTGGGGCATCTGGAGGAAGGAAAGATCGTGCTGGAAGAGGTATACCGGTTTGAAAACGGAATGGAGAAGAGAGATGGCCATCTGTGCTGGAACCTTCCGCATCTGTTTGAAGAGATCCTGAACGGACTTGCGGCCTGCAAGATGGCAGGGAAGATTCCGGCAAGCATGGGGATCGATACCTGGGCGGTGGACTATGTGCTGCTGGACGGGCAGGATCAGGTCATTGGGAGAACCTATGGCTACCGGGACGGCAGGACGGAGGGAATGGACGAAGAAGTATATCGCCTGATACCGGAAGAAGAACTGTATGCGAGGACGGGAATTCAGAAACAGCCCTTTAACACCATCTATCAGCTGATGGCCGTAAAGAAGCAGGAACCCCAACATATGGAGGCGGCGCAGTCCTTTTTGATGCTGCCGGATTATTTTCATTTTCTGCTGACGGGAAATAAGGTATCGGAGTATACCAACGCCACGTCCACCCAGCTGGTGAGTCCCGAGACCAAACAATGGGATATGGAACTCATTGAACGGCTGGGATACAAGAAGAGCCTGTTCGCTCCGCTTTCCATGCCTGGAACAGTGGTCGGGAAGCTGAAGAGAGAGATTGAAGAGCGGGTTGGCTTTTCCTGTGAGGTGGTTTTGCCGGCGACCCATGATACCGCGTCCGCAGTCATATCCGTACCCGCCCTTTCCGAGGACTGCCTCTATATCAGTTCCGGCACCTGGTCTTTGATGGGGATTGAAAATGAACAGGCAATCTGCACGCCTGAGAGCAGACAGCAGAATTTTACCAATGAAGGCGGCTATGAATACCGTTTCAGGTATCTGAAGAATATTATGGGGCTTTGGATGATCCAGTCCGCGCGCCATGAGTGGAAGGATGCCTATTCTTTTGCGAAGCTCTGCGAAATGGCTGAGGAAGAAAATGACTTCCCTTCCCGCGTGGATGTGAACGATGCCTGCTTCATGGCGCCGGAAAGCATGATCGAAGCGATCCGGGAATTCTGCCGCAGGACGGGACAGGCAGAGCCCGAGACGGTGGGACAGACAGCGGCTGTGATCTATCAGAGCCTGGCGGAAAGCTATGCGGATACGGTTGGGCAGATTGAACGGATTACCGGCAGGACGTTCCCGGCCATCAATATCGTGGGCGGAGGCTCCAATGCGGAGTATCTGAACCAGCTGACCGCGGACAAGTCGGACAGGTGTGTCTATGCAGGCCCTTCAGAAGCCACGGCCATCGGCAACCTGGCGGTACAGATGGTAAAAGACGGTCTCTTTCAGACGTTGGAAGAGGTGCGCTCCTGTATCTATGCATCCTTTGGGGTGAAGAAATACGAACCAAAGGCGTAAGCGTGAAATAAAACGTCCGGCTTTAGGGCGGACAAGAGATGAGTGTTAGAAAAGAAAGGGGTTTATGAGATGAACGTAAAAGAACGGTATGAAGCAGCAAAAGAGGTGTATGCCGCAATCGGGGTGGATACCGACAAGGCGGTGGAAACCTTGGAGAATATCCGGATCTCCATGCATTGCTGGCAGGGAGACGACGTGATCGGATTCGATCAGAAAGGGCCGCTGACGGGCGGAATCCAGGCCACCGGAGATTATCCGGGAAGGGCTAGGACGCCGGAAGAACTGATGGCGGATATCGATGAAGTGTTCAAACTGGTTCCCGGCAAGCATAAGGTGAACCTGCATGCCAGCTATGCGATCTTTGAGGACGGCGAATTCGCGGATCGGGATAAGATCGAACCTAAACATTTTAAGAAGTGGGTGGAGTTTGCGAAGGAAAGAGGGCTGGGGCTGGACTTTAATCCCACCTTTTTCTCCCATCCCATGGTGGTGGATAATCTGACCCTTTCCAGCCCGGACGAGAAGGTGCGGAAGTTCTGGATTGACCATGGCAAGGCCTGCATCCGCATCTCTCAGTATTTCGCGGAAGAGCTGGGAATGCCCTGTGCCATGAATATCTGGATCCCGGACGGCTACAAGGATGTTCCCGCGGATAGGCTTGGGCCCAGGGCAAGGTTCAAGGATTCCCTGGATCAGATCCTTTCCATTCCTTATGACAAGGAAAAAGTTCTGGTATGCCTGGAGTCCAAGGTGTTTGGAATTGGCCTGGAGTCCTATACGGTTGGATCCAGTGAATTCACCATCAACTATGCTTCCAGAAACAATGTGATCAGCCTCATGGACAATGGGCATTATCATCCCACGGAGATGGTTTCCGATAAAATCGCATCCATGCTGCTGTTCAATGACAAGATCGGCCTCCATGTTACCCGTCCCGTTCGCTGGGACAGCGACCATGTGGTGCTCTTTGATGATGAGACGAGGGAAATCGCCAAGGAGATTGTGAGGAACAATGCCATTGACAGGGTCCTTTTGGCGCTGGATTTCTTTGATGCCAGCATCAACCGCATCGCGGCCTGGACCGTGGGCATGAGGAATATGCAGAAGGCCCTGCTGTATGCGCTGGTTTCGCCCAACCAGCAGCTGAAAGAACTGCAGGATTCCAATCGCTTCACCGAGCTGATGGCGATGCAGGAAGAACTGAAAACCTATCCATTTGGAGATGTGTGGGATTATTTCTGCGAGAAGAACAATGTTCCGGTAAAAGGAGCATGGCTGGATGAGGTTCACAGATATGAGAAGGAAGTTCTCTCCAAGAGAGGATAAACATTCCACAAAGCATCCCGAACGGGAGACGTAAGGACGGTTCGGAAGGCGAAAAAGCGGCCTTCCGGGCCGCTTTTTGATGTGATAAAATACAGGCTCAAGTATCCAGGACAAACAATTCGGAGCCGTGTTCCCTGAGCCATTTTTTGCATTCTCTGTAGTCTGGCATGACCTGCTCCACAGCATTCCAGAACGCCCTGGAATGATCCATATGCTCTAGGTGGCACAGTTCATGAACGACCACATAGTCCAGGATTTTTGGAGGAGCCAGCATTAAACGGTAATTAAAGGACAGCGTTCCGCGGCTGGAACAGCTTCCCCATCTGGTTCGCTGTGCCCGGATCGTGATCCGCTGATAGGTTCCGCCTGTAAAGCGATGATAATAAGCTACCCGCTGCGGAATATATTCAGCGGCCGCCTGACGGTAACGTTTCTCCAGCGCCTGCTTCTGTGAGGCTGTCATCTGTTTTGGAAATTTTAGCATGTCTTTTCACCCAAAAATTTTTATGTACTCCCGCTGAAGGCGGGCTAAGCGGATGCGTAAATATATCCGGCCTGTGATCGTCGTCCTCATTATACGTTCTTTTGCTGTTTCCTTTCAAGGTCTTCTTGATTTCTTGAACGATTCTTGCTCAGGGAGATGTGGGAATGGTTACTACTCAGCCAGGTCTGCGCACAAGCTGCGCAGACCGTGCGAAAATGTACCGGCAGAAAGCATCCGGCCTATCGCGAAGCGATTGGAATGGCCGGATACAGTTATAATTCAGCCGAAGGCTGAATTATAACTGGGAATGAAAGAAGCGGGAAAAATCCTCTTTCCGAGCGGAAGAAAAATTGTTACAATGGATAGGCAGCAACGAACCAAAGGACGGCTCGATTGAAGTGGGCGTTGCAGAAAGGGATGAAAAAATGGAAAAGGCAAAGACGAAAGGGAAAAGGACGATGCTGGAAGGTTCACCGGGCGTTGTTTTGTTTTTGTTTGCGCTCCCCATGATCCTGGGAAATCTATTCCAGCAGTTTTATAATATGACAGATTCCATCATTGTCGGCCGTTTTGTGAGCGAGGATGCGTTGGCGGCGGTGGGTGCTTCTTATTCTCTGACGAATGTATTTGTTATGATAGCTATCGGAAGCGGGATCGGCGCCTCTGTCATAACATCTCAGTATCTGGGAGCCGAAGAATATGGAAAAATGAAGACCTCTGTGTATACTGCCCTGATCACTTTTTTGGGGCTTGGGATTGTTCTGGGCATTTTTGGATTTGTGCTGAATCGTCAGATCCTGGTCTGGCTGAATACACCGGGGAATATTCTGGATGCGGCGGGCGCTTATCTTGGAATTTATTTTTTAGGAATGCCTTTTTTGTTTATGTATAATATTCTGTCCTCCATGTTTAATGCGCTTGGCGATTCAAAGACGCCGCTAATGCTCTTGATTTTTTCGTCTGTAATGAATGTGATCCTGGATCTATGGTTTGTGATTTCTTTCGGGATGGGAGTGTCAGGCGTGGCGATCGCCACGGTCATGGCCCAGGGTATAGCAGCTGTGATTTCTTTTGCGCTGTTGATGCATCGGCTGCGCGGATTTGAAGCAAAGGAGAAAAGCGCGGTATATGATGTAAAGATCCTTTCTTCTATGATACGGATAGCTATTCCTTCTATTCTGCAGCAGTCGATCGTTTCTATAGGTATGTTGCTGGTACAGTCCGTAGTAAATGGATTTGGTTCATCCGTTCTGGCTGGTTATTCGGCGGGAACCAGGATTGAATCAATTTGTATCGTACCTATGATTTCTATGGGAAATGCAGTGTCTACCTTTACTGCCCAGAATATGGGGGCGGGCAAGCCGGAACGGGTTCGGGAGGGGTATCGTGCAGCTTATGGTATCGTGGCGGGATTTGCGGTGGTGATCCTTCTGACCGTGTCATTGTTCGGAGAAGGGATCGTGGGTGCGTTTATGGATACGGAAAGCGGAGGCCTTGCATTTGAAACCGGTTATGGCTATCTGTCCTTTATACGATTTTTCTTTATCTGCATTGGATTGAAGGCGATTACGGACGGCGTGCTGCGGGGCGCCGGGGATGTGGTGGTATTCACCCTGGCCAATCTGGTGAACCTGGCTCTGCGTGTGGCAGGGGCCTTCCTGCTGGCTCCGATGGTGGGCGTGGCGGCAGTCTGGTATGCGGTTCCGATCGGCTGGACGGTGAATTATCTGATTTCTTTTGTCCGGTATCTGACCGGGCAGTGGAGCAGGAAAAATCTGGTGACATCGAAAGGATAAGGGGAGAATCGTATGAAAAAAAGATGTATTATCGTAGGGGCAGGAGAACTCACGGTTTCTAAGATTCCCGTAGAAGAGGAGGATTTGGTCATCGCTGCGGATGGCGGTTATGCCTACTGCCGCAGGCTTGGTATCAGGCCGGACCTGATCTTGGGGGATTTCGATTCCATTGATTGCGCAAATGCGGAATTGGTGAAAGAAATCCGTGAAACAGAGCCGGAGCGAGTGATTACGCTTCCTGTGGAAAAGGATGATACGGATATGCTGGCAGCTTTAAAGGAGGGACTCAGAAGAGGCTGTGATGAATTCCTGATTTATGCGGGGATGGGCGGACGGTTTTCGCATACGCTGGCCAATGTTCAGTGCCTGAATTTCCTGAAGGAACAGGGAGCAGACGGACGATTGATGGAAGAAAAGGGGATGGCCTTTCTCCTGCGTGATGAAACGATTACCTTTGACAGCAAAAAAGAAGGGCTTTTATCCCTGTTTTCCTTGGGAGAAAGGGCGGTGGTTACCATCCGCAACATGAAATATCCGCTGGATAAGGCGGTTGTGACGAACAGCTTTCCAATCGGTGTCAGCAATGCCTTCATCGGAGAAGAAGCCAGCATTACGGCGGAAAGCGGAACGCTGCTGCTTCTGGTAGGAGAGCTGTGACTGTAGAAACCAAAGGTATGCAAACCTTTAGAAAGGAAGCGTTGCGTTTCTGCTCTTTTCTTCCGAAGGATCCTCCCCGGATGTATCCTCTGAAGGTTTCTTCCAGGAAGAGATGGCATCGATCAGTAAGGAAGAGATGGTTACCGTGACCAGGGAATAGGCGATCCGGTTCACAGGGATATAGGTGAGGGACAAAAGCAGTACCGTCAGATCTGTGGCCAGATAAGCTCTGGAGATCTTGCAGTGTGTGAGCTTGGAAATGACGAGCGCCAGAGCATCATCCCCTCCGCCGGATATTCCGTGACGGACGATCAGCCCCACTCCAACACCGATAAAGCAGGCGCCCAGGACGGCCGCCAGCAGAGGATAGGGAGTCAGGTCAGGAATCCGGAACGGAATACTGGTCCATAGTTTCAGAAAGAAGGCCAGACTGCAGGTGGCGGCGATGGAACGGGGGAGGAAGGCTTTCCCGAGAAAACGGAAGCCCGCCGCATAACAGACCGCATCCAAAATAGGAGAAACGATGGAAGTCGGGATATGAAACCAATAATTCAGCAAAAGGATCATCCCCAAAACCCCGCCTTCTGTGATCTGTACCCTTTGATGGATATTCACCATTCCAAAAGCGGAGATAGCTGTGCCCGCAAGGATGGAAAGAATAATTTTGGGCGGAAAAAGTATTTTCATCTTCCCTTTCAGGATGAGAAAGGTTTCTTTGGCTCGTTCCATATGTATGTTCTTATGATCCAAGATGAATCCCTCTTTTCTTAAAAAATATGAATTCCGCATTTTGAGCGGACAGAACGGAGTCTGTTTCGATTCGTTTGAGTATGAGTATAAACTTTGGTATAATACTAAGGTCAAGAGGCCCTTGGAAAAAATTAAGCATGCGGTTGCTGTTTTGCCCTCCGCATATGCTGGCGGCGGAGGCGGAACAGCATATGCAAGGCGGGGTGATGGGAGAGAAAATGAAGGATTATTATACGGTAGGGGAGATTTCAAGGTTATATGGGATCGGTACGGATTCGCTGAGATATTATGAAGAGATCGGAGCCCTTTCTCCGAAGAGGGGGAAGAACAATTATCGGCTGTATTCTCTGAAGGATATATACCGTTTGAATATCATACGCGATCTGCTGACGCTGGGGGTTTCCATGAAGCAGATCCGGGAATATCTGGACTGCCAGAATATGGAGAGCACATTTCGGTTGCTCACATGGGAAATGGAGAAGGTGCAGGAGCAGCAGAGGCGGCTTCGGCAAATCGAGCGTTCAATACGGGAACGGACATGTCTTCTGCAGGAGTGCAGGAATGTGGAGGAAGGCCGGATTGAGCGGAAGCGGTATCCCAGGAGGAACTGTCTGAGGCTGAACGTGGAGATACGGCGGGACGAAGAGATGGATTATGCGGTAAAAAAACTTCAGAAGCGCCATGAGGATAAAATAAGAAGCCTTGGGGAGAGGCAGATCGGGGCCAGCATGTCTGCGGAAGATGTGCGCGGCGGGATTGAAAATGTGTTTTATTCCGTGTTTATTCTGCTGGAGGAAGACGGAGCGGGGGAGGAGTTCATGGAACTGCCGGAGGGGGATTACCTGACCGTGTATTACAAGGGCAGTTATAGGAATTCGGGCAGATGGGCTAGGCGGCTTCTGGAGGAGGCGGACAGACTGGGGTATGAGACGGATGAAAACGTGCTGGAATGGTATCCGGTGGACAATCGTTACACGGCGGAGCCGTCTGAATTTATAACACGGCTGGAAGTGGGCATAAAAAAACAGGGGCAAGAGCATGCGTATAAGCGAGCTTAACGCCTGCTTTTGCCCCTGTTTTCCCCTCGCTATGAACCGTTACGATACGTTTTTAAATTGGCTCATATAGAGGTTGTAATAGAATCCCTTCTTTTCCATGAGCTGCGCTGCATTTCCTTCTTCGACGATGGTGCCGTTGTCGATGACGAAGATCCGATCCGCCTTCTGGATCGTGGAGAGGCGGTGGGCGATGACGAAGGAGGTACGGCCTTTCAGCAGATGTTCGATGCCCTCCTGGACCAGCAGTTCTGTTTTGGTATCGATGCTGGAAGTGGCTTCATCCAGGATCAGGATGCGCGGATCGGAGACCATGGTACGGGCGAAGGCGAGAAGCTGCTTTTGGCCGATGGAGAGGCCTCCGCCCCGTTCGCTCAGCACGGTATCATATCCTTTTTCCAGCTTCATGATGAATGCATGTGCATTGACCGCTTTGGCCGCTGCGACGATCTCTTCATCCGTTGCATCCAGTTTGCCGTATCTGATGTTGTCGCGGATGGTGCCGGAGAAGAGGAAATTGTCCTGAGTCATGATCCCCATCTGCCTGCGGAGACTTTCGATGGACACGTCGCGCACATCATAACCGTCTATGGTAACATGCCCTTCCTGGATGTCATAGAAACGGCTGATCAGGTTCACGATGGTGGTTTTGCCCGCGCCGGTGGGACCCACAAGGGCGATGGTTTCGCCCGGAGTGATGTGGAAGCTCACCTGATTGAGCACCTTTACTGTGCTGTCATAGGAAAAGGAAACACGGTCAAAGACCACCTCCCCTTTGATGGGAGGAAGCGTGCCCACCCCTTCGGCATCTTTGATGGCCGGCGGAGTATCCATGATTTCAAATACCCGTTCCGCACCGGCGATATTGGTAATCATCTGGTTATAGAAATTGCTCAGGTTCATGATCGGATGCCAGAACATGGACAGATAGGTTCCGAAGGCCAGGAACGTGCCGATGGAAACCCTGTCCGTCCCCAGGATGACGATGCCCATAAAATACAGGGAGAACATCCCGATGGCCCAGCACAGGTCGATGATGGGGCCGACGGCATCATTGAGCCGCACCGCATCCACAAAGGACTGGCGGTGTTCCTTGGTGAGGTGCCGGAAAGTGTCCATGGTCTCGCTTTCCGCATGAAAACTCTGGATGATGCGGATGCCGGAAAGATCCTCGTGAACGAATGCGTTCAGGTTGGAAGATTTCTTCCGGTGAATCTGCCAGCGCACATGGGAACGGGTCTGGATGTACCAGATGCCCGCAGCCATCAGCGGCAGGCTGATCATGGCGGCTGCGGCGAGCAGCGGATCCTTTGCGAACATGATGACGGCTACGGCGCTGATGGTGATAAAATCAGGGATCAGCGTGGTCACGCAGTTGGACAGCACATCTTTCAGGGAATTAATATCCCCGATGATGCGCGCCAGAATTTTTCCTGTGGGCCGGCTGTCGAAAAAGGAAAAGTCCAGGGTCTGGATATGGACGTAGAGTTCCTGCCGGATTGTGACCAGGATGTTGTTGCAGACTTTTGCCATGACGTACATACGGATTTTGATGCCTGCCACCATGATCAGATTGAGCAGGACGGCGATCAGGATCAGCCGGGAGAGGCCGGACAGGTCCCCTGCAGAGATGTAATCGTCCACGGCAGATTCCATAATCAGCGGATTAACCAGGTTGACAAATACGCAGAAAGCCATGATGAGAAGCACGCCTGCGATCTGTTTTTTATAGGCCAGAAGATAGGAGAAGAGGCGGGCCAGTGTGGCCGCTTTCCCTGCGGTTATGGTGGTTTCATCTTTTCTATAAGAATTCACGGCCATGATTTATGCCTCCTTTTGCGTGAGAATAGCGCCGTACTGGGCTTCCCAGGTTTCATAGTACAGACCCTTTTGCCCGAGCAGGCTTTCATGGGTTCCGCGTTCCTTGATGGCGCCGCCTTCCAGGACGATGATTTCATCCGCATGGCGTACGGCGCTGATGCGGTGCGCGATGATGATCTTGGTGGTATCCGGAAGCGCGAGCAGAGCTTGCTGGATAGCGTATTCGGTTTCCATGTCCAGCGCGCTGGTGGAATCATCCAGGATGAGGACGGGATTGTGTTTGGCAATCGCCCTGGCGATGCTGATGCGCTGCTTCTGACCGCCGGACAGCCCTACCCCGCGTTCCCCGATGACGGTTTCGTATTGTTCGCTCAGCCGTTCAATGAATGCGCTGGCCTGGGCGCTTTCGGCGGCGCAGCGGATATCCTCTTCACCCACCAGTTCCCTTTTCCCCAGGCGGACGTTTTCGTTGATCGTATCTGAGAAGAGGAACACGTCCTGCATGACCAGAGAGATGCTGCCCCGAAGCTGCTGCAGGGACAATTCCTTAATATTTACATCATCCAGCAGGATAGAGCCTTCCGTGGCATCATAAAGGCGTTCCAGCAGCTGGATGATGGACGTTTTCCCGGCTCCGGTAGCCCCCATGATGCCGAGGGTTTTGCCTGGCTCAATGCGAAAGGAGATATCGTGCAGGATCGCATGCCCGTCTTCTTTGTGAAAGCCCACATTCCTGAACTCGATTTTTCCGCTGACGTGTTCCAGCCGTTTCGGGACCTCCGGTTCGGTGATGGAGGGTTTGGAATTGTAGATTTTCCGTATCTTTCTGTAGCTGCCCACGCCTGAGGAGAAATCATTGGAAAGCCAGCCCAGCATTTCCATGGGCCAGACGATATTCATGGAATATTCCACAAATGCGCTCAGGCTACCAAGAGAAAGCTGACCCGCGATCACCTGCCGTCCGCCCAGAAGAAGGACGATGAGCGGCAGCAGTTTGGTGATGAGGGAGAAACAGGGATAATATTTCACGAAAACCCGGGACTGCTTCATGTTCAGCTCATAATAGCGCTTGTTGTGGGAAAGAAATTTCCGGATTTCATAGGTTTCTCTGGCGAAAGCCTTGACGGTGCGCACGCCGGCCAGGTTTTCTTCCGCCACGGAGTTCAGGACAGCGTTCTCTTCACTGATTTCCTCATATACGGCGCCGAGACGGCGTTCTTCAAACACGGCGATGATGCCGGTTATAATCATGGCCGCCGTTGGGATCAGCGCCAGTTTCCAGTTCAGGTTGTACATGCAGAAGAGGACGAGGCAGGTATGGAAGATCACTTCCATGAGAAGCATGCTCACATAGCCCACCGCATTCCAGATCCGATCGATGTCGTCCTTAACCCGGCTCATCAGTTCGCCCGTGTTGTTCTTGTCAAAAAAATCTGCACCAAGTGACTGCAGATAGGTGAACAGATCCTCTCGGATATCCGTGGCGATGGAAGAACCGATCAGGTCGGAGGTAAACTCCTTGACGTAACCGAAGATACACCTTCCCGCACCGATTATTAGGAGAGCGCCTAACAGGTAGGCCAGTTCTCCCGTATTCCCTCCTACAATTACATCATCCACGATGAGCCTTGTGACCTGCGGAGAAAGCATATCCAGGGACACGGCGATCGCCATGGAAAAGAAGACGGTCAGATACCCGAAGGTATGCTGACGCAGATAGCTGGATAATTTTTTCATAATGACGAAATCCCCCTTTGTGTTGTGAACTCATAAGATGTGGAAACCGGCGCGGATTGCTTCCCTCAATCCCTCGTTTTTGAAAGCCAATGTCTGCGTGAGGAATGGTGATGGAAATAAAAAACGTGCAAGGCCATCAGGAAAAAGAGCGAAAAAAACCACGCCGGTTACCCGTCGTGGTAAAAGCCGCCTTCATTCTTTGGCCCGCACGCGAAAAACGCATGTGAAAATGCCGGTCATCAGACGATTTGTACCCGGAGGCAACCATATGCCAAACCATGATTGTGAATTAAAAATCGAACATTCTGTCTGAACATCAAGGCTTCCTCCTTTCTTAAAATAAACAGAAAATAATCAAACCAGAACCGCCTGTATGCGGTCAGATGCTTCAAGATTAATTATACCTTACACTGTGCCGTGTGTTTTGTCAACTGCTATTTTCCTGTTTCGCATCCACTGCATTCCTACCTGCCCGCAGAAGTCTGCTGCGGCTCCTGGCTTTGCGGCACAGCGGTGAAAGACTGTGCCGCAAGGCTGGCTTCAGTTGGATTGGGAGCGGTGAGAGGTCAGCTGTTGTAATCCTTGTCGATATTGATTACTGCATAATAGTGCGGATCGATTTCGTGGATTTTATTCTGCATATGGTGCAGGATTTCATCATCCCTAATGGAAAGGCCGAAGGGAACGAGTATATCGAAGATGATATTCGTATGGGTTGGCCCTTTCACGATGCGGAAGTCATGCAGGTTCAATGAGGGCTCAAGCTGGTGCAGCAGAAGGGTGATCTGGGCTTTGAGACGGTTGGTCTCTTCATCGTCTGTGAGAATGGGATCCATGTGGATGACCGCATCGCAGCGGAGTGTCTTTTTTAATTCCCGTTCTATGTTGTCGATGGTATCGTGCAGATGCAGCATATCGCCTGAAGCGGGCACTTCGGCGTGCAGAGAGATCATGACCCGCCCCGGGCCGTAATCATGCACCACCAGATCATGGAGACCCAGGATTTCCGGGTTGCTTAAAACCAAATGTTCGATTTGGTCGACAAATTCCTTCTGCGGAGGCTGGCCCAGAAGGGGGCTGATGGTTTCCTTGGCGGAACGCAGGCCTGCAAAAAGAATGAACAGACCCACCAGGAGGCCGCACCAGCCGTCGATATGTAAACCGGTCAGATATCCGATAATTGTGGAAGCCAGTACCACGGCGGTGGAGAGCATGTCGCTGAAGCTGTCCGTTGCTGTGGCGGTCATGGCCGCGCTTTCAATCCTGATTCCAATCCTGCGGTTATACAGAAACATATAGAACTTCACAAGGATGGAGGCCACCAGAATGCCGATGACTACGGGCGTGCAGAGCGTGGCTTCCGGATGGATGATTTTATCTATGGAAGACTTTATCAGTTCCGCTCCCATGAGCAGGATCAAAAGGGAGACGAACAGGCCGGTCAGATATTCGATCCTTCCATGGCCGAAAGGATGGCTGTGGTCAGGCTCCTGCCCGGCCATTTTGAAGCCCACGAGCGTGATCAGGGAAGAACCGGCATCGGAAAGATTGTTAAACGCATCGGCAGTGATGGCGATGGAATTGCTGATGAGGCCGGCCAGAAACTTGCCGAAAAACAGCAGCGCATTCAGGCCGATTCCCACCGCTCCGCACAGAACGCCGTACGCTTGCCGTACTTCCGGCAGCTGTACCTGATCATGATCCTTTATCAATATTCTTGCAAGCAGATTAAGCATGCGAAGCACCTCCGTTGTGAACATTTCTTCCTATTGTATATTCAAATGTTGCGAAACACAAGAACCATTTTTGCTAAGAAAAGATCCGGCGCCCTCCGAGTTCTGACACCCTTCCTGCCGGCGTGTTCCTCTGCCCTTGACGCCGCAGCGGGTATGCTGTTTGCCGGGAC
>OGPH01001031.1_pt1 | contig 24574 bp, 24 predicted proteins | sample 1552891 | NCBI WGS metagenome assembly OGPH01 (sample SAMEA2580272, study PRJEB22360) | human gut metagenome | biome: human gut; feature: human-associated habitat; material: faeces | place: Denmark | collected 2008/2010 | reverse complement strand
GATGCGAGAGAAGAATATATTATGGACAGCGATGGGAGGACTTTTTTCTGCGCATTCGACTGCAGCCGTCCTGTCGGCTTCATATATTTAAAAGAAACGGGAAGAGATACCGTTGAATTGGCCGTTATGGGGGTATTAAAAGAATACCACCGAATGGGGATCGGGAGAAAACTGTTCCGCATGGCCAAAGAGAAGGCTTGGGTTCAGGGATATTCTTTTATGCAGGTGAAAACGGTACAGATGGGCAGATATGAGAATTATGATGAGACAAACAGATTTTATAGATCGCTTGGATTTAAAGAATTTGAAGTGTTTCCGGAATTGTGAGATGAATGGAACCCCTGTCAGATCTATGTTATGTCATTGGGATGGCCGGGTAACTGCTGAGAATAAGAGAAACATCAGCACGGAGATGTGGAAGGGAGCTGTCTTGCATGGATTTTATATAGGCAAAGCAAAATATTGCTGGCTGCCATACGAATAGGATAATAAGACTGACAAATACTTGTACCGCTTGTTTGATTTATACTAAACAGGTGATAAAGATGGAGAGAAGGTCAGTGCGGCGCTCGGACTGGGAGGATGCGCTAACATATAGAGAGATGATTGTATGTTGAAAATAGTGGAACTGAATGAGAAGAATCAGGCGGATATAAATAAGGCAAATGAGTCATTTGAAATAATCGGGCGGATCAAGCCCTCGTTTATTGGGGGAAGATGGACATATGAGGAAGAAATATACACTCATATATATTTAAAAACGTATCCAAATGATACATGGGATTGCTTTGATTATATAGAAAATCGTGATAAAGCGATTTATTTAGCATATCTTGATGAAAAATGTGTGGGACAGATTGTGCTTAAGAAAGATTGGAATAGATATGCTTTCATAGAAGATATTTGTATTTCTCGACATGTAAGAGGGAAAGGAATTGGAACGATTTTGGTAGAAAAGGCTGATGCTTGGGCACGAGAAACAGGCCTAAGCGGTCTGGCGTTAGAAACGCAGGATAATAATTTGTTGGCATGCAGGTTTTATGCAAAATGCGGGTTTGCGATCGGGGCAGTGAATACTATGCTTTATAGGAATTTTGAAAAGCCATGGTGTGATGAAATAGCAATATTTTGGTACAAGTTATTTTCGTAAATTTAAGTTAGATAGAGCGGTGTGTTAGTATCCATTAAAAGAGAACCAGATACAAGGGGGAGAAAGATGTGATTGAAAGATATCGAAAGAATTACATAAAAGAAATGCGCAAAGATATAGGACATGCTCCTCTTTGCGTAACATCTTGCGGGGTTATTGTGCAGAACGATAAAGATGAAATACTGCTTCAAAAGCGGCGAGATAACGGCTGTTGGGCTATTCTGGGAGGCTCTATGGAAATTGGCGAAAAATTTGTAGAAACAATAAAACGAGAAGCCTTTGAAGAGGCTGGAATCAAGATAGAGAAACTGGAATTGTTTGGAATTTATTCGGGAGAAGACAGGATTATTACATGTCCAAATGGAGATGTCTGTTGTGTGACAGGAATTGTTTTTAAAACAAAGATTCATCATAAAAAAATTCTGAATAGGACAGAAGAAACGATTGAACACCGCTTTTTTAGTAAAGGTAATCTTCCTGAAAATATAAATGCGTTTGACCGAAAAATAATTTCGGATTGGATAAATAAGCCGAAACAAGTAATAATCGATTAAAAAGTCCTGTGAGAAACAGAAGAAGTGGATTGACTTGTGTCGAATGGAATTAATGGGACAAAGCATGTCAAAACAGATTGTATCTGACCGGAGTTGCTTTCTTGGCCTGATTAAGAAAAAGACAGGCTTGCCGGAATCTGCCTTTTAGCACTGGAAGCAGATCCCGGCAAGTCTGCGGAGCGCAGGAATTCGTAAAGCAGCGCTGTGAGGAAAGCATAGCTCCGGAATAGGATGACTCAGAAAAGAGCAAATGCTCAGAAAAGAGCAAATGCTCAGAAATGCAACCTCCGCCTCACCTCGTTCCTGAGCCGTTTTCTGGACAGGATGGTAAGAAGCGCTACGGCAATGATGGCGCAGGCGGTCAGGACGACGGCGGACCAGGTCAGGTGCAGCGGCGCAGCCAGGAAGCGGCAGATGAGAAGTTCGATGGAAATGCACAGCACAGCCAGGCTAATGAATACATAGAGGGCGGTCGCCAGGAAGGACGGGGAAAGTTTCCGGCGCAGGAATGCGACGAAGATGCCCAGCAGGGTAACGATTCCTGTAATAGGAAGCGCCAGTTCATAGAACCAGGAGGCGTCAGGGGTATTGAAGGTGATTAGGTATTCATACAGGCCTATGGCCAGCCCATCCAGCAGAAGATAGCAGTAGACGGACAGTTTGGTATAGATGAAGATCGGAATGGCGGTTACCCAGAGGATGAGGCAGGCTCCGATGATATAGAGAGACCAAAAGCTTCCCTGGAAAACCAGAAGATTGAGGAGGCCGCAGGAAACAGAAGCGGCGATCAGAACGAGGGAGTAGAGCAGAATGACATCTTTGTTTTTTACAGGCTCCACCTGCCCGCGCTCTTCGGGAAATGGAGGAACGGCTTTTCCGCGGAAGGGTTCATTCGGATTCAGAACTGGGGTATTGCAAAGAGGACAGCGGTCAAGGGAATCATCCAGTTTGACTCCACAGTTTACGCAATATGACATAATTACTCCAATCTGCCGTTTGGGAAACGGCTTGCTATTCATCAGAAAAGGTGCGGTTGCTTTCGATCGTCACATGAATGCCGTCTTCCACTAGTTTACGAAAGAACAAGCGTTCCACATCTGCTTCAATGATGCAGCTGGCAAAGTTTATGGTCAAAATATCTTCAAAACTGATAATAGCACAGTTGGTACGGGAAGAAAAAGGCTGCCCCATATAGATATCAAAGCGTTCGATATAAGGTTTCATATCCTCCGGAACCTTCAGAGCGCCCATGTTCGTTAGCCCGGCAGAGGAATTCTTATCCTGTACCCTGCGGTAAAAAGTCCTCACCACGATATCTTTCAGAAAAAGAGGGACGATACGAATGAAGGGATTGCGTTTGGTGGCAGCGTTGGTGGTGATGTCTCCTCGCAGAAACTTTTCATTGATATAATATTGCATGAAATGATGAACCTGCGTCACAATTTCCTCAAAGGTGTAGTCCCCGAGCCGTGGATCGATGGAGGGATAGACCATGGTGATGAAATTGCGCAGCGTTTTGGATGGAAAATGCCGGCGCAGATTCACGGGCATGGCGATCCGAACCGGGTAGAACCGGATGTGCGGCTCTGCAAGCTGCTTTTTTAACAATGCATAAAGAAGAACGGAATTCAGATATTCCGTGATTGTGGCATGATAGCGCTTGGCCACGGCGGATACTTCTTTTACGGACAGAATGCCGTCAATGATATTGAACGTGTGAAAAGGCTCCAGCGTTCCGCGTACCCGATAGGTTTTCTCCGCGGGGCGGGGAGGGCGTACACGGGCATTGGCATAACGCATATAGGCATCTTCCAGTTCCTCCGGATCCGGCTCTTCATTTACGTCAAGAACAAAGCCTTCATTGGAAATGGAAGCGCCAAGAAGCCTTAGATATACGGCTGTGATGGTCTGCAGCACACACATTCCGCCGGTTCCGTCACCAAGGCTGTGATGACATTCCAAAGAAATCCTGCGGTCATAGTAATAGACGCGCAGAAGATATCCGTTGTTGGCTTTAAAATACATAGGCATGCAGGGATTATGAATATCCGGCATGACAAACGGACCTGGACGGTCATTCGGTTCCAGATAACGCCAGAAAAGACCTTTGTGGATCGCAACTTTATAGGTGGGAAAACGCTTCAGCGCGATATCCACCGCCTGCTGCAGGATTTCCGGCCGAATAGGCTCCTTCAGGAGCACGGACAACCTGTAAACGGAAGAAAAGTTCTTCCTCTGAAGGGTAGGATATACGATGGCGGACAGATCCAGGCGATACCAGCCTTGAGCGCCCGTCCCGGGAGCTTTGCGCGCCGGCGTTTTCGGAGCGGATGTATCTTGCAAAATATGGCCTCCGTGATTCTTTATGGACATAATTCTTTCCTCTCTTCTACATAAATATTATAAGCGCTTCAATTCCCGTATGCAACCTTTCTACGCCCGGAACACAGGCTAGGGAAGGGACAGACTTGTGATCTGCGCGCGGAAAGGTTGCATAATCAGGATTACACTGTTATGATGAGGGTATTCTTGTTGGTATCAGTAAAATATGCACATGATGGAGGAAGAGAGATGGCCCTTTTTCGGAAGACAGGGAACGAATCCAGACAGATGCAAAATCAGGAACAGAATCAAAATCTGATGAAACTCATTAAACGTGTCCATAGTGTGGTGGAGAATGCGGATCTTGAAAAGCATCGGCATTCTCAGGACTATTTTGGGGCGCTGCTGGGCGCAAGCAAGGACATGGATATCCGTTCGGTGGATGCGGAAGGAATGCACTGCGAATGGATCTGTGTGAACCGGGTTCATATGAAAAAGCAGGTGATTCTTTATTGCCACGGGGGCGGTTATTCCACGGGCAGCTGTATTTATGCCAGGACATTGACGACCAAACTTGCGTCTTCCACTTCAATGGATGTGTTTTGCTTTGATTATCGGCTGGCACCGGAACATCCTTATCCGGCTGCGCTTGAAGATGCGATGAAGGCCTGGAACTATCTGATGCTTCTGGGATATGGAGCGAGGGATGTGATCGTGATGGGGGATTCCGCAGGAGGGAATTTGGCTTTGACGTTGACATTGAAATTAAAAGAAGAAAGGCGGCTTCTGCCAAGAGGGCTGGTGCTGCTTTCCCCTTGGACAGATATGACTGCTTCAGGAAAATCCCATGAAAGCAGAGCAGAACTGGATCCGGTTTTGGATGAAACATACCTCCGGGATATGACAGAAAATTATGCAGCGGGCCAGGATTATAGCGATCCTCACCTATCTCCGCTGTTTGCGGATCTGGAGGGTTTCCCACCTTCTTATATCCAGGTGGGAAACAACGAGATCCTTTTAAGTGATTCTACTGCCCTACACAAAAAGATGATTCAGGCGAATGTGCCTGTAAAATTGGATGTATATGAAGGAATGTGGCATGTATTCCAGATGTCCCCTTTTAAGACCGCCTATGACGCGATGGATCGGTGCGCGGAATTTATCTTTGAGATCAGCAGGTGAGCCCGGTATCCTTGGCATAGAATGCGGTGTAAGCATCCTGGAGGGTTTTTAAGGTTTTTGGATCCTTGCCTCCAACAGGCTGTCCGTCCAATTCCGTGGCGGCGATGCACAGCCCGCCGGAACTGGAAATGATGATTTCATCCGCATTCCTCAATTCTTCCATGGTAAAGGGCGCTTCCCGAACAGGGATACCCTCTGCTGTGGCCAGTTCCAGAAGATGCTTCAGTGTAATTCCGGGAAGGATCAGATTATCGCGAGGCGGGGTGCATAGGACTCCATCTTTGATCATCAGCACATTGCTGTGGGCGCATTCCGTGACGCGGTCACCGCGATGGAAGACAGTTTCCTGGCAGCCGGCTTCTATACACCTCTGGTAAGCGATGACGCTGGGGATCAGGTTCAGAGTCTTGATATTGCAGTGGAGAAAGCGCGTATCCTCCATGGAAATCAGCCGGAAGGTCTGATCCATCGGAATCAGTTCGCAGGGCACTGTGAAAATCATTAGATTGGGCTTAATCTCAGCGGGAGGGAAATTATGCGCGCGGTAATAGGTGCCTCTGGAACACTGCCAGTAAAGCATTCCGTGATCCAATTCATTGGCATCGATGCACTGCATCAGGGCAGCGGTCAGGTCTTCCCTGGGCATATCAAAAGGAATCTCAAGCAGTCTGCAGCTGTTATAAAAGCGATCCAGATGATCCTTGAGGGCGAAAATGCGGTTGTTTGCAAAGGTGGTGGCATCATAGCAGCCGTCCCCAAAATAAACGGCCCGATCCAGCATGGGGATTTTCATTTCCTCCAGCGGCCCGATTTGGCCGTTATAATATCCTACATGTTTCATAACTGTCCTCCGTTCTGCCGCGTAGCGGCGAAAATATTCAAAGCTCCCGGCCATGATGGGCCGGAAGCTGGTTGACGTGGTTTATTTGTTCTTCTTATGACGAATGATTTTGTATCCGCCCACCAGAAGGGTGGGAAGCAGGTAACAAAGGATGAATCCATAGGAGAGGAAGGTGTATCCCTGCTCGATCAGAGCGACAATGCCGACGCGGGAGAGCAGCAGGGCGGCGGTCAGAGTGATTACTGTGACAATGCCGCGTTTGGCATCAGACATCTTGCCCTTTCCCTTCTCTTCCAAAGCCACATCAAAACGGTTGATAATCATATGGATGCAGCCTGTGGCCGTCTCCACCAGCGTCCAGCCCATGACGATGCTAAACAACACCAACAGAGGAACGCCCCCGTCCACGGCGACTATCATTTGCGTCCATGGCGTATCCACATCGGGGCCAACGATGGACAGATCCCCATAGAAACACATCATGGCAAAATAGGAGAGAAACCAGGGAATTGTCATCAAAAGCCCGGCGATGATGCCGGAGATCAGGGTTTCCTTCCTCTTTGTCTGACGGGTGAGGGAAAACATTCCCATCGGTATGGAGTTGATATTATAGGCCACATACAGAATTCCTGTCCAGACACACAGGGCGACGGTCACGTTCCCGTCATAGGCGCTGGTATCCATGGTGGCGAAAACATGGCCGATATTTCCGCCTTTTTTCACAAGGACAACGATGGTGAACAGGATATAGCCAGCATACAGAAGGACGGTTCCGACAGACTCAAACTTCTCGATTACTCTGGCGCCTTTGAAGTTCAAAAGGCCGCATAGAAGGACGATGACGACGCTTCCCAGAATATTCGGAAGGCCGACCTGTTCGAAGATACTTCCTGTAGCGGCCGCCATCACGGCGATCAGCATGATAGCGATCAGAATCGTCAGCACATCCATCAGGGGCCATAGGGGGCCGATGACCTGTTTGATATAATTTTTATAATCGTAGACTTTGTAAATGCGGCAGATTTCAAAGGTGAGAAAGGCGAACAGGGCAAAGCCGATCGTGATGGCCAGCCCGGCAATCCAGCCATAAGCGCCGAATTTTGCGCCATAGGAATAGATTTCACGTCCGGTCGCATAGCCTCCTCCGATCAGCACGGACTGAAGGAGAACGCCGGGTAGTATGTATCTCGCATAGGTTCCCTCATAGAATTGCTTGAATTTTTTCATGTTTGCTCCTATTCTGCGCGCTATGGCGCGCATATAAATCAGGGAGAGTGAAAGTGTTTTTCTTACACCCTTTACTCGGTTCTGCTGCTATTTGGCCGTCTTGTGCTTGATGGGCAGCAGCCATTCATAGGGTGTAAAACCTACTGTTTATGATTATACGGAAAAAAGTGAAAGGTTGCCAATTCAAAGTATGTATTTTATAATAAGGAAAACTTATCACAAAACATTGAGATAGGAGTTAAGAACGTTCCGATAAGGGCAAAAGGGCGAAGAAAAATTGCTTTTGCACCAGGTTTTATGGGTGTGCGGAGACGCGCAGATGGGAGCAAAGATGAATCTGAAGCAACTGGAATATTTTGTGAGCGTGGCGGAGAATCTGAATTTTACGAAGGCGGCCAAGAAGTGTTTCATTTCCCAGACTGCCATGACCCTGCAGATCAAAGCGCTGGAAGAAAATCTGGGCGTTTCCCTGTTTATACGCGACAAACACCATGTGGAGATGACGCCTGCGGGGAAGGTATATCTGAACGAGGTGAAGGAGATTCTGAACCGTTCGGAAGAGGCGGTGAAATTGGCCCGTTCGGCGGCGGAAGGATTCTTTGGCAGCATTTCCATCGGTTTTATCCGGGGATATGAACAAAGTCCCTTCTCTGAAACCATCCGCCGATTTCACGAAAGTTATCCGAACGTTTCCATTACCATGCTGCGGGACAATATGAGTGCCCTGTATACAGCGTTGGAAGACGGGGTCTGTGACATTGCTTTTAACCTGTCCCCTTATGTGCAGAGTTATCCGAATCTGCGGCATCGGTTTTTGCGGACCTATCCGATTATGGCGGTGCTGTATCCGGGGCATCCGCTTGCGGAAAGAAAATATCTGCATTACAGAGATCTAAAAGAAGAAGATTTCATCATCATGCAGCCCAAAGGGCGGGCGGATGAAGAGGCGGAGGAAGTGGTGATCTGTTTTAACAGAGGCGGATTTGTTCCGCGCATCAGGTATAGGGAGAGGGAGGTACAGACCTTGCTGTTCATGGTATCGGCGGGCATGGGGATTTCCATATTGCCGGAATATACAGTTCGGTTTTTTGTTGATGCCAAAAATCTGTCCGTAGTGCCTTTGCTAAAGGAAAACGGCGAAGAAGAAACGCTGAATTTTGAAGCGAGCTGGAGAGGGGATAACCATAATCCTGCGATTGAAAAGCTGCTTCAATGGGTTGATTAGGGGAGGAAAAGAACATGATCCTTTTGATATCGGGCGCGTCCCATACGGGGAAAACCTGCCTGGCACAGAAACTTTTAGAGACGCTGCATATTCCATACCTGTCCATAGATCATCTGAAAATGGGACTGATCCGAAGCGGCATCTGTCCGCTTAGTCCGGAGAGCGAAGACGATCAGCTGACCGCTTTTTTGTGGCCTGTGGTTCGGGAAATTGTGAAAACGAATGTGGAAAACGGGCAGAATCTGATCGTCGAGGGCTGCTATATTCCGGAAAATTTCAGGGAGGACTTCGAGGAACGTTATCTGAAGCAGATACATTATCTGTGCCTTGTTTTTGATGAAAAATATATTGAACAGAATTTCGATCTGATTAAACAGTATGCGAGCTGCGTGGAAGAGCGGGGAGAAGAACCGTTTCTGGATGAGGCATGGGTGAAAGAGGACAATGCAGCATTCCTGGAACGCTGCAGGAAATACGGGTGTGAATATCTTCTGGTAAAGGACGCATACAGCGTGTGGGAACAAACGGAAGCCTGGCTGGAAAGAGAAGGGATCAAGGCGGAAGCGGACGACCGCAATTTGCAACAATTTTCTTGCGGTTCCATGGAAAATCCTGTATCTTAAAAACATAGGAAAAGATTGGCCTAAAAACAGGCGGCCGGACAAGTGCAAGGACGCAGAAAGGGAGAGCAAAATGAAACAGGATATGATCGTAATTTTGGATTTGGGGAGCACACAGAATACGGATTTGGCCAGGCAGATCAGGGACATGGGCGTTTACAGTGAGATTTACCCGCATGATATTACGCCGGAAGCGCTCGGGAAACTGCCGAATGTAAAAGGCGTGATCCTCTTTGGCGGGAAGAACCGGGTGGTGGACGGCTGTGAGATCGACATAGACCACGCTTTGTACGGAACCGGGCTTCCTTTCATGGCGATCGATCATGCGCCCGCTGAATGTGAAGAAACCTACGGCAGCTATGAAGAGGCGCTGCCGCTGTTGAAATCGTTCGTATTTGATACATGCAAAGCGGAAGCAAACTGGAATATGAAGAATTTCATAGAGGATCAGGTGGAGCTGATCCGTTCCCAGGTTGGGGACAGGAAGGTGCTTCTGGCCCTGTCAGGAGGCGTGGACAGTTCTGTAGTAGCTGCCCTGCTTATTAAAGCGATTGGGAAACAGCTGGTATGCGTCCATGTGAATCATGGATTGATGAGAAAAGGGGAGTCCGAGAGCGTGCTCGAGGTATTTCGGAATCAGATGGATGCCAACCTGATCTATGTGGATGCGACGGAACGGTATCTTTCCAAGCTGGAAGGGGTCAGTGATCCGGAGAAGAAGCGTAAGATCATCGGTGCGGAATTCATCCGGATCTTTGAAGAAGAGGCGAGAAAACTGGAGGGAATCGATTTCCTGGCGCAGGGAACGATCTATCCGGATATCATCGAAAGCGGAACCAAGACGGCGAAAATGGTGAAGTCCCACCACAACGTGGGCGGGCTGCCTGAGGATATGCAGTTTGAACTGGTAGAGCCGCTTCGTCAGCTGTTCAAGGATGAAGTGCGCCAGTGCGGCCTGGAACTTGGCCTGCCGGATGAGATGGTTTACCGTCAGCCTTTCCCCGGTCCGGGACTTGGCGTGCGCTGCCTGGGAGCCATCACAAGGGAGCGCCTTGAGGCGGTGCGTGAGTCGGATGCCATCCTGCGTGAGGAATTCAGAAAAGCGGGGCTTGACCGGAAGGTATGGCAGTATTTTACCGTTGTGCCCGATTTCAAATCTGTGGGCGTGCGGGACAATGCCAGATGTTTTGAGTATCCGGTGATCATTCGTGCGGTCAACACCATTGACGCGATGACGGCCAGTATTGAACAGATCGATTGGCCGGTGCTTCTGCGGATTACGGAGCGGATCATGAAGGAAGTGAAGAATGTGAACCGCGTATGCTACGATCTGAGCCCGAAGCCGAACGCGACGATTGAGTGGGAATGACGCTGTTGATACGATTGATGTCCGCCAGGTACTCTCAAGAGAGTATTCCCAAAAGGACCACCCGGGCAGTGCTGTCGCACGAAATCAGTGCGGCAGCACTTTTTGCTTTATAGAAAAGAGCGCCTACGGCGTTTTCTTGCGGCGAATAGAGCCAGGAGCGACGGCTGAAAGAAGGGAGGAAGGCCGTAAGCAGCCCTGGCTTCAAATAAAAGAGGGGCAAACGCCCGCTTTAACCAATTCATGAGGGGGACTTTCCCATGCGATTTAAGGCCTATCCTGTGTATCTGCTGTTTAAGTTTTGTTTTTCGTTATTGTTTTCCATGGCTACTGTGCTTTCTCTGGTATATCATCTGGAAGTGGTCGGCTTAAACGCCTTCCAGCTGGTGTTCGTGGGAACTGTTTTGGAAACGGCCTGTTTTATATTGGAAATCCCGACTGGCGTAATAGCCGACCTTTATAGCCGCCGGCGTTCTGTTTTAATCGGGGTATTTTTATATGGCATTGGCTTTATCATGGAAGGCGCCCTTCCATGGTTTGGAACAGTGCTGCTGGCGCAAGTGGTCTGGGGGTGCGGCGATACTTTTATCAGCGGCGCGTTGGAAGCCTGGATCGCGTCAGAAGAGCGGGAGCGTACCATGGATAATGTATTTCTGCGGGGAGGTCAGGTCGGCCAGGCGGGAAGCGTACTTGGAGTGGTGCTTGGTACGCTGCTTGGAAATCTGGATCTGAGACTTCCCATTGTTGCCGCGGGGCTGCTCTTTCTTATCTTTGGGATTGTGCTGATGGGTATTATGCCGGAGACGAACTTTTCCCCCATCCGGGAGAAAAAGAAAAATCTGCTTGCGGATATGACGGGGCTGTTCAAGGTGAACCTGAGGTTTATCAAGGGCGCTCCTATGCTGCTGGTGCTGTTAGCCATCACTTTTTGCGGCGGCCTTGCCAGTGAAGGGTTCGACCGGCTTTCTGCCGCCCACTTCCTGGAAGATACGATCATGCCTTCCTTTGGCCCGCTTAACAGTGTGACTTGGTTTGGCGTCATGAGTTTGCTTGGCAGCGGATTGGGCATTTTGGCGTCGCAGGTTTTGATCACATATCTGGAAAAAAGAGGAACGGTCAGCCGCACTGGTGTCGTGTTTTTCACAAGTGCCGGTTACATCCTTGGCTTAATCTTATTTGCATTTGGAAAAAGTTTCTGGTTTGTGCTGGCAGTATTTTTAATCACAGGGCTTATGCGAAGCCTGAAAGAACCGGTTTTGGACGCATGGATGAATGAACATGTAGAAGAGAAAATGCGGGCTACCGTATTCTCTACAAACGGGCAATTAAACTCTTTCGGGCAGATCATAGGTGGTCCGCTCGTAGGACTTGTGGCACAGCAGGTTTCTGTCTCATGGGGGCTCGGCTGCACTGCATTGCTGTTGCTGCCCGTCCTGTTTCTGCTTCCTGCGGCCCAAAAAGCGGAGAAAACACAACAGGGTACTAACGGATTGTCCCAACAATAAAATCGGACGGACAGAATTGAATGAAACGGCACGGATGAAATCCTATTTCGGACAAAAACGGGTCCTTGCGCGATGTTTCCCCCATTGCATTTTCATGGCGGGGAACGTATAATAGGGGTGCTTATTGGACGGAAAAAACAGAGTTCGCAGAAAGGAAGCCGGAGATGAAGAGAAAAAGACAGGGAAGGGGTATGGGCCCGGCGCTTGTGATGTTTGCGGTCAGCAGCCTGATGTTTCTTCCCCTATCGGCGAAAGCGGAGGAGGCGGGAAGCGCCCCGGCGGTCATTGAGGTGGCTGCACAGGAAGAGGCGGCAAAATTGCCGGCGACGGTAACGGAGACTTCTGATATGCCCCTGCCGGAAACGGAAGAGAAAGACCTGTCCGGATTGAGTGAAGAGGAAAAGATTCTGTATCTGCAGCTGGAAGAGATTGTCCGGGTTCAAAAGGGGCAGGTGCTCGTGGTGGATGGGCAGATCGCGGCCCTGACTGCGGAAGGGGTGGTTCTTGATGAAGCCCAGATCCAGATGCTGGGACAGCTGCAGCAGCTTCGCGTGCAGCTGCAGTCTCAGATCGCTTTGCAGGAGGAACAGCTTGCGCTGATGTTGGAAAATGCTGCTCTGAGACAGACAGAGCAGGAACAGGGGCCTGCGATCATTTTTGTGGGAGATTCCCGGTTTGTGCAGATGAAGAACGCTGTGGGAGCGAATGAGTATGTCTGGATCGCCAAATCTTCCCAGGGCTATCAATGGTTTTCGGAGGAAGCCATTCCTCAGATTGATGCGGCTGTGGGGTATGGGACGAAGATCCTTTTGAACCTTGGCGTGAATGATGTCGCGAATGTGAATGCTTATGCGAAGCTGGTGAGTGCAAAGGCGGAAGAATGGATACAGAAGGGGGCGCAGGTGTATTATTCATCCGTGAATCCGGTGGAGGACGGCAGATATGTGACGCGGGAAATGGTAAGAAGCTTTAATGAGAAGCTGAGAACCCGTCTGGATCCGCGGATCGTGTGGATTGACAGTTATTCTTATCTTCAGAATGCGGGATATACGTTGACGGACGGTGTACATTTCAGCAATGGAACGTATAAGAAGCTGTATCAGTACTATTTGTCGCTGCTGGCGCCGGAGTGAGCGATGTGAGAACGGTGAAAAATTGAGGGTTGCCGGCTCTGCCATTTGAATGGTAGAGCCGTGCGTCCGGAGCCGGGAATGTTCCGGCATAGAGGCAGGGGTGAGAGAAAAGAGCTTTCCCCTTCCTGATTTTTTACGCGCGCAAAATGCGCAGAGGGAGCATGGATGAAAATCATAATTGCAGGCTGCGGAAAAGTTGGTTATGCATTGGCGGAGCAGCTGAATGAAGAAGGGCATGAGCTCACGATTATAGATATAAAAGAGGAAAAGGTAAGCATGGTAGGCAATGCGCTGGATGTGATGGCCATTCAGGGGAATGCCACCAGCTACCGCGTGCAGGAAGAGGCCGGCGTGGAGGAAGCGGATCTTCTGATCGCGGTGACGAATAAGGATGAAGTAAATCTTCTGTGCTGCCTGATCGCGAGGAAGGCAGGGCATTGTCAGACGATTGCCAGGGTTCGTGATCCTGGCTATTATGCTGAAATAGGCTTTATTAAGGAAGAATTGGGGCTGTCAATGGCGATTAATCCGGAATTGGCAGCAGCTTCGGATATTGCCCGTCTGATACGCGTTCCATCCGCCATGGAGGTGGACAGTTTCGCGAAAGGAAAGGTGGAATTGGTGCGTTTCCGCATCCCGGAAGGTTCCCCCTGGGCGAATAAACCAATCAGCGAAGCCGGAAAGAAAATGGGCAAAGACCTGCTGATCTGCATTCTGGAGCGGGAAGGAAGCCATGAAGTGCTGATTCCGGATGGAAATGTGATCCTGCATGAGGGAGACTACATATCGGTGATTGTTTCTCCGTCCAAGATGAAAGCGATGTTTTCCGGCATAGGAATTGAAAGCCGCATGATTCGGGATGTGGTGATCGCAGGAGGCGGCACGCTGGCCTATTATTTGGCAAAGCAGTTGCTGGAATCCCGGATTCAGGTGAAAATCATAGAAAACAACAGGGCGCGCTGTGATGAACTGAGCGAACTGCTCCCTAAGGCCATGATTATTTATGGGGACGCCTCGGGTACGGATCTTCTGAAGGAAGAAGGAATTGAGAATGCGGATGCATTTGTTTCACTGACCGGGCTGGATGAGGAGAATGTGATGCTGGCCTGTTATGTGGGCAGGGTGTCACGGGCGAAGGTGATTACCAAGATCAATAAGATCAATTATGGAGGGATCCTTGACAACTTCGACATCGGCAGCGTGGTTAGCCCGCGCAATCTCACCACTGAACTGATCATCAAATATGTGCGGTGTATGCAGAATTCCATCGGAAGCGCTGTGGAAGCCGTATACCGGATGGTTGACAATAAAGTGGAGGCGCTGGAATTTTCCGTTAAGAAGGGCGCAAAGGTTCTGGACGTGCCGCTGGCTGATCTGCAGCTGAAAAAGAATCTGCTTTTGTGCAGCATTGTGAGAAGAGGGAAAATCATCCTGCCTTCCGGCCAGGATAAGATCCAGGCAGGGGACACAATTATTGTGGTGACCACCCATAAAGGGCTGGACGAAATCGAAGATATTCTGGCTTAACAGTATCCGGCCTCAGGCCGCAGAAAAAGAGGTTATTTTTCATGAGTTACAAAAGTATCAGCTATATCCTGGGCTGGATTATGAAGGTGGAAGGCGTCTTTATGTTCCTTCCTCTTCTGGTGGCGTTGATTTACAGAGAGAAGACGTGGGTAGTGTTCCTGGGATGCGCGCTGTTTTGCCTGGCGCTGGGGTTTGTGCTGTCCTATAAAAAGAAGCGGGAAGAACTGCGGCTTTTTGCCAGAGAGGGCTACGTTTCGGTGGCGCTTGGCTGGATCCTGATGAGCCTTGTTGGAGCGCTTCCGCTTTGGCTTTCCGGGGATATAAGCAGCTATACGGACGCCCTGTTTGAAATTATATCCGGTTTTACCACGACGGGTTCAAGCATCCTGGTGGATGTGGAAGCCCTCTCTCGCGGCGTGATGTTCTGGCGCTGCTTCACCCACTGGCTGGGAGGAATGGGGGTTCTGGTATTCATCCTTCAGATTATGCCCCTTTCCAGCGGGCAGACCATAAACCTGATGCGGGCTGAGAGCCCGGGCCCCAGCGTGAGCAAACTGGTTCCCAGAGTGAAGGAAACGGCTTTTTTCCTGTATGGGATCTATCTGACGATGACCGTGCTGGAAGTGATCCTTTTGCTTCTTGGGAAAATGCCGCTGTTTGATACGCTCTGCACGGTATTTGGAACGGCAGGAACGGGCGGCTTTGGCATCTGGGCGGACAGCATGGCCAGATACAGCCCGTATATCCAGGTGGTGGTGACCATCTTTATGCTGCTGTTCGGAGTGAACTTTACATTTTATTATCTTCTGCTGACAAAACGGGTGAAGGAGGCATTCCACAGCGAAGAGGTATTCGTGTATTTCGGTATATTTGCGGTTTCCACCATATTGATCGCTTTGAATATCTTCTCCGGAATCGGCAGTCTGGCGGACAGCTTCCGCCATGCCGCATTTCAGGTATCTTCCATCATGACAACCACGGGATTTGCCACAACGGACTTTGACAAATGGCCGGAGTTTTCCAGGACGCTACTGGTGATGCTGATGTTTGTGGGCGCATGCGCGGGAAGTACTGGCGGGGGCATCAAGATCTCCAGAATACTGATGTATTTGAAAACAATGAAGAAGGAACTGGCGTTCCTGATCCATCCCAGAAGCGTGAAAGTGGTCATGATGGATGGAAAGAAGCTGGAGCATACTGTGGTGCGGGCGGCCAATATTTTTCTGCTGTCTTATCTGGCAATTTTGTCTTTGTCTGTCCTGCTTGTAAGTATTGACGGCTATGATTTTACTACCACGGTAACGGCTGGGATAACCGCACTGAATAATGTGGGGCCGGGACTGTCTATGGTTGGACCGGCAGGAAACTTCGCTTTCTTCTCTGATCTGTCCAAATATGTGCTGATGTTTGACATGCTGGCGGGCAGGCTGGAGATATTCCCCATGCTGCTTCTGTTCGTTCCATATACCTGGAAAAAATAGATTGCGCATCACAGGGGGAGGATGCTATAATTTGAACAGAATACCGGAGGGCTGTCTTTGGGCTGCCGGACGGATGACGGAAGAACAACGGAGGCTGATATGCGCAGAATATTACTGAAGCTGAGCGGTGAGGCGCTCGCAGGGGATAAGAAGCAGGGGTTTGATGAAGCGACGGTTCGGAAGGTGGCGGAACAGATTGGAACGCTCATCCAGGAAGGGATCCAGGTCGGTGTGGTCATTGGCGGCGGCAACTTCTGGAGAGGGCGCACCAGTGAAAATATGGATCGGACCAAGGCGGATCAGATCGGTATGCTGGCCACAGTCATGAACTGCATCTATGTATCCGAGATCTGCCGCAGCGTCGGCATGCGGACGGCTGTGTTCACTCCGTTTGCCTGCGGTTCCTTCACATCTCTTTTTTCCAAGGATGAAGCAGTTGCTTGTCTGGAAGCGGGCATGGTGGTTTTCTTTGCGGGCGGAACGGGACATCCTTATTTTTCTACGGATACAGGAGTGGTGCTGCGCGCCGTGGAAGTGGAGGCGGAGGTGATCCTTCTGGCTAAAGCCATTGACGGCGTATATGATTCAGATCCGGCTAAGAATCCGGCGGCGAAGAAGTACGATCAGGTATCCATTGACGAGGTGATTGCGAAGAATCTCCAGGTGGTGGATATGACGGCCTCCATTCTGGCCAGGGATAATCGGATGCCCATGTGGGTGTTCGGGCTGAACGAAGAAAACAGCATAGTAAATACGGTAAAAGGAACGTTTAACGGGACGAAGGTCACTGTATAACGAGATAAGGGAGGATATTTCCATGAATGAAAGATTACAGCAGTTCGACAGCAAAATGAAGAAAACCTGCGACCATCTGGCCGCTGATTTCGCCACGATCCGGGCCGGACGCGCCAATCCTCATGTCCTGGATAAAATTAAGGTGAACTATTACGGAAGCCCTACGCCGATTCAGCAGGTGGGCAACATTACGGTTCCCGAACCGAGAATGATCCAGATCGCGCCCTGGGAGAAGTCTCTGATCAGGGAGATTGAAAAGGCAATATTGGCATCTGATGTGGGAATCACTCCTTCCAATGACGGCAATGTGATCCGCCTGGTTTTCCCTGAGGTGACCGAAGAGCGCAGAAAAGCCCTGGTAAAGGATGTGAAGAAGAAAGGGGAGGAAGGCAAGGTAGCCATCCGCAACATCCGCAGGGATGGAAACGATCAGCTGAAGAAGCTGGCCAAAGAGGATGTGTCTGAAGATGAAATCAAGGAACTGGAAAATGAACTTCAGAAGCTTACGGATCGTTATGTGAAGGATGTGGATAAGCTGGTAGAGGAGAAATCAAAGGAAATCCTCACCGTATAAGAGACGATTGCAGGGGGCAGGCGTGAGAGTGCTTGCCCCTTTTTGCCTTTGCCGGAAGGCGGGCGGAAAGGAAGGGTTCATGCTGACGGATTGTAAGATACCGAATCATGTCGCGATCATCCTGGATGGGAATGGAAGATGGGCCAAGGCTAAAGGTATGCCCAGGAATATCGGGCATGTGCAGGGGGCCAAAAATGTGGAAGTGATTTGTGAGGAGGCGTATCGGATGGGGATTCAGTACCTGACGGTGTACGCCTTTTCCACGGAGAACTGGAACCGTCCCAAGGATGAGGTGGACGCGCTGATGGGGCTTTTGCGCAATTATATGAAAACCTGCCTCAAGACGGCGGCGAAGAACAACATGTGCGTTCGTGTGTTAGGAGACAAAACCCGGCTGGATGAGGACATCCGGAACAGGATAGGGCAGCTGGAAGAAGCGACGAAAGACAATACGGGGCTTCATTTCCAGATCGCGCTGAATTACGGCGGACGGGATGAAATCTGCAGGGCGTGCCGAAAGTTAGCCGAAGAGGTAAAGGAAGGGCGCCTGGAAATCTCTGACATCAATGAGGCTGCCTTTGGCAATGCGTTGGATACGGCTGGGCTGCCGGAGCCGGATCTTTTGATACGGACCTGCAATGAACAGCGGATTTCCAATTTTTTGCTGTGGCAGCTGGCATATACGGAATTCTACTTTACCCCCGTGGCATGGCCGGATTTTACAAAAGAAGAATTGGAAAAAGCGGTTTTGGCATATAATCGTAGAGACAGAAGATATGGGCTGGTAAAGGATGAATAAGCGAAAGAAAAATCCTGAATAGGGGAGGAGAGATATGTTTTTTGTCAGATTGAGAAGCAGCATCGTGCTGGTGATCGTCGCCTTGCTGCTGCTGCTTTCCGGAGGCTGGGTTCTCGCGCTGGGAATGCTTGTGGTTTCCCTCATCGCCTTTCATGAACTGATGCGCGCCTGCGGCGCGGCGCATGCACACAGCGCGGAAAACGGAAATACAAAACACTGGAGCGCGTTGGAAGTGACGGGCTGTATCGGGGCTGTGCTGTATTATCTGATCGTCTACGGGAATGTGCAGCCCGTATACTGGCTTGGCATGCTGGCGGCTGTTTTCCTGGGGATGATGCTGGTGTATGTGGCCTCCTTCCCTCAACTGACGGCACAGCAGGTGATGGATGCGTTTTTCAGCTTTTTCTATGCGCCGGTATTGTTCTCATTTATCTTCCTTACCCGGCAGCTGCCGGGAGGGATCTATATGGTATGGCTGATTTTTATCAGTTCATGGATCTGTGATACCTGTGCATATCTGGCCGGAATGGCATTCGGAAAGCACAAGCTTGCCCCGGTGCTGAGCCCCAAGAAATCTGTGGAAGGGGCAATCGGGGGCGGGGTAGGTTCTGCGGCGGTGGGAGCGCTGTTTGGTTGGCTCTTTTTGGATAAACTGTTTGTGGGGCAGAATATGGTATGGGTAATAGCGCTGATCTGCGGGGTTGGCGCAGTGATCTCCCAGGTTGGGGATCTGGCCGCGTCCGGAATCAAGAGAAACCATGAGATTAAGGATTATGGAAAGCTGATTCCGGGGCATGGAGGCATTATGGATCGGTTTGACAGCGTTCTGTTTACCGCGCCGATCATCTATTACTTGGCAATCCTGCTGATTCAGTTTGAATAGAAAGGGAATTACAGATGAAAAATATCGCTATTCTGGGTTCCACCGGTTCCATTGGAACGCAGACGCTTCAAATTGTAAGGGATAACCCAGACGAGTTATGTGTTAAAGGGCTTGCGGCAGGCGGCAATGTGGAACGGATGGAAGGGCAGATCAGGGAATTCCATCCGGAACTGGCGGTGATGTGGTCCGAAGAGGCGGCCGTCAGCCTGCGGGAAAAGGTGCGTGACCTTCCGGTGCGGGTTCTGTCCGGAATGGAAGGCCTGCTGGAACTGGCCGCTTGGGATTCCTATGAGATCCTGGTGACCGCCATCGTGGGAATGATCGGTATCCGGCCCACCATCGCCGCGATAGAGAGCGGCAAGACGATCGCACTGGCGAATAAGGAGACACTGGTTACAGCGGGGCATCTGATCATGCCGCTGGCCAAGAAGCACGGCGTATCCATCCTGCCGGTGGACAGTGAGCACAGCGCCATTTTCCAGTCCATGAACGGAGAAAACCGTTCACAGGTGGAGCGGATCCTTCTGACGGCATCCGGCGGGCCTTTCCGCGGAAAGACCAGGGGAGAACTTGCGGCCATGACGGTGGAAGATGCGCTGAAGCATCCCAACTGGTCCATGGGGCGCAAAATCACCGTGGACTCATCTACTCTGGTGAATAAAGCGCTGGAAGTGATGGAAGCCTGCTGGCTCTTTGACGTGAGTCTGGATCAGATCCAGGTGGTGGTGCACCCGCAGAGCATCATTCATTCCATGGTGGAATATGTGGACGGCGCAGTGATCGCACAGCTGGGCCTGCCGGATATGAAGCTGCCGATTCAGTACGCGCTTTTCTATCCGGACAGAAAGCCCATGAAAGGAGAAAAGCTGGATTTCTTCCAAGTGGGGCAGCTTACCTTTGAACGGCCGGACACCGATACCTTTGAGGGCCTGAAACTGGGAATGCAGGCGGCCAGGGAAGGCGGAAGCATGCCGACGGTATTCAATGCGGCCAATGAGAAGGCGGTGGCGCTGTTTTTGGAACAGAAGATAGGCTTCCTTGAGATTGCGGAACTGATCGGAGAATGTATGGCCCGCCACCGCAGGGTGGAGAATCCGAGCGTGGAAGAGATCCTGCAGGCGGAAGCGGAGACCTATGAGCATATGGAACAGTTAAAGGAGAAGAAGGTTCATTGTTGACGATTATATTGTTTATCCTTGTATTTGGAGTGATTGTCATCGCCCACGAACTGGGACATTTTCTGCTTGCGAAGGCGAATGGCATAACAGTGGTGGAGTTTTCGGTCGGCATGGGGCCGAAACTGCTGCATTTCAATAAGGGGGGAACAGAATATTCCCTGCGCCTGCTTCCAATCGGCGGCGCATGTATGTTTGAGGGAGAAGACGGACTGGAGAGCGAGAAAGGGACGGCGTCCGAAGGCGCGTTCCCCAACGCGAAGGTCTGGGCAAGAATTTCGACCGTGTTTGCGGGGCCTTTCTTTAATTTTATTCTCGCTTTTGCATTCGCTATGATCGTAGTGAGTTATGCGGGAAGCGACAGGCCGGTTATCCTGGATGTGATGGATGGCTATCCGGCGCAGGAAGCGGGCATGCAGGGCGGCGATCTGATTACGAAGATGAACGGTGAGAGGATCTGCGTCGCGCGGGAAATTCCGCTGTATACCTATGTGAATCCCGGAGAGTCGATAGAGATCGAATACCTTCGGGATGGGGAGACGTATACAACCACGCTTACGCCTAAATATGACGAAACGGAAGGGCGTTATCTGCTCGGATTCCAGGGATACGGAGAATATGTGGATTGCAGAAACCTCGGTATTTTCAAATACAGCTATTATGAGGTGCGCTACTGCCTGAAGGCAACGGTCAAGAGCCTGGGAATGTTGATTCAGGGAAATGCGAGCAAGGATGATGTGGCCGGCCCGATCGGAATGGCGCAGGTCATCGGAGAAGTGACAGATCAGGTGGCGCCTTACGGTATCCTGGCGCTGGTGGTGAATATGGTCAACATTGCAATGCTGCTGAGCGTGAACCTGGGCGTGATCAATCTGCTGCCGCTTCCGGCTTTGGACGGCGGACGGCTTGTATTCCTTCTGATCGAAGCGGTGCGCGGGAAACCCGTTCCGCCGGAGAAAGAGGGAATGGTGCATTTCGCAGGGTTCGTCGTATTAATGATCGTCATGGTACTGGTAATGTTCAACGATATCTCGCGTCTGATCGCATAGCGGCATGAAAGCGCATGCATCGCGCCGATTGGCTTTAGCGGAAAGAATATTTGGGCGGGGACTGCGAGGAGAGGATATGCCGCCTGAGGCGGCGGAAAAGGAGGAGAGATGAGAAGAGGGAGTAAGGTGATGGCATTTATGCTGGCGCTTGCGCTGGCAGCTGTGCCTGGAACGAAGGTTCAGGCGCAGAATGCGGCAGGAGCGGAGGCGGCTGCCGGTTATGTGAGAAGTGTGTATACCAATGAACTGGTTCCTGCAGCCCAGGCTGCAGCAAGGCCGATTGCGGTGATGATGCCCACTGACAGGGCCGCACAGCCGTCCTATGGAATCAGCCATGCGAAGATCCTTTATGAGATCATGGAAGAAGGGGATATTTCCAGGCAGATGGCGATCATCGACGACTGGCAGGGCCTGTCCCGCATCGGAAATATCCGCAGCTGCAGGGCCTATTATATTCCGATCGCTACAGAATGGGATCCAATCCTGATCCATTTTGGCGGAGTTTGGTATATGCGGGATCGAATCAGCATGCCGGACATCAACAACCTGTCAGGAACATTTGAATATGGGACGGGCGGCAATGCTCCCGGAGCGGACAAGTTCTTCCGCAGTTCGGACAGACGGGCGCCTCATAACGCCTATATCAGCGCAGCAGGCATCACGGAAGCCTGTGCGCAGCTTGGCTATTCCCTCACTGTCCGGCCCGGGTATTACAGCCCTAAGCATTTTCAGTTTGCGAATGGCGTAAATACGCTGGCACAGTACGGAGCCGGGGCAGCGACGGCGAATGTGATCGATCTGTCCAATATTTTCCCTTCCACCCGGACAGGCTTTACCTATAATCCGGCGGACGGGCTGTATTATAAGACGATCCATGGGTCGGCACATACGGATGCCGTTGACGGCAGCCAGCTCGCCTTTGCCAACGTGATCGTCCAGAACAGCAAATGGATGACCCTGGATGATAAGGGATATCTGGCATTTTATAACTATGATACGACTGAGGACGGATATTATTTCACAAAGGGAAAATGTATCCATATCACCTGGCAGAAAACCACGGACTATGGCCCGACCCGCTACTTCGATGATGCGGGCAACGAGATCCAGATGAATGAGGGCAAGACCTACATTGCGGTGGCGCAGAAGGAGAGAGTGCCCGTTTTCTATTGATGAAAGGGACGGTAGGAATGTCCCAGGGGCTAGACTAGGCACAGGGGCTTGAAAGTTGTGGAATGCACAGGAACTATAGAATATGTAGGCGCGGCCGCGGAATTCATTATGAATTCTGCGGCTGTTTTTTTGGTAAATGCGTTTCGTCTTATGCGCGGCACGAGCGTGCGTTAAGACACGCGCCTTTAAAAAGCGGCAGATATTCCTCCCATGATCGTTGTATGCGCCACCTTCGATGTGCAAAATCAACCGCAAAGTTTCTCCAGATCAGTGGAAGAACGCTCCGTATTCCATCTGGACCTGCGGGAGAACCTGATCCCCGCTGTGGAGAGCCGTTTCCATACTTATGCGGAGAATATCACGGAGGAAGGGCTGGAAGCATCCAGGGAACACCGGGCTTTTGGAGGCTTTTCTCTGGGGGCAGTCACGACTTGGTATCAGTTCATCTATAATCTGGACTATATCAAATATTTTCTTCCCATGAGCGGTGACTGCTGGATTATGGGAACCTATGGCGGATTGTGCCATCCGGTGGAAACGGTGGATTATCTGGAAGAGATGCTGGAATCAGGAGGATGGCAGGAACAGGATTTCCGGCTCTATCAGGGAATCGGAACCAGTGATCCGATCTGGGATCAAACGGACAGCCAGATACAGGAAATGCTTCAAAGGGAACGATTCACACCGGAAAATCTGCACTATGCCATTATCGAGGGCGGGCGACATGATATAGATGCCTGCGAACGGTATTTATATCATGGCCTCCGGGATTTCTTTGGGTAACGGCAGGTATAATAAGAAAGAGGATATGAATATGGTATTTTATTTTACAGCAACAGGCAATAGCCTGTATGTAGCCAAATATTTTTCCGAGCATCCTGTCAGCATTCCGCAGATTATGCAAGGAACGAGACGTCAGTTTGCGGATGACAGCATCGGAATCATCTGTCCGGTTTATGCCGGACAGCCGCCAAAGTTGGTACTCCGATTTCTGCAGGAATCCGATTTTCAGACGGATTATTTTTATATGATTCTCACATACGGCCATGATCAGAGCGATTCCCCGGAATTTACGGCCAGGCTTGTGAAACAATACGGGATCCGGGTGGATTATATCGGAACGATCAAAATGGTAGATAATTATCTTCCGGCATTTGATATGGAAGAAGAAATGGCCATTGAGAAACGGGTGGAAGAGCAGCTTTTTGCCGAAAAAAAGGCGGTTGATGGAAGAGAACAGAAAATTCCGGAGGCAACAGAAGAAGGCCGCGCCCTGCATGCCCGGGTCGCCAGGATGAATCAGGAAGAGCCTGCCTTTAACGACGGAAGTCAGATCATGATCCGGGAAGGCTGTATCGGCTGCGGAATATGTGAACAGGTATGCCCAGTCGATAATTTTTATATGGAAGAAGGGCGGGCGAGGCGGAAGGGCCAGACATGTGAATTTTGCCTGGCCTGCGTCCAGAACTGTCCGCAGAAGGCCATTGGGCTGCGTATGGCGGACAAAAATCCAAATGCGAGGTATCGGAATGAACATATATCTCTGAAGGAAATCATCGAAGCAAACGGAGGGGCTTTAGGATTATGGTTATGAGGAAGCAAAGAAAGGAATTGCTGCTTCACTGGAAAAGTTAGGCATGGATTATGTTGACCTGTATCTTCTTCATCAGCCTTACGGGGATGTGGCCGGAGCGTGGAAAGCGCTGGAAGAAGCCAAGGCTGCCGGAAAAATCAAATCCATCGGTGTGAGCAATATGACGCCGAAGATTTGGAATGAGTGGATTCCCAAGTTTGAAAGCCTTCCGGCAGTGAAGCAGGTGGAATGCAATCCATTCTTCCAGCAGCGCGAACTGCGTGATATGCTGGAACAGAGCGATGTGAAGATAGAAGCATACCAGCCGTTAGGACATGGGGATACATCCTTGCTTTCCCAAATTTGAGGCTGTAAAATATTCTGTGTCTATGGGAATGAAACCTTCCAGATAAGAATTCG
>OGPH01001024.1_pt1 | contig 24756 bp, 24 predicted proteins | sample 1552891 | NCBI WGS metagenome assembly OGPH01 (sample SAMEA2580272, study PRJEB22360) | human gut metagenome | biome: human gut; feature: human-associated habitat; material: faeces | place: Denmark | collected 2008/2010 | reverse complement strand
ATGTCGGTTTTGCACACTTCTTCTATAGCTCTGCTCGAGAAAATTCCTCGCATGTCTGCATATAAAACAATCGAAAACATAACCTCAGGGTCAATCTTTCTCCACCGCCTGCGATAACTTGAATGCAGTTTTCTGTAATCTGATTTTTCCGGAATCTCGGCCATTTTAAATACCGGATCGTTTTCGTCAATCATTATTGCAACATTTATCGGCATGACTGCTTGATTTTTGCTTGTTTTCATTGTATAATCAGCTCGCTTTCTGTTGGTTTTTGAGCAATTTAATTATATACGAAAGCAGCAAACCGGACAACCCTTCTTGAGTTGCCCGGTTTTGTTTTGGGGACTAATGCAACAGCCCCACGCCGTCCCATTTTTCGACAGTTGGAGGATATGGCGTAATTATTCGGTTTTTCGGGGTGAAAATCGCCGGTTTTCTTTGCTGTGAGCGACTTTCAAAAGTGAGTTAAGGAATTTATACTGCCTTGCTCATTTTCTGAAAATGCCGCCGTTCGGGAAACAAAAAAGCACCTGCTTTCAGTATCGAAAACAGGTGCTTGGAGAGTTGTTCGGCTTTGGAAGCGGGAAGTTACCATTTCCCCTTTTTAATCCTACCGCCAATCAGGATAACAGAAAACACAGCGACCATAATCACAGCGGAAATCCATATGGGTGAAAGCACCCATATCCAACTCCACTTGATAACTCCCAACAGCTTCAGCACAACAAAGATAATCGTCAGAACGGATACGATGCCAAGCCCGCCTTGTTTTGTTTTATTATTCATAACAGACCTCCGCAGATGAGAATATGTGGGTTGCGATTTCAAAAATGTCAGGAGAATTATTTGGCAATCAGCCCGTTTTTTCTGAGCAGTATCAGAAAAACGTATGCGATTGCAACGCCGATAACGCCGAACACGGCGTCCAAAATGTCGGGGGTATTCCGTATCGGAATAAAACACTCATACCCAATGTTTAATACGCTCATTACCAATGCCGCTGCCGTAATGCCTCTAAACTTTCCGCCAAAGGACAGAACGGTAATTCCGAAAATCAGCATGAGCAGCATACAAAGTGCAAAATTGTTAATATGGTCAAGCAAAAAGTCGGGCAGCAGACGCACATTCGGGACAATATGTTCCAGCCAGCGGCACAGCATAAGAAAGGTGTCGAAAACAACCAGGCACAAATAAATGATAAGATACTTCCTTTTGAAATCAAACTTTGACACTGAACACATTCCTTTGCTCTGCTTTCCAAATTCATTATCTTCCGAAAAGCTCCCTTTATTGTTCTGAATCAATTCAATTATATCATATCTTTGTGAATTTTTCTACTGAAAAGTTTGGGGGAAGCAGTTGCGGTACGGGATATTCCCGCACCGCAGAGATGAAATTGTACGATTCTCATTCTTTTTCCACGATTGACTCAATAGACTGTGAGCTGTATGTTGTGCCGGATTGGTTGGGCGAAAAGGTAAAGACAGTTGCAAGAATTAAAACCAGGACATATACAGCAATAATGCCGCCGACGATGAAGGCTATTGCTTTCCAAACTCTTTTTGCCCGTCTGTTTTTGATCGCAAGCTGCTCGTTGATTCGGGAAAGCTGTTCTGCCAAAGCATCCGGCTGTTCTTCCGCTTCAATTTTGGAGCCCAACAGCTGACTTAACGGCACCTCTAAAATCTCCGCCAGCTTTATCAGCAATTCGGAGTCGGGAACAGAACGACCTTTTTCCAATTTTGAGACGGTCTGCCTTACAACATTCAGCCTTGCTGCCAATTCTTCCTGTGTGAAACCTTTTTTCTTGCGAAGTGCTTTTAAGTTATCTTGAAACATAGTGAATTCCTCTTTTGCACTCTCATTATAGTGCGGGAAACTGCGTTGCCTCAAGCAACGCAAAATAACATTGTCCCAAATCAGGCTCTTTTGACGGAATTATAGCAGAAATTTGCGAGAATTTCTACCTCTGCACTATCTGCTCTTTCCAATGATATATTTTGTATTCTTACATCCTTCCTTGAATCCTGTCCGCAACAAACGGTCAACATCGCCCGACCGCCACGGGCATTCGAGGTCATGGAGCGCCACAAGCCTGTCCTGCACGTTCATACCGGCTCCCATTTTGAAGGCGCCGCCCATGAGCACCCTCACCTGACCGGAGCAGACTTTTGCAAGCAGCTCTTTCTTCCGCGTCTCGGTGTTCGCCTCGTGGATGAATGCGACCTCCTCGCTGGGGATTCCTCCGGCGACGAGCTTTTCCCGGATGTCGTCAAAAGTCCTTCCTGCCGTACTGCGTGCTCTCCGAGCTCTGCCGCCCCGGCATCATCTCCGGGTGGTCGATGAAATACTGATTGACGGCAAAGCCGTCCGCGTTCTCTCCCGGGTTTCGCCGGATACCCGTGTGTACCCAATCGGGTTCGATCTCAATGGGTCTGTCCCGCTTTTGGAGAAAGATAATATCCGAAACGACATCCGTACCGGCGTTGGCGCGGAACGCATTGTTGGGCAGGCGGTTCGCTCCGCCCGGACGCACCTGCTCCAGCGCCTTGGCGTAGGATAGAATATGCTGTTCCTCCGCACTGCTTTTTGCGCATATATTGTATCACTTTTCAAAGCCTTTTATAGTACGGCAAAGGGCCCGGAACTCTCGTCCAGAACCCTTTGTCAATGGTCTGAAACGCACTTTTTGAAATGCGCTTTTCATTTCCCAATCCGGTAAGTATCGTATTTTTTCCTTCATTTAATTAAATAAACTCATGTATATCGATAAATTCAATACCGTTATGCGAAAACGGCAATTCCAATTATCCGCTCATTGCTTTAGAATATCAACATGAAAAGTGCAGTCAGTCGAAAAATCGACAAAGCCTTGCCTGCCGAAATGCGGACGAATCAATGCCAAAGGAGGAACCGAAATGATCAACCCCAAGATATCCCGTGCAACGCTCGGACGCGCACCCGCTTACCTTAAGTTTCTGCGCGGAATTGAAGACAGCACGGCGAATATATCCGCAACAACGATTGCAAAAGAACTTGAATTGGGCGAAGTTCAGGTGCGGAAAGATTTGCGCGCACTCTGCGGTTCCGGAAAGCCGAAAACCGGATACAAAGTCGGCGAATTGACGGCAAGCCTTGCTTCCTGCCTAAGCGAAAAGGACGGCGGAACAGTTATTATCGGTGCCGGGAAACTCGGAAGAGCATTGCTTGACTATGCCGGATTTGCGGATTACGGTTTAAATATTCTTGCCGCTTTCGACATTGCTGTTGCCGAACCTGTTGCTTCACCAAAAGGTAAATATATTTATCCTGTTTCAAAGCTTGATTCTTTCTGCAGCGAACACAATGCAAGGATCGGCATCATTGCAGTTCCGGCCGAAGCAGCACAGCAGGCTTGCAACGAATTATACAATGCCGGAATAAAGATGATGCTCTGTCTTGCGCCCTGCAAGCTGATCCCGCCGAACGATACGATCATTCGCTACGAGAATATTGCTCAATCACTTGCTGTGCTTAAAGCTCAATCGCTGTGATTGGTTATAAAAGGAGTGCACATATGCAATTTGACAGAATAATTTCCGTCCGCAACAACAGAACCGTTTTTCGAGACGGAGAACTCTGCATAAAAGTGTTGGAAGATGACTTCCCCGCTTCTTTTGTGCTCTCCGAAGCAACAAACATGGTCGCCGCCGCCGAAGCCGGGCTGAATGTTCCCAAGCTGCGTGAAGTCAATTTGCACGGCAACAAACGCCTCATTACCTATGACTATATCGTCGGAAGTCCGATTTTGTGCAGCGACAGGGATGATGCCGAATTCCGCGCGCAGCGGCTGAATCTGCTTATTGATGCTCAGCTTTCGATAAACGGTACACGCTGCCCCGAATGCATCCGCAATCCGCGCACAGTGCCGAATTTTCGCAGCACAGGTACTGCATGTACGGCGCACGATGAACCGAACGCAGCGGATATCGTTCGAATTGCTTTTAACAGCGGTAAACATGCGGCTTTTGCCGGGGATAAACTTTGTCACGGCAACCTTGCGCCCGAAAATGTCATTTTATCCTCAGGCGGCGAGCTTTATATTATCGACTGGGCGTACGCTTACCCGGGAACTCCGGAATCCGATGCTGCAATATGCTGCCTTATGCTTTGGCTCACATGCGGAGAACAAACGGCGCGCGAATATTTCGAGCTCTATCTAAAGCGTAACGGATCCTGCTCTTCCGATGCAATTACGACACTTTTGCCGTTTGCGGCATCCATGCTTTATAACCGTGAAAATGCAGCCGGAAAGAAACTGCTGCTTTCAATAATGAAGTAACCTCTGATTGGTTTCGGGATAAAACCGAATGCTTTCCCGCTTAATCGTTGATTACTTTGAAATTATCAATATTAAACTTAATGTTTCAGGAGGAACAACTATGAAAATCACTGTTTGTATCGGCTCATCATGTCACATCAAGGGTTCGCGCCAGGTCGTTGAACAGCTCCAGTATCTTATCAAGAGCAACCATCTCTCCGATGAAGTGGAGCTTGCCGGCACGTTCTGCATGGGCAAATGCCAGCAGGGTGTTTGCGTTACCGTTGACGACGAATTCCATTCTGTTTCACCCGCAACGGTCAATTCGTTTTTTGAGCAGAACGTTCTCGCAAAGCTTAAATAAACCGAGCGGTTATTGCTTTGTTTATCCGGACAAACCCGCGATAGATAAGGGAATGCTTTTGAAAAGCGAATTGCTCGACTTATTCCAAAAAATGAAAGGAGCTTCATGCAGTGAATTGCATCGCTTTAAAAAAATCCAACTGCAAAAATTGCTACAAGTGCATTCGCCATTGTCCTGTTAAAGCTATCAGGTTTTCAGGCAACCAGGCTTACATAATCGACAATGAATGCATTCTTTGCGGGCATTGCTTCGTTGTGTGCCCTCAAAATGCTAAACAAATCGTTGACGAAACAGAAAAGGCAAAAGTCCTTATTCAGTCGCCTGCGCCTGTTATTGCAAGCATCGCACCTTCGTTTGTTGCCAACTACGACGGCGTGGGCATTGAAGCCATGCGTGATGCACTGAAGAAACTCGGGTTTTTTGACGCTGAAGAAACCGCAATCGGCGCAACCGTTGTAAAAACAGAATATGAACGTATGCTGCGTGAGGATGCACCGGATGTTGTCATTTCGTCATGCTGCCACTCCGTGAATCTTTTGATTCAGAAGCACTACCCTCGCGAGCTGTCCTGTCTTGCGCCCGTTCTTTCCCCAATGCAGGCACATTGCCGTGACATTAAGCGGCGTCACCCCGAGGCTAAAACGGTGTTTATCGGGCCCTGCGTTGCAAAAAAAGATGAAGCAGAGCATTATGACGGTATTGTCGATGCCGTCCTGACGTTCGATGAACTCAGCGCGTGGTTCAAAGAAAAGGGTATTGAACCCGAGAAAAAGATTGTTCCGAAGGAGGACAGCCGTGCGCGCCTGTTCCCCACCACCGGCGGTATCCTTAAGACGATGGATTGCAGCAACAGTGATTACACATACATGGCAATAGACGGTGTTGACAACTGCATTGCCGTGCTGCGCGATATTGAAAGCGGGCGCATTCACAAGTGTTTCATTGAGATGTCTGCCTGTGTCGGCAGCTGCATCGGCGGCCCGGTTATGGAGAAGTTTCACAGCTACCCCGCAAAAGATTATGTCACGGTCACGCATTTTGCCGGCAGCAAAGACTTCCCTGTTATTCAGCCTGATTCAATTGCGCTGCAAAAAGAGATGTCTGCAATTGAGCAGCGTGCTCCGATGCCTTCCGAAAGTGAAATCAAAGAGATTTTGCTTCAAATGGGAAAGAAGCAATCTTCCGATGAATTGAACTGCGGCTCCTGCGGCTACAACACATGTCGTGAAAAAGCCATTGCAATCTATCAGGGCAAGGCGGAAGTCTCCATGTGTCTTCCCTACCTGAAAGAAAAAGCAATGAATTTTTCCGACAGCGTAATAAACAACATTCCTCTCGGCATTCTTGTGCTTAACGAAAAGCTCGAAGTGCAGAATATCAACAACGCTGCACTGAGAATCATGAATATGCGTCGTGCCGAGGATATCATGGGCTGCAACGTCGTTCGCATTCTTGAACCCGGTGATTTTGCATCGGTTCTCGAAACGGAGCGAAGCATACGTTCAAAGCCCTGCTACCTTGCGGAATACGGGCGTCATGTTGAAGAAACCATCATTTACGACAGGGAATATCGTTCTCTTCTGTGCATTCTGCGTGATGTTACCGAGGCGGAAACCATGCGCCGTCAAAAAGACGAAGCAAGGCGGAAAACCGTTGAAATTGCCGATCAGGTTGTTGACAAGCAAATGCGCATCGTTCAGGAAATAGCAATGCTGCTCGGCGAAACCGCCGCCGAAACAAAGATTGCACTTACAAAGCTGAAAGAGGTAAGTGCAAATGAATGATCTGTGCGTTGATGTCGGCTTCAACAGTCTTATAAAAAAGAACGAAGTGCTGTGCGGCGACAATGTAAGCACGATCACATGCGAAGACGGCACATTTATTGCTGTGCTTGCAGACGGCTTGGGCAGCGGTGTTAAGGCTTGCATCCTGTCCACATTGACTTCAAAGATCATTTCAACAATGGTCTCCGAAAATATCGATATTTCGGAATGTGTCAAAACCATCGCCGCAACGCTCCCTATCTGCCAGGTGCGCGGGCTTGCCTATTCAACCTTCACGATATTGAAGATTCTTCCGACGCAAGAGGCGGAGATATTTCAATACGATAATCCTGACGTCATTTTTATGCGCGATGGGAAGAATGTTGAGCTGCCCTATGTCAGCATGAACATTGACGGCAAAGAGATAACCCATACAAAGGTTAAACTTCTTGAGAACGACACTTTCATTCTTATGAGTGATGGTGTAATTCATGCCGGCGTGCAGGCAGGCGGAATGTCTTATGCCTTCGGGTGGGAACGCGAAAACATTGTTGACTACATGGAAATTTTTTCCGATGTGGGTTTCTCTGCAAAAACGCTGTGCTCCATACTGCTTGATGAATGCTACGCAAAGTATTCGGGATCTCCCGGCGACGACTCAACCGTCTGCGTTGTCAAACTCCGCAAGCGCAACCAAGTCAACCTTTTGATCGGACCGCCCGAAAATCCGGATGATTGCGACAGGATGATGTCTCTGTTCTTTTCAAAAGGCGGCAAGCATATCGTTTGCGGCGGAACAACAAGCAAAATTGCCGCAAAGTACCTCGGCAAACCGCTCAAGGTCAGTCTGGATTCGGGCGACGATCCGAGCATTCCGGCAAAAGGGGAAATCGAAGGTGTCGATCTCGTTACCGAAGGCGTTATAACCATGAACCGTGTGCTTGAATATGCCAAGGATCATATCGGCGAAAATGCACTCTACGGTGACTGGAGCTACAAGCGCGGAGGAGCCGCCGAGATTGCAAGGATGCTTTTTGACGAAGCGACGGATATAAACTTCTATGTCGGAAGAGCCGTAAATCCCGCACATCAGAACCCTGATCTGCCGATTAACTTCAACATTAAGATGAACCTTGTAAATGAGCTTGCGGAATGTCTCAAAAAAATGGGCAAGCGCATTAAGGTCAGCTACTTTTAATAAATAATTAATTAACCAACTTGGAGGAATATATGCGAAAGTTTGATACACAGGTTCAGTTTTTGAAATATAAGGTCTTGCGGGAGACTGCAAGACTTGCCTGGAAGGACACGCTGACGGAAAATCTTCTGGATTTGCCGAAGATCATTTCCCCCGGCAACACACCGTCAATCCGCTGCTGCATCTATAAGGAACGTGCAATACTCGGAGAACGCATCAAAATCGCAATGGGCGGAGACAAAACAAATCCGAATGTTATCGAGGTTATGGATATTGCCTGCGATGAATGCCCTGTCGGCGGATATGTAGTCACGGACTCCTGCCGCGGCTGCCTTGCTCATCGCTGCGAAGATGCATGCCCGCGCAATGCAATAACTTTCGATGACAAAAACCATACAGCGCATATCGATAAGCAGAAATGCGTCAACTGCGGTGCATGCGCAAAGGTCTGTCCTTACACCGCGATTGCCAACCGCAAACGTCCCTGCGAAAATGCCTGCAAAATCAAGGCTATTTCCATGGGAGAAAACTCTGCTGCGCATATCGATAATTCAAAGTGCATCTCCTGCGGTGCATGCGTTTATCAGTGTCCGTTCGGCGCGATCATGGATAAATCATTTATCCTTGACGCGATTGACATTATCAAAAAGAGCGAAGAAAATACCAACTATAAGACGTTTGCGGTTGTTGCACCCAGTATTTCGAGCCAGTTTACCTATGCAAAACTCGGACAGGTTATCGCAGGGCTCAAAAAACTCGGTTTCCATACCGTTATTGAGGCTGCTCTCGGAGCGGATATGGTTGCAATGACCGAATCTGCGGAACTTGTTGAAAAGGGTTTCCTGACAAGCTCATGCTGCCCCGCATTCGTGAGTTATATTAAAAAATCCTTCCCTGATCTGATTCCGTTGATTTCACACAATCCGTCTCCCATGGCGGCAATTGCAAAATATCTGAAAGAGACGGATTCTCCCTGCAAGGTTGTGTTCATTGGGCCCTGCACGGCGAAAAAAGCGGAAGCGCAGCTTGAGGACGTCAAGTCCTATGTTGACTGCGTGCTGACGTTTGAAGAGCTGCAGGCGTTGTTTGACAGCAAGGATATCGACATCACTGCCCTTGAAGAGGATGTTCTTGACAATGCTTCCTATTTCGGCAGGATTTTTGCCCGCAGCGGCGGTCTTGCGGATGCTGTTGCCGAAGCACTCAAAGAAACCGGACATGAGGATTTCGCACTCAACCCCGTAGCCTGCGACGGAATCGAAGCCTGCCGTGCGGCGCTGATGAAAAAGTCCCGCGGTCTGCTTAAGGAGAACTTCATCGAGGGCATGGCTTGCTCCGGCGGTTGTATCGGCGGCGCAGGCTGTCTGACACACGGTGAAAAGAATAAGGCCGAGGTTGACAAGTACGGTAAAGAAGCATACGAAAAAACAATTTCGGATGCGGTTTCCATACTTAAGAAAAAATAATTCAACGCACAATCAACAATTAAGTTTTTGTTGATCCAAACGTAAAACGGACATGCTCGCCGGAAAGTGAGCACGTCCGTTTCTATTTTTCATGTGATTTCATGTGATTGAATCGGGAATCGTTTCAACGCCCCGATTCAGCAAGGATTATCCAAGGTATTCTTTTGCATCCTCTTCGCCGGAAAGAACACGAATTGCGCTGCCCGCGAGCGCATCAAGTTCGCTTTCACCGGGATAAACGCATATCGGAGCAATAAATGAAACCATATCCGAGATGTACTTGCAGAGAGGCTTGCTGTATGCAAGGCCGCCGGTCAGCAGGATCGCTTCAACATTGCCTTTAAGCACGGTTGCCATTTCGCCGATCGTTTTAGCAACATTATACCCGAGAGCCTCGAAAACCATCTTTGCCTTCTCATCTCCGGCGAGCATAGCGTTTTCAACATCGAGAGCAGAATTTGTGCCCATGTGCGCAACAAATCCGCCGGTCTTTGAGCAGAAGCCGTAAAGCTGTTCTTTTGTATAATCACCGCTGAAGCACATATCGAGAACGAGTTTCATAGGAATTGAACCTGTGCGTTCGGGGCTGAACGGACCTTCACCTGCGATTGCATCGTTAACGTCAATAACAACACCCTTTTCAGACGCCGCAACACTGATGCCGCCGCCCATATGTGCGACGATAAGGTTCGTGTTGTTGTAATCTTTTTCATGTTCCTTGCAGTATTTCCTTGCAGTTGCCTTAATGTTGAGGCAATGGAAAACGCAGGTGCGCTCCACATCGGGCAGACCTGTTACACGCGCAATGTCATTCCTTTCGTCAACAACAACGGGATCGGCGATAAAGCAAGGCTTTCCGTATTCTTCACCAAGTTCATGGGCAAAGATTCCGCCGAGAGCGGAAGCATGACGGCTTGCACTGGGCAAATGGTAGAGATCGTCAAGAAGTTTTTCGTTGATCGTGTAGACACCGCTCTTAAGAGGACGAACAATGCCTCCCCTGCCGACAAATGCATCCATTGTCGCAAGGTCAATATTCTCTTTTGCAAGCAGATCTTTGATAAGCTTCATGCGCATGGGAGCCTGAGCAATAACTCCGCCCCAAGCTGCAATTTCTTCGGCAGTGTGGCGTACGACACCCTCGTAAACAAGTTTTTCGCCCTCGAAAACTCCGATTTTGGTTGAAGTTGAGCCGGGATTGATCGCAAGTACGCGATAATTCTGTGACATAATATTTCTCCCTTCGTGATTACAGGTTGATTAAAGCGCGGCATATCCGCAGGACGGACGCCGCACGGACTTCCATCTTTTTAATTATATTTCATTTTTTCCTTAATAGCAAGTATATTTAGGGAAACAAAGCGAATTATTCAAAGCATTCCTCAAAAACAAGTGCTGCCGATTTAAATTCGGTTCAATCTGATTATCGTGCCGCATCCAAAAAGCTCTGCTTCATTTTCGTCATGAGTAATAATAACGCGGGTCGCGAACGCATCAATAAACCTTGGAACAATGCGCTTTTTCATGGCATTATCAAGACCTTTCAGCGGCTCATCGAGAATTGCGGCATCTCTGCCCAATCCGCTTCTTGCAAATGCGATTGCGCGCGCAAGCGCAACCCTGCGGCACATTCCGCCGGAAAGTTCTCTTACGGAAAAATCTTCAAATCCGTTTAGTTCAACATCCCTCAGTGCTGTTCCGGCAATCTTGTGAACATTTGTTTTTTCAATCTGCGTTCCGATAAGCGGAATTTCAACATTTTGCCTTGCCGTTCTGTGCTGCAAAAGTCTGTCTTCTTGGAAAACAACTGCAAACCGCTTGTTGTTCAACCCCAATATTTCACCGGAATTCGGTTTTTCAAGACCAAGGAGAATCCGAAGCAATGTTGTCTTTCCGCTTCCGCTCGCTCCCATAACCGCAATTGCGCCGCCGTCCGGAATTTCCATGCAAAAATCAACAAGAACGGGGTGTTCGCCGTCATATGAAAAGCAGACTTTGTTCAACTTAATCATATGTTTCGTTCCCCATCTCTGCCGTATTCGGCATATGCATCGGATTTATATTGCAGTTCGGCCTCACAGCTTGCATGCCCGTGTTCAAGGCTCTCGCTTCGCCTCCCGGCCGTGCCTTCCGTATTCTTATTTTTAAAGAGTTTACGCACAAGTAGTTTTTCAAGCAGCACACTGATAAGCACAACGGAAGCTGTCCACGCAAAAAGCTCTGCCGTTTCGAGATACAGCTTGCTTTCATATAATGCTCGTCCGACGCTGTTTTTGCTGAGCGCAATTACTTCAGCCGCAACGCAGGATTTCCATGCAAAACCAAGACCTGTCGTTGCCGCGGCGGATAGGTAGGGACGAACGGCGGGAAAGTATATTTCCCGAAGTGTTTTTTTCCTGCAGAAAGCATATGCATGCGCAAGCTCCGTCATTTTTTTATCCGTTTGACGCAGTCCTTCACAGACATTAGACCAGCAAATCGGCAGCACTGCAAGAAAAGCAACCGCAGAGGGAGTCACATTGGACGAAAAATACAGCAGGATGAGCACAATGAACGAAGTTACGGGCGTTGCCTGTATGATGTTTTTGAGCGGAGTCAGAAGCACGTCGGCAGCACGTGAAAATGCCGTCAGTGTGCCTGCAAGTAAGCCTGCTGCCATGCCGGCTGCAAAGCCTGCCGCAACACGCAAAAGGGTATGCAGAATGCTGCGGTAAAACTCCGTTGTTTGCGCAAGCCCGCAAAAACTGCGCACAACCGCCCAAGGCGACGGCAGCAGCAGCTCACTGCCGATCAAAAAACTGAGCAGCTGCCAAACAAGAAGCCAAAACACAATTGCGGCAGTCATGCGAAGCAATGCTTCGCCGCGATGCCGCATTTTATTCCCGTATTTATCTTTTTTGCGTTCAATTGCCATTAAAATCAAATGCAAATTTCAATCCGCTGAGCCGATGTCGGTCATGCAGCCGACATCGGCTCAGCCTCAATATATATGTTCATTCTGTCATGTTTAACACTAAATACCCCGTGTTCAACTCAGATTCCGTAATAAAAATCCTTGTCGGGGAGTTTGCCGCCGATGCTCTTCGGGTTTGCCTCAAACAGAACAGTGAGCATACCTTCAACCGCTTTATGCATCGCTTCACCTTTGCTGAAACTGATGTTGCAGTTCGGAATTGCTTTTTTTGCAATCTCGACATTCCCGAGAATTCCGGCATCAACAATAAGCTTTGCGGCTTCATCGATATTCTCATTTACGAATGCGGAGCTCTTTTCATATTCCCGCAAAAACTGTTCAATTGCCTCCGGATGTTCGTTCACAAAGCTTTTGCGCGCAATAACAACGCCCTGAACAAGCTCCGTTGAGCAAACCTTGTTCCATTCCTCGGTGAGGTTCAATGCAATGCGCAGGTTGTCGTTTCCGGCAAGAGTTGACGTCACGTTCGGTTCCGGAAGCATGCCGATTTCGGCACTGCCGTCTGCAAGCATGGTTGCCAGCGCAGCGTGCTCGCCGACATAGTTTACCTCAACAGACCCCGCGACTCCGTTTTTATCAAGCAGATAATTAAGGATGTATTCGGGAGTTGCACCCTGTCCGGTCGCATAAACAGTTTTGCCTGCAAGATCAGCCACAGAGTTCACCTCGGAACCCGCTTCAACAACATAGAGAACACCGAGCGTGCTGACTGCAAGCACCGATATATCGCCATCCAGCTTGTTGTAAAGCACGGATGCAAGATTTACGGGAACGGCCGCAACATCGACTTCGCCGGAAATGATGCGCGGATTCAATGCATCGGGCGATGCTTCAATTGAAACCGTGTAATTTGGGTAATTCTTTTTATCTGCCAGTTTAACCATGCCCATCCCGGTCGGGCCTTTCAGTGCGGCAATGCGTATTTCCGTATCATCCTGCTTTTTTGAGCAGGCGGCGAATGCTGCCAGCGAAAAAAGCATCACGGCAGCGGTGATCATTGCGACAATTCGTTTCATTAAGTTCTTTTTCATGTCCTTCTTCATAACTTTTTCTCCTTTTCACTCTTTTCAGCGGTATTATCAGAGCAAAATATATTCTCACAGCCTTCGGATTTTCTCCGTAAGTCTTTGCAATTCTGCTTTGAATAATGCTTGGATTGTCCGTTTGCGTGTAAAGCAGGCTTTCGGGTTATACTAAGGGAACTTTGATTTACGGTTATTCGCGCAGAAAAGGCTCAGGTTCGAGCCGTTTTAACGCAAAACCGATTATTCCAAGGCAATACGCCCGTCGGCAGCGGCTTTAAATGCAGATTGTGCACGCTGTTATACTCTGCCTGCGCAATCAACAAAGCGTCATGCTCCGTTCTGCGGCGCGAAACGGAATGTCGATACGGCGGCTGCATTACACACCTGCATTATAGGATTATTTTTGCGGCGCGTCAACAGGAGTTTTCGAAATATAAATTTCCGAACGCTTCCGGTGCGCGAAATGCACCAATAATCCCGATTTGTACCCCCTGCCCTGCAGCTGCCACAATCAATACATGTTTTTGGGTATGATTCGGAAAAAAATATTTGCGGTAAACTATAGTTCGTGGTATCATTATAAGGACATAATGAACTCTGCTCGAAACGTTGCGGTTCGGTACATCCGAAATGCCTCGATTCGCTGCGGGATCATACAACCGAGGAGGCTGCATTGAAGAATAAAAAATTTAACTATTTTACAATAGTCATCTACGTTTTGATCATCGCTGCGCTTGTTGTTTTTGTAACAAGCGGCAACGAAAGCGTCAATAAAAAGCCCGATGAGCTGAAAACAACCGATTTTTACCAGCTCGTGCGCGAAGGCTTGCCTGACAGCTACGATGATTTTGCCAATGGATTTGAGAACTCAAAAATCGCTGCCGTTCAGGTCACGGAGGAAACTCTTTACGGCCTATATGTGCCGAACGGGGAATCTGAAACCAGCGAAGATTTCAGCAAAAAACTTGAAAAGTTCAAAAAGGGTAAAACCTATGATTTCAGCGTGACGGTTCAGTCTGCCGAAGCCTTCCAGAAGGAAATGGCCAGCCTGATCGCGGGCAAGTACCCTAATTCCGGTTTGATTGCAGACAATATCACCGTGCTTGACTACGGTTTCTATTGTCAGCTTAACCCTACCCCTCAGGTCAGCTGGATACTTGTGCTTCTCCCCTATCTTATCATCGGCGGAGTGCTCTTGGCATTTATTTTCTTTATGAATCGTGCAAACAACAAGCAGGGCATGAATTTCGGCAAGAGCCGCGCAAAGACGGCGGATGAACTCGGAAACAATGTCACGTTTGAAGATGTTGCCGGAGCCGATGAAGAAAAACAGGAGCTGCGCGAGATTGTCGATTTTCTGCGCAATCCGAAAGCTTTCACCGAAATGGGTGCAAGAATTCCCAAAGGTGTGCTTCTTGTCGGCCCTCCGGGCACAGGCAAAACACTGCTTGCAAAAGCGGTTGCCGGTGAAGCCAAAGTCCCCTTCTTCTCCATCAGCAGTTCCGAATTCGTCGAGCTTTACGTCGGCGTCGGTGCAAGCCGTGTGCGTGATCTTTTCCACACCGCAAAGCGCTGCGCCCCCGCTATTATTTTCATTGACGAAATCGATGCTGTCGGCAGACAGAGAGGCGCGGGACTCGGCGGCGGCCATGATGAACGTGAGCAGACCTTAAACCAGCTTCTTGTTGAAATGGATGGTTTTTCCAACAGCCAGGGAATCATCGTTATTGCGGCGACCAACCGTCCCGACGTTCTTGATCCTGCGTTGCTCCGTCCCGGCAGGTTTGACAGACGCATCACGGTCAACTATCCTGACGTTAAGGGCAGACAGGAGATCCTTGCGGTTCACGCTAAGCACAAGACCTTTGAACCGGACGTCGACTTTGGAAAAATCGCAAAGTTGACTCCCGGCTGCACCGGTGCGGATCTTGAAAATATGCTGAATGAAGCCGCCATCCTTGCCGTAAGGAAAAACAAAAAGGCGATTTCTTCCTCCGATGTTGACGAGGCTATCAAACGCGTTCTTTACGGACCCGAAAAAAAGAGCCGCGTTGTTTCCGATGAGAATATGCGCGTTGTCACTTATCACGAAGTCGGTCATGCAGTCGTTGCACACTGCACACCGGACGGCGAGCCCGTGCATGAGGTTTCTATCATACCGCGCGGCCGTGCTGCAGGGTACACCAGAATGCTGCCCTCCGACACATATGAAAACGTTACAAAGCACAAGCTGCTTGACATGATCGCCGTTTATCTCGGCGGCCGTGCCGCAGAGGCGCTCTTCCTCAGCGACGTCAGCACAGGTGCACAAAACGACCTCATGCGGGCAACGGAAATCGCACGTCAAATCGTCACGGAATACGGCATGAGCGATGTTATCGGACCTGTTTATCTGGCAGGCGAGCAGGAAGTCTTCATAGGCAAGAGTTTCGGACACGCACGCAACTTCTCCGAAGATGTTGCGGCCAAGATTGACAGCGAAATTCGTCGGATCATGGATGAACAGAATGACCGTGCACTCAAGATTCTGGATGAACATCGAGACGGTGTTGAGCGCGTTGCAGCCGTTTTAAGAGAGAAAGAGCAGATAACCGGCGAGGAATTCGCGGCGCTTTTCGAGAATAAACCTCTTCCCGAAAAGAAGCCGGCTCAGATTGAATCCGAATCCGCCGCCGAATCCCCCGCCGAATCCCCCGCCTCCGTTCAGGAAGTTCAGGAGTAAGGGTTAAAATCAAAACTCTGTGCACCGTCCGGTGCCGTCATGTCGGAAAGGAACTGCTGCAGTTCCTTTCCGTTTTATGGTTTAGTATATCAAAACTCATATTGAAAGGAATTTTTAATCATGCTGCAAGTAGGACTTAAAGGCAAAAAAACTGTTGTTGTCACAACCGAAAACACTGCTGAACGTATGTTGAGCGGATTGCTTCCCGTTTACGCAACGCCCTCGCTGATTGCGTTTATGGAATACACCTGTTCGGAAACGGTCCGGCCGTTTCTTGATGCCGGAATGAGTACCGTCGGCACTCTTGTGAACATTAAGCATACCAGCGCTTCCCCTGTCGGATCAACCATTACATGTGAATGCGAACTCGCACAAATCGATGGGCGCAAGCTCATTTTCAACGTCATTGCGCATGATGATTTCGGCCCCGTCGGAGAAGGCGTTCATGAACGTTTCGTTATAAATAATGATAAGTTTATGAGCAAAGTTGCCGAAAAACAGGCAGCTCTGCAAATGCACAGTGCCGAGTGAACTCTGAAAAAGCTCGCGTAATTAAAATCCGGAAACCTAAGAACCCATCTCTCAGACACGTTTTGCATCCGAGGGATGAGTTCTTTTGTTATTGCTTTGTTATTTCAAAGCAACACTTATGAATTAATTGATGCACGTGCATCATATCCGCACCGTGCAGAGTGCCGGCTATGCTTCACAGGCTTCACGCCCTCAGCATTATATCCGCCAACAGGCAGTGCCGCAAGTCATTCCGACTTACTTCATCATATTGCTGCCGCCGTTCATATTACGCTCGGCATACTCGATCATGCGCTTAACCATCTGGCCGCCGATCCTGCCTGCATCGCGGGCGGAAATATCGCCGTTATAACCATCATTAAGGGTTATATTCATCGAGTTAGCGACCTCGGTTTTAAAGTTCTTCAGCGACTGCTTCGCCTCGGGAACTGCAACACGATTGCTCCTTGCCATAAGTTTTCACCTCCGTTCATTGCCGTCCGCTTCAAAAGCCTTTCTCCTCAGTTGCGTTTTAAAGCGGACGTTATATAATCACGTGCACGAAACTCCGGTTTTGATTTCACATCCTTCGCCGTATCCGAAGCACTCATCTTCGGAAATCATCAGCGGTGTCGGCATTAGCACCGAGCCTGTTTTGTGTAATCACAGCACACCGTATGTTCCGGACTTTAGGAATACTCGTCATAATCCGTTCTTTTGCGGGATAAGACTCGAATCTATGGTCTTTTCACGCAAAAGCTTCCTTGGATTCGAGTTTCCTTAGCTGCCAAATCCTGCAGCACCGTGCCGAATTCTGTCGCTTCGTGCGGCGTGCAGTCTTAATTTGTCCGTTTTCGGCGAAGCTATAACAGGTATTTTTTTGAAAAAAACATGATGGATAAAATTGTTTGACAGCAGCACATATCGGCACTATAATTATAACGAATACGAAATTGCGATAATTGCACTGCAGGCGGGCTTTCGACCGCCGTTGTTGAATTTTCGCAAAGCTTTTTTTGCAGAAAGGAGAAAAAATGATTAAGAATAACACAGCGGATCTCATTTCGTTTCTTGAAAAATCCGTTTCACCCTATCATACGACTGCGGAGGCAATTCGACTCATGGACGAATCCGGGTTTACGGCGTTGGAACAAAATAAACCCTGGAAACTTGAAAAGGGCGGAAACTACTATGTAAAATGCTTCGGCACCATGCTTATTGCATTTCATGTCGGCTGCGAATATGTGCCCGGCGAAGACTTTCGTCTTGCAGCGTGTCATGTTGACTGGCCCTGCTATTATATAAAGCCCAATCCCGAACAAGTCTCCGGAGGCTGCGCAAAGCTCAGCATCGAGCCCTACGGCGGCATGATTCACAACACATGGCTTGACAGACCGCTCTCCGCTGCCGGCATGATCACACTTAAGAGTGACAATGTGCTTGCTCCCGAACGCCGCCTTGTGGATTTTGAAAAACCTATCCTCACAATTCCCAACCTTGCGATTCATATGAACCGCAGTGTTAACAAGGGTGTTGAATTGAATCCCAATAAGGACATGCTCCCGATTTGCAAGTCTGTTGAGCAGGATTTCAACAAGGACGGATATTTTGTATCTAAGCTGGCAGAATTGGCGGGAGTCGCTCCGGAGCAGATTCTGAGCTACGATCTCTGCATTTACAACGCCGAAAAGCCCATGCTCTGCGGCTTTGACGAGGATTTTCTCACTTCGCCCAGGCTTGACAACATCACATCCGCATTTGCGGTGCTTTACGGAATTGTTAACTGCAACCGTGCCCACGGCGTTACGGCCGCGGTGCTTTTCGACAATGAAGAAGTCGGCTCCGGAACAAAGCAGGGAGCTGACAGTGCAACTCTCGGCTTGATGCTTGAAAAAATCGCCTGTGCTCTCGGTTCCTCCCGCAGCGAATACATCGATTCTCTCGCATCCGGATTCATGCTTTCCTGTGATGTTGCACACGCAAAGCACCCCAACCATGCGGAGCTTTCCGATGCTTCCTGCAATGCCGTAATGAACAAAGGCACTGCGCTGAAAATGAATTACGAACAGCGTTATGCAACCGAAGCCGTCGGCATAGGCATGATTGAAGGCATTTGCGCAAAATACAGTATTCCCTATCAGCGGTTTATGAACCGCCCCGACCTGCGCGGCGGCGGAACGCTCGGCTCCTTTGCGGCAAGTCAACTCGGCATGAGCACGGCCGATGTCGGCGTTCCCATGCTTGCAATGCATTCCTGCCGCGAAACAATGGGCGTTCGCGACCAAGATTCACTTAACGAACTGGTTGCTCACTATTTCGCCGAAGAGTAATTTTTAATTTCAAATTCCGTTCAGACGGAAACAAAAAAGGATATTTATCCGCAGCGGGTAAATATCCTTTTAATTTTTCATTAGTTTTTAATTCGTTTTGCCGTCATTCGTCCTTTATCATCTGAAGGTACGGAATGAAGCGAAAGCCTCTGCGTTCGTACAGTGCAATTGCGCGCGGGTTATCCGGTTCAACTTCAAGCCTATACCTTGCGGCAGGACAATGCTGCTCAATGTAGAGGAAAAACTCAGACATCAAACCCATTGAACGATACGGTTCACGAATGTATCCTTCTTCAAGCCAGACAACAAGCCCGCCTGCTTCCTGTGAAAAAGTTTTTGCCGTCAAAACATAACCTGCCGGGGTGCCATCCTTGCATTCGAGAATGAAACACTCCGCATACACATTCGACCGCATCAGCTCATCAAACATCGCGCTGCGGTTTTTTTCCGGTATCGGGTGCATAACTGCTGCCGAAGAGTAAAACTCACCCGTCAATTCCATAAATATATTTTTATCTTTCGCTGTAAGTTTTCGTATCATATTCAATTCACCTTTCCGGTATGATTTTTATAAAGGATACCCCGTTTTTTCTTTTTTGTCAAGATATATCAATTTGCGTTTGCATTTATGGATTCAGAGTTATAAAAATACAAAAGACCGTTGCGCACGGTCTTTTGCACCAACAAAACAAAACAGGAAGGAAACTCATGAATCGGAACCCCTTGCCGTTCCTCTTCTACCTATATAACGCACGAACGCGCTTTTTGGTTGCCTGTTTTTGGAAATTTTTTGGAAATTTTTAAAAAAACTTACTCCCTCACAAATCGGCAGTTCGGCTGCTACAGCAGCGTGCGCACAAGGTCGGATAATACTCCGGGATGTGTTACGGGAACATCGTGCCCCGCGCCTTCAATCAAAACATGAGTGCCGTGCGGAATAGCATCTGCAATTCGTTCGGAATGCTTTCTGTCAATAACCGTATCTTTTTTGCCGAGTATAATTGTCGCCTCGGCAATAATGCCTGCAAGCTGGTGCGAGGTTATATGCGGTTCATTCAGCATCATTGAAAGCAACGCCGCAGTACGCTCATCGCCCTTGTGATTCGCCCGCCGCAATGCTGTTTTAATTTCCCGAACCGCCTTTGCGGTTAACCCGGATGGATCTGTATTCGCGCCGATCGTGAAGAATCTTCGAACTTTGAAACTTTTCATTGCCATAAGCAGCGCAATAATACCACCGTCGGAATAACCGACGATATCATATTCGTTGATTCCGAGTTCGTCCATCAGCGCAGCGGCATCATCCGCCATTGCTGAATACGATATTTCCCCCCCGCCGTCAAGCGAGAATGACTCCCCCTGCATCCTGCTGTCCATAAGCACAAAGCCCTTTGCACCGAGGAGCGGTGCAATCATGTTATCGAAGATATGCATATCTTCACCATTGCCGTGCAGCAACAAAACCGGTGTCCGGAGCCTGAACTCCCGCACCCCGGCAAGTTCGTAGTGAATTGATTGATTGCCGTGAATGAATTCTGCCATATTTATTGATAGTTTTTTCTTGCCGAAGCATAAGCTCCCGCCGCGAAAGAGCCCTCCTTTCGATTTATCTCGAAAGTATACCACAAACGGAAGAAAATGTAAATTACGTCTTTTGCCGTTCGGTGTCGTTTTCTTATTTATTATTAAGATAATCGATCGCTGCCTTCAGCTGCAGGTCCCGATTCGCGAAATCACGCATAATGAAAAATATATCATAGTTGACAAGCTCGGCATCTTGTTCAACCTCAATATCCGGCGCAACTCCGATTTCGTGAATAAGCTTGCCGTTCGGTGTGCGATAAACGTCGGTTGTGAGCTTTATGTATCCCTGACCGTTCCGCAATGCCCAGCTTGACTGCACAATACCCTTGCCGTACGTGTTTTTGCCTATCAGTGCCGCGCATTTGTTGTCCTGAACGGCGGAAGCAAAAATCTCGCTTGATGATGCGGAGTTTTCATTAATCAAAACAGCGTAGGGGATCTCCAGTGACTGTTCTGCCGTTGATTCGAAGCTTTGCGGAGGATCAACAAGCTTTCCTTCAAGGGTTGTAATTGTGCATTCCGGCAAAATGCGGTCGCAAATTGCAACAACAACATCCAGCGAACCCCCGGGATTGTTTCGCAAATCGATGATCAGTGACTCAATGCCCTGCCCAAGCAAACCGTCAAGGCCTTCGTTGAACTCTTCGGCGGCATTGCCTGTAAACGATTCAATTCGGATATAACCAATGCTGTTTTCCAGGATTTCCGTATAAATACGTTTAATATATACGTCGCCGCGTTCAACGTCAATTTCGAGGGTCTCTTCTCCGCGTTTAATCGTGAGTGCAACGGTCGTGCCGTCCAAACCGCTGATTAAATCACTGACCTCTTCATGAGGAAGCCCCAAAGTTGATTTTCCGTCGACAGCAATGACGGTGTCGCCTTCCCGTATGCCTGCTTTCGCTGCGGGATTCCCTTCATAAACACGAACTATCTCTGCACCGTTTCCGTCCGTCACACCAAGCAGTACACCGATGCCCTTGTAGCTGCCGTTGATTGAGTTTTCAAACGCCTCGTATTCCTCATTCGTATAATACGCTGCATAAGGATCGCCAATCGAGTTAACGATATCATGTGCTGCATCTTCAAGCAGTTTTTCGGTGTCCGGCGCATCATCATGAAAATAATAATACTTGTCTATTTCGCTCAGGAGCGTGCTGATAAGGGATGAGTCATATTTTGCTCCGCCGTCTATCAGCCGATATCGACCTTTTCCGCCGAGCAGAGCCACAAAAAGCACCATAGCCGCAACCGCCGCACTCATCAGCATCAAAACCGCAACCTGCCACGGCCGTGCGCCGTTATACTTTTTGATCACCTGTCGCTGCACAATCTGCTCATCGTTGTGAATACTGTTGTCCATCCTTCATTCCGTATCCCGCTCCGCGGGAATTCCTTTCTGATTTTTAAGCTCAAATACCAACGTTACTGTTCTGTGAATTCAATCGCCGTTTCATCCGGCTGCAACTCGTCACTCGATGTTCCGTCACATTTCAAGCAGGATTTTATGGCAGGAAGTGCGAGCGGGTCAACCTCTCCGAGCCTTATTCCTCCCGTTTGCCGCGGAGGGAGCTTCATTCTGTCCCACATGCCGTATTTATGCGTGTCCACGATTGCTTTCATAAACTTCGTTTCGACATCGGGAACGATTTTCCTGAAGTCTTGAAGCAGCAGGCGCATATCTTCACGCTTTGTATGGCCCGCAGCAGGGCAGTTTGCACGCAAAACCGGCAGCCGGAGCCTGCGCGAAGCGGAAACAGCATCCTTTTCCGGGAAGAAAACGAGCGGACGGATTACCGTGATACCCGTTCTGCCAAGGTATGTGACGGGTGCAAACGTGTTCAATCTGGCTTCAAAAAACAAACTCAGCAAAAAAGTCTCAAGAACATCTTCACGGTTATGTCCGAGTGCAACAAGGTTGCAGCCCTTTTCAAGTGCAATGTCGTTCAATGCCCCGCGCCGCATTTTCGCACACATAGCGCATGGATTCTTTTCTTTGCGTATATTGAAAACAACATCTCCAATATCCGTTTTGCGCACTTCAAAATCAATATCGTGTTCCTTTGCGAACATTTCGATTCCGCTTGCATCCTGTTCAACAATGCCAAGGTCAAGCATAACAGCGCATAAATCATACTTCTTCTTTGAAAAAAGCTGATAAAGCTTAAGTCCGTACATCAGCAGAAGGCTGTCCTTGCCTCCGCTCACACCGACGCAAATCTTGTCGCCGTCCTGTATCATATTGTATCGTTCATCTGCACGTCTGATGCAGCCGAGAACCTGTTTCATTTGTATATTTCTTTCTGTACTTCTTTTTGAAAGTTTACTTCCGCGCGCAAAAGCAAATCAATTCTCAAGCTCACAGCCGAGCGTGTGTACGCGGTCGTTTTATTCACCGCTAAATTATACCGTATCCGGCTCATTTTGTATAGCTTTTTTTGTCGAAAGACCGATAGCCTGTCCGAATGCTCACATAATCAACGGCATTTCGGGCAAAATATGCCGGTGAATCCGTGCGGACATGTTTTGCGTTCGACAATCATAAACAGGAAAAGAGGGAAGACGGCATGGAGCGATTCAATTTCGCAATACAATCGATTAAGTGTTTTTTTGCTGTTCGCATGCCTTTGCCCCGGCTCGGAGCCTTCGTTTTTTTCGTTATACTGCTTATGTTGTTTTACGGAATTCGACTTGATGCAAAGGTGCTGCTGCGCGGATATTTCTGTGAAATAAAAATCAAAGTGATTCTTCTCTTCGGAATTATCCGAATTAAGCTTCGTTATTGTCTCGAATATGAGCCGTTTAACGGCATCACTGTTTTTCAGGTTAACAACAGACAGCTGAAACCCGTTCGTCCGCGCAAAAAAAGGAGAGGCAGCCTTTTCAGAAAAATCGTTAAAGCAATGCCGCGTTCGCTGTCGGTAAAAAAAATTGAAGTTGCGGGTGAAATCGGAAGACGCGACGACGCATTCCTGAGCGTTTTAATCTGCGGAATCGTTTCTGTTTTTATGGACGCTCTTTTTCGATTTATACTAAACGTTCTGATTAAAGTCAAGCGATCTGAAAAGTACAGTTTACAAGGGACTACACAGGGTAGGTATCTGACGGGAGGGGTTCCGCCCGTCAGATTTTCCATGTGATATTCAAGCTGTCGCTTGTAGCGGCAACGGTGGTAATCATCAAATCCACCACCCGCCGCTTGTCGTCAAAAGATACATTCTCCCAAGTGTCGAGGTAGCCGGAAATCTGGCTGACCTGTTCCGGGCTAATGGCTTCCACCGTCAGTTCCGCTATCCTCGCCAGAAGTTCCTGCTTGCGCCCGTCCAGTTCTGCTATCTTCACATTCACATAGGAGAGCAGGACATTGTTTGCACCCGTCAGACTGTCCACCAGCTTTTCAATCTCGCTGTCCACATGGGCAAGCTCCACTTGCAGGGCGGCAATTTTCGGGTTTGCCTTTGCCGCTTTCTTTCTGCCAGTCAGCGTCTTGTAGCTTGCCAGCTTTTTGACCATCTGCTGATAAACAACTGTTTCCAGTTCTCCCGTGATGATTTTCCCACACCCCGGACAACTCATGTTATCCAGACATTTCGTACAGCGGAGGGATTGCTTGCCGGAGGGATTGAAGATACTCATAAGAGCATAGCCGCAGTTCCCGCACTTGATTTTCCCTGCCAGCCATGTGTGGGTGGCTTTCCGGGCGGACTGGATTTTCATGTTGTTCATCAGTTTCTTGCGGCACGCCAGCCAGATGTCAGAGGGGACAATGCCCTCATGGGGAGCCAGCACCAGCATTTGGTCTTTCAAGTCGTTTTTCTTGCTGGCCTTTACATCCCGCCCCTGATACAGATAACACCCGTTCATTCCCGTAAAGTCGGCGGCGTCATTGACAATGGCCGTCCCCTGACTTTTGAAAAACTCGTACACATCTAAGTCCGCTTGCACATAAACGGGATTGCGTAACATCTGTGCCAGCGTGGGGCGTATCAGTTCTTTGCCGTAGAACAAAATCCCCTGTTCCGCAAAGTAGCGGGTAATGTCCCCGTAGGAGGTTGTAGGCTGTGCGTACATCTCAAATATCAGCTGGATATTGGCCGCTTCATCCGGGTTTACTACCAGCTTCTTTGTGTTGATACCGTCCATTTTGATAGGCTCGGTATGGAAGCCGTAAGGGGCTTTCCCGCCCATTTTGAAGCCCCGCTGACTGCGGGAGTAGTAAGCGTCCGTCACCCGCTTCTGTATCGTTTCCCGTTCCAACTGGGCGAACACGATACAGATATTCAGCATAGCCCGCCCCATAGGAGTAGAGGTATCAAATTTTTCCGTGGAGGACACAAACTCTACATTGTACTGCTGGAATAGTTCCATCATATTAGCAAAATCCAGAATGGAACGGCTGATACGGTCAAGTTTGTAAACAATGACCTTTGCAATCAAGCCCCGCTTAATATCCCGCACCAGTTCTTGAAACTTCGGACGGTCTGTGTTCTTGCCGCTGTACCCTTTGTCTGTGTATTCCT
>OGPH01001015.1_pt1 | contig 24894 bp, 27 predicted proteins | sample 1552891 | NCBI WGS metagenome assembly OGPH01 (sample SAMEA2580272, study PRJEB22360) | human gut metagenome | biome: human gut; feature: human-associated habitat; material: faeces | place: Denmark | collected 2008/2010 | reverse complement strand
ATTTTAATGCCGGTTTCCGCCCTTCCGTCCCGGACGGGAGTGGGGGAGCTGGGCGCATCAGCATATCATTTGATCGATCTGCTCCGGGAAAACGGAGTAAAAATCTGGCAGATTCTGCCGTTAAATCCGGTGGGATACGGCAATTCCCCCTACCAGCCCTATTCCTCCTGCGCGGGAGACGAGCTTTATATCAGCCTGGACGCGCTGCAGGAGGAGGGACTGCTTTCGGAGCCCGTCCCCGCCTTCCGGGAGCGGGCGGACCGGGTGGACTATGAGGCCGTCCACGCCTTTAAGGAGCCGTACCTGAAAGCGGCCTATGATACTTTTGCCAAAAAGGGCGGAAAAGCCGGGGAAGCCTATCAGAACTTCGTCTCCCAGGAATGGGTATCCGATTACGCCGTTTTCCGCGCCCTGAAAAAGAAAAACGGCGGAAGATGCTGGAATGAATGGGAGCCCGCCGACAGGGACTGGCCGAAAACGCGCGGCGCTCTTGCCGCGGAGATCGAAGAGGAAGCGCAGTACCAGATGTTCCTCCAGTACCTGTTCTACACCCAGTGGATGAAGGTGAAGCAGGCCGCGAACGACGCGGGCATCCGCGTCATGGGAGACGTGCCCTTCTATGTGGGCGTGGACTCCGTGGATGTATGGGGCGGCAGGGACAACTTCCTTCTGGATACGGACGGAAGACCGATCTTCATCGCCGGCGTGCCGCCGGATTATTTCAGCACCACCGGACAGAGGTGGGGCAATCCGATCTATGACTGGGACTATCTGAAAAAGAACGGCTATCAGTTCTGGGTGGACCGGATCGGCTACAGCAATAAGCTGTTCGATATCATCCGCATCGATCACTTCCGGGCCTTCGATACCTTCTGGAAAATCCCGGCAACCTGCCCCACGGCGGTGGAGGGCGAATGGATCGAAGCCCCGGGCTATGAGGTGATCGACACCCTGTTTAAGAAGCTTCCCGGCGTCTGCCTGGTGGCGGAGGATCTGGGCGACCTGCGCCCGGAGGTGCTTGTGCTGAAGGAGCACTACGGCCTGAAGGGCATGAAGGTGCTGGTGTTTTCCATCAATACGGACGGAAAATACGCGTTCGATTCCTTCCCGGAGAAGGAGAATCTGATCTGCTATACCGGAACTCACGACAATTCCCCCCTGATGGAGTGGTACGCCGACCTGACCTGCGCGGCAAAAAGAAAGGTGCGCGCCTTCCTGAAGCGAAACGGCATCAAAACAGGAAGCGTGCACGACAGGCTGCTGACCTATGCCCTGACGGGGAAGGCGGATATCGCCATTGTTCCCATGGCGGACATCCTAGGCCTGGGAAAAGAGGGACATATCAATACGCCGGGAACGGTGGGCTCCCCCAACTGGGAATGGTGCATGCCGGATTTTGACGGAGCGGAAAAGATGCTTTCCCGCTACCGGAAGCTGTTGACAAACAGGTAAAAATCGGAAGAGTCGGTTTCCTGAAAAATTGGAAGGATCTGCGGGACGGGCCGCTTCTTACGGAAAGAAGACCGGCCCGTTTTCAGCGGAAAGGCGAAACGCGGCCGTCCGGCCGAAAAAGCGAAACGCGGCCATCCGGCCGAAAAAGAGGTAAGTATGGAATTTACAGGCGTATATCACAGAACATCGGAGCAGATGAGCTATCCTCTGAACGAGGACGAGCTGATCGTAAACCTGAAAACGGGCTATGACGTGGAGCGGGTTTTCCTGCATTACGGAGACCCCTACGAAGCGGGCATTATGGGCGGAAGTGAGAAATGGACGGGAAAACGGGAGGAGATCGTTTTCAAGAAACGGCTCCGCAACCAGCTCTGGTGGACCACGACCCTGCGTCCGGAGTATAAGCGGTGCAAATATTATTTTGAGCTGCATACGAAGGACGAGGTCTGGTACTATTTTGAGGACGGCTTCCTGACCCCGGAGCAGGTGCAGATGGAAGGGCGCATGCTCCAGTGCTTCATCGTGCCCTGGATGAACCCGGCCGATGTGAACCGGACGCCGGACTGGGTGAACGAAACGGTATGGTATCAGATTTTTCCGGACCGCTTCTGCAACGGAACGCCGGAGGAAAACACGCCGGACATCGCGCCCTGGCACGCGGGGCCGGTCACCAATCAGGAACGCTTCGGCGGGAATCTGAAGGGCATCGAGGAAAAGCTTCCTTACCTGAAGGAGCTGGGCATCACGGGCATTTACCTGAATCCCATCATGGAGGCGGATTCCACCCACAAATATGATACGAAGGACTATACCCGCATCGATCCCCAGTTCGGAACCAATGAAGATTTTGCACGGCTGGTGAAAAAGGCGCATGAATACGGCATCCGCATCATGGTTGACGCGGTGTTCAACCACTGCGGCCGCCGCTTCGCCCCCTGGCTGGACGTGCTGGAAAAGAAGGAAAAATCCGCTTACGCCGACTGGTTCATGATTCAGGACTGGGATAATCTGGAAAAAAGAGCGGATACCAGGGACGCCAGGTTCTATTCCTTCGCCTTTGCGGACTGGATGCCCAAGCTGAACACCAATAACGATGAGGTGATCGACTATTTCTGCGGCGTCTGCGAGGACTGGATCCGGGAATTTGACATCGACGGAATCCGTTATGACGTGGGAAATGAAGTCTCCCACCGTTTCCTGAAGAAGATGCGCGAGCGGCTGAGAGCGCTTAAGCCCGATCTGTACCTGCTTGGGGAAATCTGGCATGATGCCAGCCAGTGGCTGATGGGCGACGAATACGATTCCGTGATGAACTATCCGCTTCTGAGCGGCATCCATGACTTTTTCCTGGATAAGAGCATGGACAAGGCGGAATTTGAATACATGGTCAACCGATGCTACACCATGTACATGCAGCAGAACAACAACGTGATGTTCAACCTGCTGGATTCCCACGACACGGAACGGCTGATGAACCGCTTCCATGATCCGGACATGTTTTACCAGCAGCTCGCGGTATTGTTTACCATGCCGGGGAGCGCCTGCATTTACTACGGAACCGAGATCGCCATGGAGGGCGGACATGATCCGGACTGCCGCCGTCCCATGCCCTGGCACGAGCTTTCCTCCCCGGAAAATCAGGAAAAAATCGCTGCCATGCGCAGCCTGATCGAACTGCGAAAGACCGAGGAGGCCTGCCGGAGCCTGTATTTCCATTTCCCCGGCGAATACCGGGAGGAGCGCCTGGTGGAGTACATCAAGCTGGATTCTCAAAACCGGAAGCTGGAGGTGCTCTTAAACTGCGGAGAGGAAGCCGTTTCCGTAAAGGAAGAGGGCGAGGTGCTTTTTTCCAGAAAGTATGAAAACGGGGTATTGGAAAAGAACGGGACGCTGGTTCGGAGAAAAAGTGGAGGAATTAAAGAGTGCCCAATTTTCTGAAGATAAATCGTAAGGAGAGAATGAAGAACTGGTGAAGACAAAGGCAGAAAAGATTGGTGAGATGGCCAAAAATGCGCTTCTGGAAGAAGTTTATACGACACCAAAACCGGGACTTGTGGATCTCTGGACTTCGGGAGCCCACAGAGATATGAATGTTCATACGATGGAAAAAAGTGCGGACTCGTTATTTCCTTTTTTTGTAAGGATGGCAGAGCAGGGGATGTCCCTGCTCTGTCCGCCGCCAGAGTTGTTTATTATGATCAGGAAAACAGGGATTTCGGCTGAACAGGCTATGTACCAGGCTACTGGGGGAGTAAATACGCATAAAGGGATGATTTTTACACTTGGAATATTTTGTGCTGCCGCAGGGAGATGTATTCAGAAAAATAAAGTCATACTTTCTGAAAAGCAGCTGATCCAGATACAAAAAGAGATGACTTCTGATATTCTTCAGAAAGAACTTAGTAGAATCAGTGAAGTGGATTACCCGGGAAAAAGCAACGGTGAGAAAAATCTGAAAAGATATGGAACACAGGGGATTCGAGGGGAAGCGCTGAGAGGATATCCTTCTGTAATAGAGATTGCTCTTCCTGAAATCAGAAGAGGAGTATGTTGCAAAAAGGAATGGAACAGGATTAAACTGCAGACTCTTTTCACTCTAATGAGCAGTACAGAAGACTCTAACATTTTGGCCCGACATAATAGGAATACACTTTATACTGTCCAGAAAGAAGCTGTGGAATTCTTGAAAGATGGCGGTGCTTATGGACAAAATTATCTGGAAAAGCTGATTCAGATGGATCAGGACTATACCAGAAAAAGAATTAGTGCGGGGGGATGTGCGGACTTACTTGCTGCGGGGATTTTTCTGTTTTCTCTTTTGGACAAGCGTAGATGGTGAAATTAGAAGGGGAGATTATGATGACTGCAAATAATTTGATGATAGGAGCAGGGAAACAGGAGTTAAAGGAATTTCTCGATCAGATGGGGCTGAGGTATGAGGATGGTATTGAGTATTCCGTATGTATAAAAGATGACAATGGGAAAATAAAGGCAACAGGTTCCCTGGAAGAAAATATTCTGAAATGTATTGCTGTGGATCCGGCATATCAAGGTACGGGGCTATGTGGAATCATTGTATCAGAACTGGTGTATTATGCGTTTTCAAATGGAAGAGCACACCTTTTCCTTTTTACAAGACCGGGGAATGAGACAATTTTTTCCGGTTCTGGATTTTATCCAGTTATCCGGACAGAAGAGATTGTCTTTATGGAGAATCAGCATAATGGATTTGAAAAATTTATGAGAAAAATAAAAGAAGAGACGCCGGAAGATGCAACCGTATATGGCAGGAGGATCGGAGCGATTGTTACAGACGGTTTATTTTCTGATAAACAGAGAGAACTGGTGAAATGGGCTTTGGAAAAGTGCGATTATCTGCATTTGTTTTTGCCGGCATACAGCGAAGGAAGAATTGGACTGAACGAGCGATGGAAAATGGCAGAAGAAAGAGTTAAAGATCTTTCTGGTGTAATCTTGCATTGGCCATCAGACTATCTGATTCCACCAGTGATTTTACCAACATATTCTTTCTCGGATAAAAATTGTGGGTGGAGAGCAAATTGTCGCTTGTATCTGGAGTTATTTGCTCAGAAAATCGTACCGGCTCTTTTGATTACGGATTATTTTAATGAAATGGAGATGCCTGATCGAATAAGGCGGATATATAGTGAGGAGATGAAAAAAATACTAATAGGATATGGAATATGTGTACACGAAATAGAATCGAATATACATCAGCTGTTTTAATAGACTTCGTACGGAAAATGCGTAATTTTATAAAAAGAATGTAATTCCAGTAAGAGCTTGAATTGCATTCTTTTTTATTTCTACTACGAAATAGAGGACCTCCTTTTTTCTCATGAAATGGACAGAAAATGATGAAGAAAGAGGAGGCCAAATGAAAAACGAACATGAAAAATCCCTTCAGTATCGGTTTACTGCCTATCTGTTAAGAGCGCTGGAGAACCAGATCAAAAATTATCAGGACAGAAAGAGTTATTTTGAAAAATGGGAATATGCAGATATGGAATTGGAAAACAGGAGCGGAGCGTCTGAATTTGATACACAGTATCATCTTTATCAATATGAGCAGTATGCAGCTTCCTTCCGAAAAGAGGATGTTTTACAGCGGATATTGAGCGTCCTGAACGAACAGAAACTCATAAAAGCCCTTTCTGCGCTGAAGGACAGGGAAAAGGCGATCCTGATGGCCAGGATCTTCGGAGAGCTGACCTTTGCGGAAATCGGGGAACTGTTCGGTATGAAACCCCGCCAGGCTGAAATGGCCTATTATTACATAATCCGAAAGCTTCGGAAAAGAATGGAGGGATAAGGCATGGGCTTTGAACAGATATTCATGGAAGCGAGGAAGGGGGATAAGGAGGCTGTGGAGAAGATTTTCCGGATGTACCGGCCTCTGCTGGTAAGACGTTCCATGGTTAATGGATTTTTTGATGAGGATTTGTACCAGGAGCTGTCGGTCACACTTCTCAGATGTATCCGGAAATTTCATGTGTAGGAGGATCTTCAAAAATTGTTGTCTTTTGAGGGAACGTAACGTATATAGAGATATATCGCAAAACGTATACCTTCTGAGACGGAAAAAATAAGGCAAAATCAGGCCTTCATAATGTCGCTAAAGGCAGGAAACATATTTTGCGATATCGCAGAATATGTTTCTGCCTTTAGCGATATGCCGGACAGGAGACAGGGTTGATGGAGGACTGAAATGCCAGCAAGGAAAATTGGTTATGCGCGGGTTTCAACAAAGGATCAGAATTTGGACCGTCAGATTGAAATCCTGAAAGCGGAAGGAATTGATGAACGGGATATTTATGTGGAGAAGGAGAGCGGCAAGTCCTTCGAACGGCCTGTATACAGGACAATTGTGGATCATATTCTCAGAGAAGGCGATTTGCTGGTCGTCACAGAACTGAAGCGCTTTGGGAGAAATTATGTAGAAATCTATGAGGAATGGTTTAAGATCACCAAAATAGTAAAGGCATACATTAAGGTGACTTCCATCCCGATTCTGAATACGGCGCAGTCCCAGGAGCTGATCGGGCAGGTGATTGCCGATGTGGTACTGGCGCTGTTTGCCTATATTGCGCAGGAGGATCTGGAAGAACGGCACGAACTGCAACGGCAGGGGATTGAGGCTGCCAGGAAGGCAGGAAAGCATCTGGGGCGGCCGAAAATTCCATATCCGGAAGAATGGGAGCTGTGGTTTGGGAAATGGCAGGCTGGGGAAATAACCGCAACAGAGGCCATGAAACAGCTCGATCTGAAAAAAGATACGTTTTATCGGCTTGTAAGAAAAGAGGCAGAAATTTCAAGGAAATAGATTAGGATGTGGTATTTATTATTTACCTGAAGAGAAACAGAAATGTAAAGTGCACTTATTCTAATGGAAGCGGAGGAATCATAGTGATGAAAATTTCAGAAAATGAAATAGAACTGTTTGCTCTATTTGCAGTAGAAAATAAAAGTGGAACAATGAAAAATCTGGAGAGGGTAGAACCACTCATCAGCAGTGCTCTGGCAAAAGATATGCTTCAGAGTATTTACGGAAAACTGGAAAGGATTTCTGATGGAGAGTATAGAGTATTATGGGCCAGGGCCAGGCGTTATTTTGAGGGAAAGAACAGTCAGTGGCGCAGAAATCAGAAGGATATCTATACGGTGATAGAAGAAGAACCGGATATCCGAGGACATGAGCTGAATGGAACAGAAAGATTTATTCCAGAAGTGCGCCATATGGTACTTCTTGAAATTTTAACGAAGGACAGTCCTGTGGGGCATCCGGGAGAGCATTACAGGTTTTTCCTTTCAGAAGAAGGATATAAAAATGCAAAAGCACACGAGAGGGATGGAGAAATCAGTATCTATTATCACGCTGCTGTATCTGGCGGTAGATTATATCCGGATAAAAAATATAACTGAATGAGGAGATTATGCTTAAAGGGGGATGTAGCATCGGTGTAATGACACATCCCCTGTTTAAGGCTTCAGATGGAAAGAGGAACACTGATTGTTCCATTTTCCAGATTGATCTGATTCCATTTTAGCCGGGAAAATTCTTCCCAGGAAATATTCATATCCTTTTTCAGATCCTTAAATTTTCTGTAAATATTTTCCTGTCCGGCACCAAAGACCTGCAGAAATTCCAGGTAATCAGATGTATCATAAGTTGCTTCCATAGTACACTCCTGACAGATTATACAGTTATGGACGCTTCCTTTTGGAGTTCGTTAAGCTCATCTTCAGAAAAACCGGTAACTTTCATAATGGTTATGACATCAACATCTTCTTCAAGCATCTTCAGAGCCATTTCCCTTGTTACTTTTTTGGCAGTCGCTTCTGCCTTCTGATTTCCATATTCAATTTTTTCCTTCTCATATAAACGTCCCAACTGTGTCATATTGATCCTCCTTCTAAGCTGCTCCAGATAGTCTCTGTTGATGAACTTGTCGCTGGCCACGATCACACCGGACAGGGTAAATACCCGCTGCTCTTCATCCGGGATCTGCTCCGCCAGTTCTACGACCCTTTCCAGCATATGCTGTTTTCCGGTCGGGCCGGAAATTGTCAGCGGCAGGATGACCAGTTTCATCAGATCGTCGTCGCTGAGCGGTATACCGGACTGGAGCTTTTCCCGAATCGCCCGGAATGCGCCTTCCCCGTCGATATGGGAAAGAAACGCCTGCTCGGTGTGAAGAGAGAGACATCCCGTTTCAAAGTCCGGTTCCGCACTCTGGACATCACCGGTGTAGATGACCACCAGGCGAAGGTTAAAATTACTGTTTTCTTTATGGTATTTTTCCAATACCCTGGTGATATAATTCAGATATTTGATTTTGTTTGCTCTTTTGTATTCCGACTCATAATCGACGATCACGTAGGTGCTGTCCTCCAGCAGAAACAGGCTGTCGATGCTCCGTTCGTTTGCCGAAATCTTCGGCAGCTCCGTCGGGAGAAACTCCCGGATCGGCGCCAGGTCAATTCCGTATGAGGCGAAACTCTTTTCTTTGTAGGTCTGGCCAAGGATCTTAAACAGGATATCCTTGTTCTGCCAGGCAATTCCTTCTGCCATAATTACCTCCTTTTTTCGGGGAAAATGGCTGTATCTCCCAGGCTTTGGAGAATGGCATCCTTTTTCTTCATTCTACCACGGGATCAGAAGTTTGTCATTTTCAAAGTGAAATGGGAGATACAGCAATACGCCTTCTCATAAATAAAATACGCAGATGGGATGAGATTCCTTGAAAATTTGGTGAAAAGGATAGATGTTATGGTCCGACGGTTGCTGATGAGCTGCAGGACGCCGGAATCCATTTACTGTCCTTATAATAGCATCCAATCACCGGGCTGTAAAGCTGCGGCGGGATCTGCGGGTTTTCCAGGCATTCCTCTGTCAGGATCAGAACGATGTGCTGCAGACAGAAAAGCTCCAGCTCATCCAGTATTTTCTGCCGGAGCTGCTCCGCAAGCCGGTCGCATTCCTCCAGATTCTGTGTTTCAAACAGGACACGGGAAATCTGTACAGGAATCTGGGACTGTGCGGCAGCATGATGGATGAGTCTTGTGACGGGCTCCTGAAAATCCCTGTGGATCCGGATATCATGCAGTACCTTCAGAAGGATGTAGGCAGAAGCCGTCAGGGCCAGATCCTTTGATAAAGCATCATACCCTTTTTTATATTTTGTTTTGAGGACTTCCAGGGGAACATTCTCCCGGTTCCGTTTTAAAGTACCGGCCAGCTTTTCCAGTCTGGCGCGCAGTGTCAGGATATCCTGCTCCATGCCATCAGCCTCCTTTCCTTTGTGCAGGCCCACCGTAAGAGGCGGGCCTGTCAGTTCTTTGTTATGGCATCATGCAGCGATCTGTCCTTCCGCAGGGAGCAGGTCATACGAAATGGTATAGATACTGTTCTGCGTTTCAAACTGGACATAGGAAGGCGAAGCCTCAAGAATGGCCTGGACAGCCGTGGTACGGATCAGGTGGCCATGATACAGATACATGGCCGGGGCTCCGGGCTTCAGGATGCCTGTGAGGTAGCCGGTTACATGAATGAACCGTTTGTGGGTTGCGTTCTTATGGACATTGCTCAAATGCGATAATCTTTTTCCGAAAAACATGGATCAATCCTCCTTTGTATGCAGTATGAAATGCGACCTTTGGATCAGGCTGTCCGGTCAGAAAGACAGGACATGGCAGACAGGCGGAGCCGCATCCGGTAGAGCCGGTTGCTGATCCCGTGCGCTGTGGTGTGAAAAAGCGCTGCAATCTCCCGGTGGCGAAAGCCTTCCGCTTTCATCTGCACGATCCGCTGCTCCGTTTCTGTGAGGCAGGAGATGATCTCCAGAGTCAGCAGCCTGTCTGCGGTCTGCTCCTGCAGGTCCTTTTTCCGGTCCGGAAGCAGTTCATCCAGCGAGAACAGATTTCCTCCGCGGGAGTGCAGACAAGCGGCAGCGGACTTTTCCACAGATCGGCCTGCAGAAGAAAAATGATCCTTTACGGCATTCAGCATACGCCGCCACGCAATGGTGGAAAAGGAATAGTCTGCCAGCCGGGGATTTTCGTCATATTCCTGAACGGCCAGAAGGTATCCGAAGATGATGATGTCATAAAATTCATCCTCCTTCAGCCTGTTCTGCTGAAGAAAACGGTAAACCAGACCGATATGTTTTTCCGCCAGAAACGCCTGATGGGGTGTTAATTCATGTATCTTTTTCATGGGTATTCTCCTCCTCGCACATTAAAGTTAATATTTCTGCAATCAGTTTTGCGCAGATCCGCTCTTTTTCCTGGGAGGGCCGGCTGTGCAGAAGGAGCACAGCCCCCGCATGGGCTTTCTGAGTCCCTATGGGAAACAGGCTGTCCACAGCGGGAGAGCCATCTTCAAATAAGGGAAGAGGGGATTCCGTGCTGTACTGATAGGCCGTCCGGGTCAGGATATGCTGACGGACAGCCGCGGAAAGCTCTTCTTTTCCGGAATACGAAAATCCCCCTGCTGCCAGGATGGAACGGGTATCTGTGATGAGGATGCAGCCGCCGCAGCTTTTGGCATAAGCCTTTAGAAGCTGTTTGGAGCGTTTCTGCAGCTTCTGTATCTCCGAATATCTTTCAATGATGATCTGCTCTGCGTCCTGGTCCAGGGCAAGCTCCAGAGGTTCTCCCTCTTTGATATGGAGCCGCCTGCGGATTTCCATCGGAATGACGATCCGGCCCAGTGAGTCGCATGTCCGGATAAAGCCGGTTTTTTTCATGCGGCACGCCTCCTTTCCGCCAGTGCCTTTTTGGCCTGTGTGATAAGGGAAGGGGCAATGGCAGCTTCCCATCCGGAAATGTAGGAGGATACCCTGCTTAAAAGCCGGAAAAGATCCTGATCCGTTAGGTTGGCGTTTACCCTGCCGGCACTGACAAAGGAACCGGACTTCATATAGGTTCCGCCGTTGGCGTTGCCCTGTGGAATACCTTTTCCATTCTCCACTTCCACATACCAGGGGATCCTTCTTGGGGCACCGCTTTTATCTTTCGTGGCACGCTGAAATCGGACTTTTGTGACCGTGCAGTATCCGTCCTGATCTTCCTGTCCAAAGATTTTTTCCTGATGGAATAAAAATTCCGGAAAGCCTGCCGAAAGACGGCTTAAAAGATATCTGGCATCATCCGGGGAAATATTTGCAGTAACAGTGACTGCCTTACTGCCAATTCCTTTGGAATAATCTTTCATAAGGATCCCGATCAGGGAATGGCGCTTCCGTCCGCTGCTGTCTTCTTCTCCGTCCGCATGGATATGTCCATAGTTGGGGATGGAAGCTGCCTTCAGCTTGTCCCGAAATTCAAGAAGTACATCGCTGTTCTTGTAAACGGCGATCTGGTTGGAGATATATGATTTTGCCATATTTGCGTCCTTTCTTATGATAAAAGATTTTTTCGTGTCAGTTTTTGGCTATGCGGCCATCCGATCCCTGATATGCCGGATCATCAGCTTCCCAAGATGCAGAGGCAGCTTTTCCGGGTTCGTGATGTCCAGAAAGCCGTCGCCGTAGATCCGCTGGATGTTGGGTTTGTCGTCGCCGATGGCGGCAGCGAACAGATGGATCCCCTTATTGGTATATTCCCTTTTGATGCCGCGCAGGTCGGCTTCCGCTTCCGTGCCGTAATACCCGAAGGCCGCGGGCTGCCCGTCTGAGATCAGAATGAGCAGTTTTACCGCCTCCGGGCGCGTGAGGAGGCGCTCAGCCACGTAACGGAGAGCGGCACCGTCCCGGTTGTCGCTTCTGGCGCTCATGTCCATTAGCCGGAAGGTATCCTTGTCGTCCATGGAATCGTATTCCGCATAAGCGTACAGCTCCACATCATATCCGAATGTGGTATGTCCATAGATGGCGACCGGGATATCCAGCTTCCGGCAGAAATCCAGAAGGATGATGGAAGCAGACCGGGCGCATGTGATCCGGTTGTCAGAGGCCATGGAGCCGCTTTCATCGTTCAGAATGGCTACCGCGATATCTGTCTGGTCATGGGGGAGCTTCATTTTATAGAAGATCCGGCCATCATTATGGATGGCGCTGCGGGCATTGATCCGCTTCCCAAAAGGAAGGTTGTCCAGCCTGCCGCCGCTCTTATAGTCCCTTAACAGCTGAGATACCTGTCTCTGCAGCTGTCTGGAGATCAGCAGGAGCTGAGGGGATACCTGTTGATAGGCCGCCATATAGGAAGGATCCACATGGGACATCCGGTTGATGTTGACATGGATCCCTTCATGGGCGTTTCCATACCGGATCTTATCCGCTTCCTTCTGCAGTTCTTCCGTCAGCTCTTCCTCACAGCGGGGGTATACAATATCTTCGGCCAACCTGGTCATCAGGCGGTCCATATCTTCCGCTGCCTGGGAAACATATCCTGCGCCGGCGTAGTCACTGTCCCGGCTGATGCCGCCATTCCCATTGTCAGAGATGTCGTCCGTTTTCTGGAGGGCCATACGGCCATTTTCATAGTCCAGCACCTGCTCCAGATGATTCCGATCATCGTCAGGAATCGGGGAAGTGGGAAGCTTCCCGGCATTTGGAACCGGTCTTCCCGTAAGCTGAGGGAGAGGCAGGCCGGCTGCCAGCTGTTTTTTCATCGACTCTTTGGCTTGGGAAGTATGATTTTCCTGATCCTCGCGGATCTGTCTGATATAGCTGTCCATAAAAGGCCACAGGATGAGCAGCATGTGATTGGCTGCGTCATAGCGGATCCTGGAGTCATCATCATATGCCGCGTCGTCCAGATAAGGGACGCATTGGTACAGGGCATCCAGGTAAGGGCCTTTATAGTTGTTCAGGTTCAGGATATCCCCGGTCTTTGCATACTGGATCAGCAGGTTGAGGATGATGAACACGCCATGATGCTGCTGATCGATCTCCTGCTGGATAGGGGTTATTTCTTCCGCGAAGCGGAGGTTATTGAGAAGGATTCCTGCTTTTATCGTTCCCGGAAAAGCGCTGCACATTTTGGCTTCGATGTAAACGTCCTCCATGATATTGACCAGGGTATGACAGACTGACGTAACAGCCTGATTTACCGCCTTATCGTTATCAGAAAAAGCGTTAAGGATCTCTTCCAGACTGTCCTGCTGAAGTTCTGACAGATCTTCCGGTTCATGGGGATAGAAGCGCCCGTCCTGTACCGCCTGATGAAAGGTATCGAGCATGGTAAAGTCGGAAAACAGGATATGGCCGCATTCGTGTCCTACGATCCCAAGCAGGCTGTCCGCCTTCAGGCTTCTGGTGGGAAAACTCATGGAGAGATGGTTGCCGCAGTTGATGCGGATAATACGGTTATTGGTATCCGCAAACGGGGCATTTTCAGAAATGTCCCAGAAGGTGGCCACCTGGCTGCTTCTTCTGTACCGCTTTGTGATCCCTTCCGCGATGTCAGTCAGGTAAGCGGCATATCGTGCCGACGAAAAGACCTGCTCATCCGTCAGCTTATTTTTTTCATTCCGGATCATCCGCCGGATGGCGGTGTGGGAGGTTCTCATGGTGTTTTTTTCTTCCTTTCTGCAGCCGTCCGGCTGCGTGGCTCTTTCAGAAGGGCATCCACCGGCAGGCCGAAATAATCGGCCAGGGCGGTGAGGACAGGAACAGGGGGAAGACAGATCCCCTGCTCATAACGAGAAATGCTTTTCTGAGAAGTACCAATTTTTTCTGCAAGTGTTTGTTGGGAAATTTTGGGATTCCGCGAATGGCGGAGAGAATGAAGATTATCCGCAAGATTCTTTTTGAACTTTTCTTCCGGCAGCAACGCTGCACCACCGCCTTTCTACGCAGCAAATATCTGCTCCAGACAGGATGAAATGTCCGCCCGGTTTTCCGGATCGCCGGATACAGAGGATAATACTGTATAGGAGGCGGCCTCCAGGATATTGCCGCAGATCATGTAGGACTGTACCCAGCTGATCAGCTCTCTTACCCCGCAGCAGCCGTCGTTAATCATGTGCTCCCTGCAGTGTTCACTGATTGTAGTGACTGCGGCAGCCATGTCCATAACAGCGGTTCTGTCCGTACATCCGGTGACCTTCATGGCCCGTTTGGCGAGCGTTTCCACGTCCGGCGCTTCCATGTCGATGATGAGATTCATTCTGGAGAGCACGGACTGGTTCATATCCCGGCATCCAGAATAATTGTTATTTGTGGTAATGACGATGACGGTATCCGGATGGCGCGTAACGACTTCCCCGGTTACGAGTGTGACGCTCGCGCAGCGGTCCAGCAGCGCATTCAGTCCGACCAGTACACCGGGATTGGCGATGACGGTAGGCTCCTGAATCTCAATCAGGTATCCATTCCGGATCGCGGTGATGAGGGGCGTTTCCACATACCGGAAGTGCTGGCCGGAGGCATTCTTGCTGGCCAGTGCTTTGGCATCCTGTTCCATGACTTCCAGAAGCTTCTCATAGACCTGCTCTTCGGTTACGGAGTCATCGTATGTTCCGGTCAGCTTTTTCCAGGCCGTAGCCGGATCCATCTGGATATCCGTCAGAGAGGGATATTCTGTAACTTTGCTGTGCTGCCTGTCGGTATCCGGAAGCATCTGGCCGAGAAAATCATAAACTTCGGTATTGGCAGAGCAGGTATAGTACAGATAGGGCAGGCCAAGCCCGGCAGCAATGGCTTTCGCACCTTCTGTTTTTCCGGTTCCGGCCGGCCCGCGCAGCATGAAATTCCGCATGGGCTGGAAGCCTCCGGTGGTATCCTTTGCGTGTCTGCAGACAGTGACGACTTCCGGCGGGATTACATACCAGTCCGCAAGCCTTGGAATCATCAGTTCTTCTTTTGGAGAAAAGGTTCTTGCTGACAGCGGATAATGGCCGATAAAGTTGGCTTTATTCACAACTGTTCCGACAGATGCGGCGGCAGGTGCCTTCAGGATCTGAAATGTTCCAAACAGGACGCTGCTGGGAGAGTATGCTCCCTTCTGAAGATTCAGAGCAGTAAGCTGAGGAATATTGCCTGTGTTGGGAATGCTCAGCCGGATCTGTGCTGCTCCAAGCATTTCTCCTGCGTAGATCCTGCGGTAAAGGTTGTCACACAATAGAAAAGCGGCTTTCTGGGCTTTGTCCATATCTGGATATCCGTCATTTTTGCACTTTCCCAGGATATCATAATTCTCACGGAACTCATCATCCGTAAGAGCAGTCGGGATCAGAGCAAAAAACAGGGCAGATCCTGTATTTCCGGCCTCTCTCAGAGAGTAGACCTTTGGATTGGATGTGGGATCCTCGTACCGGCCGGCATAAATCTTACCGTTTTTGGCGTTATAGCATACGGCATGGATTTCACCGCTGTGGCTCTGATATTCCACCACCGTTTTATCTCCCTGGGTGCCGACTGCGCTTTCTGAGGCGGCGCCTGAAGTCACAGTGGTATCCGTATCCAGATAGGCCAGGATGGCATTCAGCATGGCGGAATGCAGGGTAGCCTTTTTCGTGGAAGCAGTGTTGTAGATGGAATAATGGACCGTGCTGACATTGGAAGCAATGGTGTCGAACGGAGAGGGAAGCGGAAGCTTCCAGGTCCAGTTCGCAAGTAAGGGTGTTCGTGGCATTGTATGGGTTCCTCCTTATATCCATGAGATCTGCAGCTGATTACCTGAAATTTTGCCTTTCAGTTCATTTTCGTTCAGAACATTAAGCAGCTCCGGCCAGTATGATTTTGGTGGAAAAGCTTCCAGATGGGTACGGAATACTTCTTTTTTCTGCCGTGAAATAACGATATCTCCGTTTTCCTTGACGGTAAGCCTGCTGTGGCCGTTGGCGTTTAGATCGGTGATCTGTTCCTCCAGAATTTGCTGGCCGATCAGTTCGTACCAGACCCTGACATCGGCCACTGGAGGCTCTGCAGCCGTTTCTTCCATAGCAGAGCTGTCCGGGTTTTCTTCCGGGATAAATTCTCCAATGACCATCGGTTCGATACGGATCCGGCCGAAGCGGTCAAAGGAAATGTCCGCATGGGTATATTGTGCCATGTTTTCCACGCAGATCCGTACCGTATCTCCAGCCAGGACAGAAGACAGAGCGGGCTTTTCCCGCCACTGCCATACAGCCTGCGGGTAAGCGGATTTGAGTTTGTCCGTTATGCGCAGGGCGATATGCCGGAGCATAAGCTCATTTTCTTTTTCCAGCCTGTCAGGATTTTTCTGTGGGGTGGAAGATGACTCCTGGAAAGCCGTAGTATTTGGCATCCCGCCAGCCTGAATATTCGGAAGATTCTGTCCGGATTCAACTGGCTGTCCGCAGCCTTCTGCCTGCAGGGGCAGCCTGGCAGGTGTTTGTTCAGTTATTTCCACGGAAGCTTCCGGAGGATTGAACCCGCGGAAAAAGCATCCAATCCGCTTCCCTGCAGGAAGAAGAAACCTGCAATAGAAGCGGGACAGAGGGAGGCTTTTGAAAACAGATAGAATCCCTTTGGTGAAGCCGCCGGTCAGAAGAACCAGAAACCATACCAGAACTGCGGCAATCATGAGCCTCTGCGACAGGTCTCTCGGAATAAGAACTGCCAGCAGAAGCAGGGCAATAATCAAAACCTTTAGACTTTTTGTAAATACCTTGTTCATTGTTCCTCCATTTCTGAAAATAAAAAAAGAGGAATTGCAGGCAGAATCAGATATCTGTCAGCAATTCCTCAAAAGGCCATCTCCTGAAATTTTTCAGTTAAATGGCAGCCCATTCTCTCCACAGTCCTCAACAGGGGGAAGATCGGAACCTTCCTCGGTGTCTTCTTCCTTTGGACGGTTTGTAGGCGCATATGACCAGCTCAAAATCGTTACTCTGGCCGCCCATCCTGGGCTTCCATCCCTGCGGGTAAACTCAGCCAGGTCCAGATCTCCAATGACCTGAATCAGGCTGCCTTTTTTTACCTTTGCCTTACCCATACGGATTGCATCCTCTCCATACAGGATACATTGGTAGAAGTTGGGGTGGCTTTTTTCGCCATAGCCTTTGTTGACCGCAAGGCCAAACTGGACAAATGGAGTATTTTTTCCATTCTGGCTGGTTTTCAGCTCCAGATCGGCGGTGACGCGGCCTGTTGTGATGATGGTTACCGGTGTGTTCATTTGCTGTCTCCTTTCTTTTTGGCATGAAAAAAGTGCCAAAAGACTGCCATTTTTCATGGCGGAACTTCTGACACTGCTTTCAATCTTAAACAACGTGTGCGTACACAAGGCACAAAAATCAATTACAACTGTATCATACCACAATATATAGTGGTGGTCAAACAAAAAAGATTTAAAAAATGGGGCTTACAGCCCCATTTAAAATACTTCACCCCATATTATCGTCTTCATCAAATTTTATCGCATTTTTATCATTTATCTCTTTTATAATTCCAGTAAATTCTTCAAGTTTTTCCATATGTTTTTCTATATCTTGTTCGTTTATCGTTGGCGGCTCTAAAATGTTTATTGTTGTACCACTCACTTTTCCCAATGCTATTATTATGTCTTCTTTTTTCTCTAATGGGGCCACTTAAATTGTCCTCCTCTTTTATAATTTCAAAAAAAATCGGTATCTTTTCAGTTGGATTTTCACAGGAAAAATATACTACTGTTTCATCCAACTCAATGACTTTGTGTGATATTATCTGAAGTTTCCAGTAATTCTATACCAAGGAAGGAATCCGATGCCATAAATTGATTCAAAAAGCTATTTCCAGAAGAGGTTAATGGTTCCTTCAAATATATGCGATACGTTAATCCGGCTTTAGGGGTACATTTCTTTGGAAGTACGATATCGGAGGCGTTTCCATCAGCATCCAGCAGAAACATATGACAGCTATGGGAAAAGGGATAGGAAGTAACACCTGTGCAGAGACCTTCCAAAACCATATATTTCATTTTCCGAAGAGAATGGTAAAAGGTAAGACCTTTTATTATGGAAAAGAACAGAAGCAGAACGCTCAGATAGAGAAGGATCCTGTCCTGATTCAGAACAAATAACAGAAGTCCGATGAAAAAGGAGCCGGTTCCGATCAGAAAGATCAGAACCAGCCGGAAAAAAAGTGGACGGGGCAGCATGATGGTATCCTCCTATGGCTGAAAGGTCAAAAGTTGCTTTAAATACAGATTGGAAATGGTTACAAGAACCGGATCCCGGTTGGCAAAAAGGAAAGTGGTATCCGGACAGTTTTTTCTGTCTTCCTCTGATGCAGTGGAATGAATCAGCTCTTTTATGGAGCAGGTCCGGCCGCGCAGAAGAGAAAGCATTTTCTTTTCTTTACGGGACAGCTTTTCCGAATAGAAGGCTGATACAGCCATGCGAAAAGGCAGCTTTCTTACAATCCAGAGATGAAGGAAACAGAGAAAGTTTGTTGCCGGATCTCTGGGAACAGGCTGTGGCTGCAGATGCTCCAGCAAAAGATAGAGAGCATCAATACCGGTTTCACTGCAGCCGGATGCGGCAAGTCCCCTGTAAAGAAGGCGGTTCAGGTAATCGTCAAATTCCGCTTCTCCCAAAATGTGAAGCTCCCGTTCCTTTTCATAAAATTCATCCCGAAGCTCTTGATAGGTCAGAATTCGAAAAGCGAGGATAGACCAGATCAGGAATTCCTGAGCGCCAAGTCCATATTCTTTTCCTCCGGCAATGACGTCCGGAAATTTCCGTTCCTTTATTTTACAGGTTCCGATTGCAGTATACAGTGTAATCATTTCTTTTCCCCTTTCTTTAGTGTTGCAGACTGGAAAAACGTTTGTCTTTCTTTAGTGTTGCAGACTGGAAAAACGTTTGTCTGTCCGGAGCCGTTTTTCAGCGCGGGAGATCCAGGCAGATACATGGTTAGGCTTTACTCCATAGTGTGCAGCGATCTCCTTGCAACTGTGGCCCATGATGCGAAAGCGAAGCGCCGCGATCCCTTTCCGGCAGACTCCGGTATAGTCTTTTTCTGTTTCTGCCAGCAGCGTAATCGCTTCCTCATCAGAGAGTCCGTCCTCCTGCGTCTGCAGGCGGTCCTCCAGAAGCTCCAGGCCGGTAAGCCTGTTATTGCTGTCAACAGGAGCATCCAGGTATTGTAATCCGGACTGGTTCCTGACGACGCTGCGGCAGTGGGAGATGAGCCAGTTGCGTATAACGGTTGTGGCATAGACTGCAAAGGGTGTATGATGCGAGTCATCATAGGTCATCGCAGCATGACAGAGACCTTCGCAGCCCACCTGATAGAGATCATCATATCCCAGTCCCTGGATGGACTCGTTCAATCCGATGTTTTTCAGCACGATGTGCCGGACCAGGTAAAGATGGTCTTCCGACAGCTTCCGGCTGTGCTCATCCATAATCCTGATGTCTGTTTTTCCGCTGCCTGAAACAGCGGGAGTAGTATTGTATCTCATAATACGACCTCACATTCTGCCGCATGGCGGCCTTTACAACTAGAAAGATACAACGCATTGATATGGACTCCGGAATCACATTTTTTTCTACATGCAGATTACGTAACGTATAAGTAAAGTTTAGGGGAAAAGATGGATCATGCATATAGGTTTAGAGACGATTTTTAAGTAGTTTGCGAGTATTTTTCCAATTATTTCCAATTTTCTGGCAGGGAGGAGAGGTTGATGCTTTTTCTTCGGTTAAATAAGCAGAGCAGCTGCTGGATGGGACAATCCTCTCCGGATGTGGTATGCAGTTCGATATATCGTTGGTACAGGCGGACAAACTGGGAAGTTCGGATTATGCCAAGACAGTCAGTTTTGTCGATAGGGCATTTGAGAAATGCTTCTGCGTCAGTGCAGGGAAGAAGGACAGGAATACAGTCATAACCGGGAATAAAAAGGTAAGTGCCACATCCTTCTTCGCGGCAATATTTACAGACATCGCAGTACATATAAAAGGCATTTCGATGGTTTCCGCCTGCAGCTTCAAAAAAACGGGCCAATGTATCGTAGCTGACGCTTAATGGTCTTTCATCTTTCAAATAAACACCCCTTTTTAAAGATAAAAAGCAGCCAAAAGGGGGCTCGTATGGAGACCTCTTTTGGCTGGAAAATAGTATTTCAGATTACTGTTTAGGTGAAGCGGTTATTGTTTCAGCAGAACCGGTAGTGCTTTCAGATACTCCGGAAACGGTGGTATCTGGAGAAGCGGAGTGGGTTTCTGTCGATGCTTCCTGTGCGTCTTCAGATTCCGAAGAAGACTCTGCTGCGGATTCTTCAGCGGGCTGCTCAGAGGATTCTTCTGGATATTCTTCCGTGGATTCCTCTATAGTTTCCTCCATAGATTCTTCTGTAGACTCTTCCTCAGAGGTCATTTCTGACTCTGCTTCGGACTCAGAAGAAGTTTCCGTTTCGGATTCTTCCTCAGAAGGTTCTTCCGGCTCAGAAATTGTTTCATCTGTGCTTTCGGAAGATTCCTCGGATTCTGTTTCTGTCTCTTCCGTTTCATCACTTGGATCGGTAGTAGTTTCGGTCTCTGACTCAGTTTCATCCGGGAGGGTATCCTGGGCATTGTTTGCATCCTTGTTCATATTCATATCATCGGACTGGGAGATAGAATCCAAATACTCCTGAAGATCAAATATGGCATCGGTCTGCGCCTGTTTACGATATTCTGCAGCAGCGGCTGATACGGCATCTGCATCGTATACAATATGTGCACCAATGATCTGGCCTTCCTGAAGTCCGCAGCCGGTTGCCCAGCCGTAGTGCTGACCTTCTGTTTTGCCGCAGATGGAGATGGCATGAGTGCTGCTGCCTCCATCACGATGACCAGAGGCACTCCCGCCGCCATTGTAATGGCTGTAAACTTTGTACATGGTTTGTCCGTTATTACAGATAGAATGTGTCTCGCGGTAATTACAATGAGAAATGCTGTTGCCATCGGTCCACCCGTTACTTCCTTCGCATCCCGTCCAGCTGTAAGTACAAAGCTGGTAGCAGTCGGCATTATGATGATGGACATCTTCTACCGTATAACAGCCGCCGCCGTTTTGCGAATCGCCGGTATGGTGATGATATTCATATTCGATGGTTCCTGGAATCTGATCCACGCCGATCACGATCTCCTGGTCAATGCTCAATATCGCGTCATGGATTTCTTGGAACGTTGCATCCTCGTCGATTACGACGTCCTTCGTGAGCAATGCGGATGCAAGGAGTGCCTTACCATTACTCACACGCTGAAAAACCGACTGGATGTCGCCGGATAATCCGGACAGACGATTGTTTGTATTTTCTTCCATCTGGTTGATCCGGTTGAGAATCGCTTCCTGGCTGACGCTGGTCCCTGAGCCGATATTATTTACGGTGCTGCTGATGTTGGTTTCCATGGATTCCAGTTTCTGAAGCATTTCCGTTTTGCTGTCGGTCACATTCTGGTTGATACCGGAGACGTTATTGGCTAGGGATTCATTGAGCTGGTCAAACTGGCTCTTCATGCTGTCCGCCTGTGACTGAAGGGATTCCAGAAGATTGGAAAAGCCTTCGGTATTTGCCTGAGAGAAGGAGGAGTCCATGTTGTTTAGAGCAGTAAGCAGCTCAGACTGGTTCTCATCTGCCGTATTCTGCAGGTTGGTCTGTACCTCCGTAATCAGGCTCCGGATTTCTTCGTGAGCGGTATCCATGTCTGTATTGATCATGGCCAGATCGGCAGTGACCTCATAGAATTTCTCCAGGATCTGTTCCATCCGGCTGGCATCCGCGGATGACATATTTACCAGCATCTGTTTGATATCCAGCTGGCTGGAGGTAATATTGTTATGGATGGAATCCAGGTTGTTCATGAGCTGTGTCACTTTGGTATCCAGGTTACCGTTGGTATCGGAATACCATTCTTCTCCAAGAGACTCCAGCTCAGACAGCATGGTACGGATGCTTTCTCCGGATGCCTGAACTGCATCCAGGATGGCATTGCTCTGTGCCTCTCCTGTTTCCTGCATCTGTGCCAGGGTATTTGTAATGGTATCACCGGCTGTCTGCAGCTGATCGGACAGGCTGGAAAGGGCCTGGTCCAGCGCTTCAAAGCGGGCGGTGTTGGCGTTATCCATATCTGTCAGGGCGGCTGTAATGCTGTCGTGGCCTGACTGCATGGACTGCAGCAGGGTCTGCGTATTTGAACCTGCATCAGCTTTCAGCTCTTCCATTTTGGATACCAGTTCTGCGTTAACGTTCTGCAGATCGGTTGAAAGCTGGCTGATGGACTGATCGAGGGCGGAGTAGCGCTCTGCGCTGTCTGCCTCCAGTTCCGCAAGGATGCCTGTGATTTCTGTCTGCACGTTTTCAAGGGACTGAAGCGTGGTATCCAGCATGGAAGTGTGTTCCGCAGAGTTCACTTCCTGCATGGAAGACAGGGTGCTGCTGATCGAGCTGCTCATGTTTGTCAGGGTTTCTGACAGAGACTCATAATAGGCTGCGTTCTCTGCGCTGAGATTGGACAGCACGGTATTCAGCTCTTCATGAGAGTTCTGCAGGGCCTCCATCAGAGCGGCATTCTGCGTGGTATTTTCCTCCTGCATCTTCTCCAGGGCTGCAGTGATGCTGGTGTTGACCTCATTCAGAGTCTGGGTCAGAGCCTCATAGCGTGCAGCATTATTCTGCTCGGCCTGTTCAAACTGCAGGCTGCTGTTTGCTTCCACTTCAGAGATTAAAGTGGTCAAGGTTTCCTTTGAAGACTGAAGCTCTTTTATCAGGGCGGCCTGCTGTTCATCGTTATCGGCCATAAGGTCATCAAGAACGCTTGACAGGTGATCGTCGATTTCCTCTAAGGTTTGATTGAGAGAAACAGTCAGATCTCCGAGGCGATTATTGATGGTTTCATATTTCTCGCTGTTATCCAGCTCTGAATTGGCCAGCTCTACCAGAATCTCATTCTGCGTGTTCGCGATGCTCTCGTAGAGCGTACCAAGCAGGCTGCTTATATTGGATATTCCGGTATTTACCGTTTCACTGATGGTTTCTCCGATGGAGCCATCGGTCTCATAGCTGGAAAACTCCTGGTGCAGTTCGGAAACGGTTGTCTCCAGATTCTGAAGATACTCCTGGATGGTGTTGTATGAATCATTCTGGTTACTGGTAAGGTTCAGAAGCTCCTCTCTGTTCTGGACAACGGAGGCATCCAGCTGCTCCAGATAATCGGCCATGTTCTGCAAATCAGATGTAAGCTGCTCCAGAAGGGCACTGTCCGGTTCTACCGTCAGTCCGGTATTTTCCGTTACATTCTGCTGCTCCAGATAAAGATCCACAAGCCACTGTGCCAGATCCTGTGCTTCCTCTTCGGAAAGTCCCAGATTCATTCCAAGAAGGGATTCCTTTAATGTCTGAATCATTCCTTCCCGGTCTGTTCCGGTTTCCGAAAGCCGGTTCAGGACATCTGCCGTGGTATCGGCAATTTTATCAAGCTGGGACGTTTCAGACGGCAGATAGTCCAGATCTGCAGTGGAAAGTTCTTCCGCTATCAGGCTGGAGATGTCCGCTGAAGATGATCCGGATGGCCGCCGCCAGATCAGAATGCAGAGTACGATAATTACGATAACGGCCGCTATCGCACCGCCGATCAGATAGATTTTTTTCTCTTTTGTAATCGGTATATTGTCATCTTTTTTCATTATTACCTCCAAAACCCGGCAGGAAGCTGGAGAGCCTGGCTGCCGGGGAACTTTTTAAGCAAATAAGCCTTCGATTTCCGTAGTGATCCTTGGGATCACAGTGTCGTTGAAAATAGCGGTGAGGGCGCCGAGAAGCAGCGCGCCAAGCACCACCGCGATAATGATTTTAACGCCGTCCGAGATATAAAAATCGCCGCTCTCGTTTCTGAGGGCGGCGTTCATGCGGGCGCGGGTCTGTATGGCTGCCATATTAAGCATAGCTGGCTGATCTCCTTTTTCTGATGTATATCGTGGTCGTTACAACTGCTGTCACTGTTAAGAACAGCAGAATCACAGCAGGTTTCTTCATTCCGGCAGATCACCTCCTTTCACTGAATATTTTGGCCATCCTTATATGGGCATCACCTCCTTCAAACAAAAACGGATTAGAAGAAGGAACCCAGGGACTGGATGACTTCTACGGAAAGAACGACTACATAAATCAAAAGGATGCACAAAAGCATCAGCATGGAATATTTCTGCATCTGCTTCGGCCGTTTGGCAGCCTCTTTTTTCAAATTATTCTGTTCTACCTGCCGCAGGTCGAATGCGAGCATTTTAAAATACATCTGCTGGTCATCGCCCCGCAGAGTCCCGATCAGGCCGCGGACAATATCCGACAGCATGGTGCTGCCGATCCGGTTCTGAAACCGCAGCAGTGCCTGCTCGTAGTTTCCTGTTTTCATATCGGCAATGGTGGTATCCAGTTCTGTTCCCAGTTCCGGTCCCGCGATACGCCTGTAAGAAGTCAGGAGCTTCAGAACATCTCTGTCCGTGGCCAGGCTTTGCTGGATGCTGACCGCAAAACGGGCAAGTTCCGCTTCGATGGCCTTTTTGCGTTTTTTTACAATGTCAAAAACCCTATAGTAAGTAGCAAACCACATCAGCACGGCAAGACCAAGCATCAGCAGGCCCATCAGTGGGAACAGAAAGAGAAAAAATACGGCGCAGGCCGCCACCAGAAAAGCAGAAAGCAGGGCTTTCATGGTATAGGTTTCCGGTGTAATGGAAAGGCCCGCAATGGACAGCGCCTGGGAGAGCTTCCCTTTCCGGACAGGATCCAGGCGGAGAAGAATGGAGCATTTTTCCGCAACTTTGGTCAGATATACATCAAAAAGATTTTCCTTTCCGTTTCCGGTTTGTTTCCTGGAGAGCAGCATCATGCGGGAGGTCCTCGATGTCGGTACATCCGCGATGGCACAGGATAAGTAGTAGCAGCCGATCCCGGTCAGGATACAGGCTGCCAGAATCAAAAGTTCGGTCATGGCAATCTCCTTTATAAAATTTATAAATATTCATAAATTTTCTGGCAGTCAGG
>OGPH01001014.1_pt1 | contig 24948 bp, 15 predicted proteins | sample 1552891 | NCBI WGS metagenome assembly OGPH01 (sample SAMEA2580272, study PRJEB22360) | human gut metagenome | biome: human gut; feature: human-associated habitat; material: faeces | place: Denmark | collected 2008/2010 | reverse complement strand
CACGCACGAAGGTGGGCTCGTAAAGCTTGTCCTCGTAGAAGTGCTCCCACAGGTGCTCGACGAGCTTGCCGTGGTTCTCAACATCGTCACGCTCCACGCCGAGCTTGTCGGCGATCTCGCCCAGATGCTCCACGGAAGTGCCGGGGTTGTCCGGCCCGCCGTTCGGCACGATCTCTTCGCCGAGCACCTCGGAGAGCGAATCATACATGCTGATGGTCTTCCAGTCGCCGCCGAAATCGTATTCGGTGCCGTCGAGCAGCGTGACCTTATGGGAGCCGAACACGTCCATCGCGGTCTTCTGCACGAGCTCCTTGACCAGCTGGCCGATGGTGTCGTAGGTGCCGTACGCCTGGTAGGCCTCGACCATCGTGAACTCGGGGGCGTGCGTGGCGTCGACGCCCTCGTTGCGGAAGTCGCGGTTGATCTCGAACACGCGGTCGATGCCGCCCACGAGGCAGCGCTTGAGGAACAGTTCCGGCGCGATGCGCAGATAAAGGTCCAGGTCGAAGGCGTTCATGTGCGTGGTGAACGGACGGGCGGCGGCACCGCCGTGGATAGTCTGCAGCATCGGCGTCTCGACCTCGATGAAGTCGTGGTCATCGAACGTGCGGCGCAGCGAGGCGACGGCCTTGGACCGGTTGCGCACCATGTTGCGCACCTTCTCATCGGCGATCATGCCGATGTACGGCTTGCGCGTGCGCGTGTCGTCGTTCAGGTCCTTGTGCAGGGCGGGCAGCGGCTGCAGCGCCTTGGACGCGATGGCCCATTCGGTGGCGAACACCGACAGCTCGCCGGTCTTGGACGCGATCACGCGGCCGCGCAGGTACAGGTGGTCGCCGAGGTCCACGAGCTGCTTGAACTGCTTGAGCGAGTCAGCGCCGATCTCCTTCTTGGAGATCATGCCCTGGATCTTCGTGCCGTCGCCGGCCGACAGCTGCACGAAGCACAGGCCGCCGCCGTTGCGCAGAAACAGGACGCGCCCGGCGATGCCGACCACGTCCTCGGTCTCCTGACCGGCTTCAAGCTTGCCGTCATACTTGGCGCGCACGGCCTCGATGGTGTCGGTCACGTCGAGGTGCACCGGGTAGGGCTGCATGCCGGCCTCAAGCATCATCGCGCGCTTGGCGACGCGCATCTGCACCTGCTCGGGGTGCGCGAGCGGGCCGAACTCCTTGTTGGAGGGATCGACGGCCTCGTCCAAAGTTGCGCCGGCGCCGATGCGGTCGCGGATGGCTGCGTCCTGTCGCAGCAGCATCTCGGCACGCTCGACCGTGGTCATGACGGGAACAGCGGGTGCCGTCTCGTCGTCGTTCAGGGATTCGGGGGTTTCTTGCGTCTGACTCATAATGTCACAGTGTAATGAGATGGCGATACACGCCGAGAGTCCGTTGATATTCCGCGGTTTTCGGGATGCCACGCCACGCCGGTTTGGCTTGTCCGGGATTTCGTTGTATTATAGCCTGCGTTGCCAAAACGGGCTGTAGCGCAGCTTGGTAGCGCGCTTCGTTCGGGACGAAGAGGCCGCGGGTTCAAATCCCGCCAGCCCGACAACATGAAGGCCAGATCGCATCAGCGGTCTGGCCTTCTTCTTACCGGTGGCTTGGCAGCTCCCGCAGTCTCACCTGCGGGACCACCACAACCATCAGCGACAATCACAACAAACGACACCCACGCGCGGGCACGCCCGCGAGATGTGATGAAGAGGGAACCATGAAGAAAAGCCTGCTTGCCTTGGCTTCCGGCGCGTTCATCCTCGGCGCGGCCGAATTCGTGATGATGGGCATCCTGCCCCAGACCGCCGAGGCGATGCACGTCGATATCCCGACCGCCGGCCATTTCATTTCCGCCTATGCGATCGGCGTGTGCATCGGCACGCTGATTCTGGTGTTCGGGCGCAAGATCCCGCCGAAGCAGCTGATCATCATGTTCATGGTGATCGCCTTCGTCGGCAACGCCCTGTCGGCGTTCTCCGTCAATGCGCCCATGCTGCTGGCTGCCCGTTTCATCTCGGGACTGCCCCACGGCGCGTTCTTCGGCACCGCCACGCTGATCGCCAAGACCGTGGCCGACAAGGGCAAGGAGGCGCAGGCCGTCTCCGCCATGGTCACCGGTCAGACCGTCGCCAACATGATCGGCGTGCCGGCCGGCACGCTGATGTCGGAGTTCCTGTCATGGAGGCTTGCGTTCATCGTGCTCAGCGTCTGGGCCGCGATGACCGTGTTCCTCGCGCTTTCCTGGGTCCCCGCCATCGCGCCGGTGAAGGACGTCGGTCTGGCCGGCCAGTTCAGGTTCCTCCGAAAGCCTGGACCGTGGCTGATTCTGGGCGCGGTGTTCACCGGCAACGCCGGCGTGTTCTGCTGGTGGAGCTACGTGTCGCCGTGGCTGCAGAAGACCGGCGGATACGACAGCGACATGGTGCCGTTCCTGATGATGCTCGCCGGATTCGGCATGGTGGTCGGCGGCATCATCGGCGGGCGTATCACCGACAACTGGCGTCACGCGGGAACCGCAGCCCTCGGGCAGGCGATCTCCGGCGCCGGCCTGCTGCTGGTGTTCCTGGTGCCCGGCAACCATGTGAGCGCCGCCATCTTCACGTTCTGGATCGCGTTCGGCCTGTTCTTCATCTCCGCCCCACAGCAGCTGCTGATGACCGAATCCGGCAAGGGCGGCGGCGAGCTGCTGGCCGGCGCGGTCGTGCAGGTGGCGTTCAACTTCGGCAACGCGGTCGGCTCGATGGTCGGCGGCGGCATGCTGAACTTGTCAGGCATGAACTACCACTTCACCGCATTGGGCGGCGTGCCGCTGGCGGTCATCGCGGTGGCGCTGCTGACCATATACTCCATGCGTCACGAGACGCACACCGACGCGCTGGAGCGTATGCGCGAGATCACGGTGTGAGTTTCGCGGGATATAGGCTCTCAAAACTCGCAGATACGAGTGGAATTTCGCTGAATCACCGGTATATCTGCGAGTTTTGAGAGCGGGGGTTTGTTATATAGCTCACATCACACGCCGAAAACGTCATCACCAAGGCTTCCTAGACTGGTAGAAACCGGTTTCATGGCAAGGAGATGACATGGACGATGATGCACTGATGGCGAAGCTGATGGCCGCGTTCGACGATGACGCGGCACCGGACCAAGCCGGGGACGAGCCCCGACCTTCCGAGCAGCCTTTTGACACGCAACGGTTCCTCGCCGGGCTCGACGCGATCTTCGACGCGCACGCCGCCGCCAAGGCAGGGCCGTACCTGGAGCAGGCCATGATCGACGCGGAGAACGCCGGCGATGACGCCGGGCTGCTCACCGTGCTGAACGAGACGATGGGGTTCTACCGCTCGCAAGGCCGACACAAGGAGAACCAGTGGATCGTGCAACGGGCGCTGGAGCTCGCGACCCGTATGGGCATCACGGGCACCGAGGCATGGACGACCACCCTGATCAATGCGGCCACCGCCATGCGGGCGGCCGGCCAGTACGACCAGTCCGAGGATCTGTACAAGCAGGCGCAGGCGTCCAGCGAGCGCACGCTCGCCCCCAGCGACCGGCGACTCGCCGCCCTGCACAACAACCTGTCGATGCTGTACAGCGAGACCGGGAAAACGCATCAGGCCGAGGTGGAGCTGGGCGAGGCCCTGCGCATACTGGAATCGTCGAGCCCGGATGCCGAAACCGACCTCGACGTGGCCTCGACGCACACGAATCTGGCGTTGACGCTGCTCGCCGAAGACAAGCTGTCCGCCGCGAGCTGGCATGCGGCGAAGGCGTTGGAGATCTACCGCAACGGTCATCTTGAGCACAGCGCCCATTACGCTTCGGCGCTGGCCGGCTACGCGCAGGTGCGTTTCCACCAGCATGATTACGGGCAGGCGGTGGACCTGTACTGCCAGGCCCTGCAGGTCATCGAGGAATGCTACGGCAAGGACACTGATTATTACCGCATCACCGAGAGCAACCTGCGGCAGGCCGAACACGAGGCCTCCGAGCATGCCCCCGTGAATGTTTCACAGGATGTTTCACAGGATGTTTCACAGGATGCGAGCGCAGGTGGGAATGGTTCCGGCACGCCCGGCGCAGCACCCGCCGGCACTCCATCCGCCGCCGTTCCGTCCGCTACCGCCTCACCCACCGGCACCTCACCCATATGCGGCCTCAAGTTGGCACGCGAATGCTGGAACGCCTATGGCAAACCGCTCATCGCTGACAAATACCCGGAATATCAGGGGCGCATCGCGGCGGGACTGGTGGGCCACGGATCGGAATGCTATGGGTTCGATGACGATCTCTCGCGCGACCATGATTTCGGCCCACGCTTCTGTCTATGGCTCACCGACGAGGATTATGCGGCGATCGGCGAGCGCCTTCAGGCCGATTACGAGGCGCTCCCCCAATCGTTCATGGGATATGGCCCGCGCGAGTCCACCGCCAGGGCGCAGGGTGCAGGCAGGCGCGACGGAGTGTTCCGCATCGGCGATTTCTTCGAGTCGATCACCGGATACCGTCAGGCGCCAAGCACCAACAACCCGCACGAGTGGCTGATGCTGGATGAGGCGACGCTTGCCGCCGCCACCAACGGCGAGGTGTTCGCCGACCCGTTGGGCAAGTTCCTCGACACCCGGCAGGGGTTCAAGACCATGCCGGAGGACGTGCGGCTGGCGCTGATATCCAAGCGTCTGGGCATGATGGCGCAGGCCGGGCAATACAATGTGCCGCGCATGCTCGCGCGCGGCGACGGTGCGGCCGCCTGGCTGTCGATCGGCGAGTTCGTGCAGGCGGCGGCATCACTGGTGTTCCTGCTCAACAATCCGATCACCGTGGGATACCTGCCGTATTACAAGTGGCGGTTCGCCGCGCTTCGGCGGCTGTCGTCCCGCATGGCGACGAGGCTCGCCGATGTGTGCGGGCAGCTGGAGACGCTGCTGCGGCTGAGCTCCGCCGCCTGCTATGGCGGTGCCGGTTTCGGCGAGGGCGGCAAGGGGTCGGCACCGGTCGCCGAGAAGATATCCCAGACCATCGAGCACGTCTGCGCCGAGGTCGTGGCCGAGCTGCGCCGAGAGGGACTGACCGGCAGCGACGAGACGTTCCTGGAGTGGCAACGGCCATATGTCGAGGAGCACATCGCCAGCGACGCGGCTTGTCTGCATTCCCTGTGACAGGACGTGACCGGCACGGGCGATGACGGCGGCAACGACGATAACGGACAACGGGAAAGAGGCGGCGGATGAGCGACCAGCTGATCGAGCGGATAGTGCGTCATGAATGGGATCAGTTCCAGCGCACGAACAACGAGGGCGGGCGGGCCGCCTGCCAAGGCAATTGGCCGGTGTTCCGGCAGATGCGCACGAGCCAGTTCATGACATGGACCGATCCGCTGCTGGACAGTTATCTGGCCGATCTGGTCGAGGCCGAGCGCGTCGGGCGCAATCTGGTCACGGAGAAGTACGGTCGCATGATGGAGTCCACGGCACCGCAGGATTTCCATGACAACATCGAACCGTACATACCCCGATTGAGCGACGAACGTATCGCGACGCAGGAGCATGTCATCGCGACGCAGGTGGCGTGGGCCGGGGACTTCCGCGCCCGCTACCCGAAACTCGGCCGGGCCATGCGCGTGCTGCGCACCGCGGAGGACACCGCGCAATCCACGTCGTTCGAAACATATCTGCGCGGGGAGCTCGGCACCTACTCGGAACGCACGATGGCCCTGTACCGGCGTTTCGTCGACGATCTGCTCCGGAAGGGTCGGAACCTGACCGAGGAGACGATCGCCCACACCGTCGCCCTCGCTGGTTTCGCCGATCTCGCCGAAGCGGAGGCCGCACAGGGCTGACGCGGGAATCGGTGCCTTGCCGGCAGGGCCGCCGGCAAGGCACCGATCGATATGTCACTCGTCATGGGGCGTTCGCGCGTTGCGCGCTATCTTTGCCAGAGACCAGATGATGGCGATCAGGATCAGCGCCCCGCCGACCACCGCGCACCCGATGGCGAACATCACGCGGGGATCCATATCGAACCATGCGAGTACGCCATTGGGGAACCTCACTCCGAACAGGATCGCCACCGCGCCGACCAGCAGCATGAACACACCCAATGTCAGTGTGCAGCCTGATGTGTGGCGGCGCTCGGCCCTGTCTTGCGGATGACCGGACGCACCGGCACGTCCCGCGGCACTTGCACGTAATTGGAGCCCGCGCCCGGCTGGACCCAGGGACCGGCCGGAGCGGCGTATGCAGGACCCGCATCCGGGCGGTTCGGTCCGTATCCGTCATGCTCTCGCGGGGGCTGCGTGCTGTACAGCGGAATCTGCTGAGGTGCCGGACCGGGCTGCTCTGTATCACCCGCGGCGAAGGCCGTGGCGGCATCAGGCTGTTGCGTGGCGCCCGCGCCTGTGGAGGGCGCGGCGGCAAGAGGCTGCCCTTTGTCAGGAACATCGCCGGCCGTTGTGGCTCCGGCCGGAACATCGCCGGTTCGCTGATCGGAAGCGGCGGCGGGACTCCCGAATGCGTCGGCGGCAGGCTCGGTCTCGGTCTGGCCGTCATCCACGGGGGCCGCCGATTCGTCCGAAACCGCCCCGGCCGCAAGTGGTTCGGCAGACAACTTCTCGGTCGACGCGGAGTCAACCGGCAACGACTTGGTCTCGGTCTGCGGCACCGCGACCTTTTCTACCGGCATCGCCTCTGTCTCGGCAACCGGCAGCGTCTGTGTCGGCTCGACCGGCAACGCCTGCGTCGGCTCGACCGGCAACGCCTGCGTGACGGCAGAAGCCTGTTCGGACACGCCGCCGACCAGTGTCGGCAAAGCCTCGGTCTGCTCGAAATCCGCAGGCATCGCCTCGGCATTCGGAAGATGCCGTGTCATATCGTGATCGTCATTCATGATGTGCTCCTCGTATCATTCGTCCGCAGTGCTCACAGGGCGTCATCGGATGAGCATCCGCCGCTGTCATCGACATAACGGACGGCCACTTTCCCCTCGATGGTGTACGGCACGCTGATGATCAGTTCGGGCCCGCCTTCAGGAATGGTGCTGTAATCGAGGTTGGATGCGCCGCCGTCGCACGCCGGCTTCTCACCGGAACGGCCCGAGAACGTGTTGTCCAGGCGCAGGAAATCGTATCCCCACTGGTTTCTGGTGATCGTATACCGGCCTCCGATAGAACCGACGAGCCGATACCCGTCGCTGCGCTTGCCGAACGCAAAGCTGCATCCTTGCGGCAAAGTCAGAATCACCCGGGCCCGATAGGCCGAGATGCGCAGGTCCCCGACCGGACACGTCGATTGCCTGACCTTTCCGTCGACATCCGTCACCTTGTGGGGGCTGATGCCGGGCACGCCATCTCGCGTCAGATCTATGCTGACGCGGTCGTCGCCGTAATTCGTGCCGACGAACCGCACGCCCTGTTGCAATCGGGCGATCTGCTGATCGGTGGCGCCATATTTCGTGACTCCGTGAACATTGACCAGCGTGCCGCCTTCGGACTGCATGGCATCCACCGTATAGCTGTAAGCGACGTTGACGCCCAGTACGCAGACCGCGACGAACGCGGCGGTCCAGGCGAGCGGAATCAGGCCTCCGGAGCGGCGCCCCATCAGTCCAAGCACCGTTATGACAGCACCCAGAGCCAGGCAGACGCCACCAATCCACAGCGTGAGCACACGGGTCATCGATTCGATGGATGAGTTGTCGTTTGCCAGCATCAGAACCGCACTGGAGACGAGTATCAGCCCGATCATGCCGATGACGATGGCGAAACCGGCCGGCTTGCGGCGCTCGTATTTCGGCGGAAGAGGCCCCGCCGATGGGCGATACGGAGACGACTGGTACGGCATGGAAGGACGTGCGGGCCGATCGGCGGTATGGGGCTGGCCGAAGCCGTATCCCGGAGCGGGCTGCTGGAACGGCTGACGCACCGACGCTCCGGAGGACTCCGCTGCACTTCCCGCGGCTTCCGGCGCGGCGGGCCCTGATGAGCCATCCGCGCCGGCATCGGCCGCCTGCTCTCCCGCGTCCGCACCGTCATAGGCGTATGACGAGACCGGCCATCCGCGCCGGTATGAGCCGTTCTCAGAATCGCCGGTACCGCTGGCACCGCTGACGCCGCTGCCCGACCCGTATCCGCCATGCCGCCGGTTGGCGTTCTGCACCAGGGCCCACAGCACCAGCGCCGCGCACAGGGCCGCCGCGAGACCGGCACCGGGGACGGCGACCGCCAGCATCATCATGATTATCACGCCAAGCATGTTCCAATCCCAGCGCCCGTCGATCAGCTCCTCGCCGAGGATACGGCCATCCCGCGCATCGGGCAGCAGCGCCCATGCGATGGCGTACAGCGCCAAACCGAATCCGCATAGCACCACGCTCGCCAGCACCAGTGCCCGCACCAGAGTCGGGCTCCATCCCACGCGCTGCGCGATGGCGCTGCACACGCCGGCGATCCACCGGTCGTCGCCGCGCTCCATCGCGCTGCCGCGGATCCACGAGAAGAACCGGTCGCTCTGCCGCTTCGGCTTCGGCTGGGGTCCGGGCGCAGGAGAGCCGTACGGATTCGAACCGTACGAATCCGAACCATTCGTGCCGGGGCTGGCGGCGCCACCCGCGTCATAGGCATACGTTGTATCGTTCATGCTTCCATTACAGCAGCAACCGGCCGCCGCACGCATCGGGGGACACCCTGATTGTTCCCTGAACCGGGGCGTTATGCCCCATGTCGTCTTCCCCGGAGGCGCACAATGGAACCATGACCCAGCCGAACAACCCGTACCGGCAGCCGCACGCGCCCCGTCGGACGCAATGGCAGGCCCGGCGCGCCCAGCGCCGTCCGCCGCGCCGAGCCTGCCATTGATGCGCCCGCGGAACGGGCGCGTCCTCGTCGGCGTGTGCCGTGGCGTGAGCCTACATCTGGGAGCGCCCGTATGGCTGGTGCGACTCGCGTTCGCCGCGGCCGCTCTCGCGTTCGGGGCCGGCGTCATCGCATACGTGTTCCTGTGGATGTTCATGCCGGTCGGCGATCCCGTCGCCGCCGCGCAGGCCATGTCGGATGCGGCCTCGACAGGTTTCGCCGAGCCGCTCTCCCGCGGCAATGCGGCATACGCCGGCACCGCGGGTGACAGTGGCCGCAGCGACGCCGACGACTCCTCGGAGGGACTGGCGGCGGCTCTGCGCCGCGCCCCGAAACCTTCACTGGTGGCATTGGCCGGTCTGATGTTCATCGCCATAAGCGTGCTGCTGTCGTTTGCCGGCGGACGGGAGCTGATCGTGCCGCTGGCCGTCGCCGTCGGCGGCCTCGGACTGGCATGGTCGCGGTTCGACGCGGACGAGGGCAAACTGCCATCGATGCTTGGCGGCATCGTGCTTCTGTTCGTCGGCTATGCGATCTTCGTGTTCACCAGCACGGTTCCGGGGTGGGGCGCGTCCCCTCGCCGCATCATCATCGGCGGGTTCGTACTGCTGGCCGGCACGGCTCTGGCGATCGTGCCTTGGGTGAGCACGCTCATCCGCTCCCTATCCACCGAGCGCGCACTCAAGGAGCGTGAAGAGGAACGTGCCGACATGACCGCGCACCTGCACGATGGCGTGCTGCAGACGCTCGCCCTGATCCAGCTGCACAGCGACGACCCGCAGACCGTGTTCTCGCTCGCCCGGCAGCAGGAGCGCGAACTGCGCGAATGGCTGTATCAGGAACGCACCACATCGGACCGTTCGGTCAGCGCCGGGCTGAAGGCCATCGCCGCGCAGACGGAAGACGAGCACGGCAAACCGATCGAAGTGGTGACCGTGGGCGACGCGAGGCCCAGCGCCCAGACCGACGCGCTGCTCGATGCCACGCAGCAGGCGCTCATCAACGCCGTGACGCATGGCGGCGAGCCCATCTCCGTGTATTGCGAGGCCGGCGCCGACAAGGTTGAGGTCTTCGTGCGCGATCATGGCGATGGGTTCGACATGAACGCGATTCCCGAGGGCCGGCTCGGCATCCGCGAGTCGATCATCGGGCGGATCCGACGACGGGGCGGTACGGTGGAGATCGTATCGAGGCCGCATTGGGGCACCGAGGTGCGCATGCACATGCCGGTCGCAGGCGGACGGCAACCGAACCAACGGGGCGATGCCACGAACGCCGGCGGGCAGCATGGACGACCGCCATCCGGCGCGGCATCATACACACGCACGCAGAGGGAAACATGATTCGACAGATGAAGCATATGGGTCAGGCAGACAGCACAAGCATCGGACCGACATCAGGAGCGGATGCGAGGCAAGGGGCGGCCGGTGAGTTCGGCAGCGTGGAGTGCAACGACGTGGAGTCCGGCAGAGCCACTGATACGGATACCACTCCCCGCGAAGCTGCGGCGACGCCGATTCGCGTGGCCGTCGTCGACGACCATGAGATGTTCCGCGCCGGTGTCATCGCCACGCTGCAGCCGTACTTCCACATCGTCGGGCAGGCCGCCGACGTGGAAGGCTCGATCGCGATGATCGCCGACATCAGACCGGACGTGGTGCTGCTCGACGTGCACGTACCCGGCGGCGAGGGAGGAGGAGGCGCGGAGATCCTCGCCAAATCGCAGCCGCTCTCCCCCGCTTCCGCGTTCCTGGCGCTGTCGGTGTCGGATTCGCCGCAGGACGTCGGCTCGGTGATTCGTGCCGGCGCACGCGGATACGTTACCAAAACCATCACCGGCGACGATCTGATCTCATCCATCAAGCAGGTGCACGAAGGGTATGCGGTGTTCTCGCCGAAACTGGCCGGATTCGTGCTGTCCGCCTTCCAGGGGGCGCCGATGGACGGGACCGGCGGCGCGCGGGGCCGCGACGAGGAGCTGGACCTGCTGTCAGGCCGCGAGCAGGAGGTCATGCGCCTGATCGCCCGCGGATACACATACAAGGAGGTCGCCGCCGAATTGTTCATCTCCATCAAGACCGTGGAGACCCACATGTCAAACGTGCTGCGCAAATTGCAGCTGTCCAACCGCACTGAACTGACCCGCTGGGCAGCCGACCGCCGCATCGTATGAGGCAAGGCACGACCGGCGCGGCGACATTCCCATGCCGACGGTGAAACGGACGCCACCCACGTAGAGCGTTCTTCATACACTGGTAACGAACAAAACCCTATCCTCGTCGGAAGGAAACAGCATGACCGCTGAAGCAAACGTCGGTGTCGTCGGACTGGCCGCAATGGGAGCGAGCCTCGCCCGCAATCTCGCCCGTCACGGCAACAAGGTGGCGGTGTTCAACCGTCACTATTCGCGTACCGAGAAACTCATCACTGAGCATGGCAGCGAGGGCGAGTTCTTCCCTGCGAAGACGATGGAGGAATTCGTGGCATCGCTGAAGAAGCCGCGCACCGCGATCATCATGGTCAAGGCGGGCGAGCCGACCGACGCGATGATCGACCAGCTGGCCGATCTGATGGAGCCGGGCGACATCATCGTCGACGCCGGCAACGCGCACTTCCCCGATACGATCCGCCGCGAGAAGGCGATCAGCGCCCGCGGACTGCACTTCGTCGGCTGCGGCGTGTCCGGCGGCGAGGAAGGCGCCCTGCTCGGACCCTCGATGATGCCCGGCGGCAGCGAGGAGTCCTGGAAGACGCTCAAGCCGATCTTCGAGTCTATCGCGGCGAAGGCCGAAGGTGAGCCGTGCGTGACGCATATCGGTGAGAACGGCGCTGGCCATTTCGTGAAGATGGTGCACAACGGCATCGAATACTCCGACATGCAGCTCATCTCCGAGAGCTACGACCTGATGCGTCGCGCGCTCGGTATGACGCCGGCCGAGATCGGCGACGTGTTCGAGGAGTGGAACAAGACCGAGCTGGAGTCCTACCTGATCGAGATCACCGCCGACGTGCTGCATCAAGTCGACAAGAAGACCGGCAAGCCGCTGGTCGACGTGATCGTGGATCACGCGGGCATGAAGGGCACCGGCACGTGGACCGTGCAGTCGGCGCTTGATCTGGCCGTGCCGGTGACCGGTATCGCCGAGGCCGTGTTCGCGCGAGGACTGTCCGGACAGGCCGAGCTTCGCGCCGAAGCCCAGAAGCAGGACTTCGAGGGACCGTCCGGCGTGGTGCCGATGGCCGAGGAAGACAAGGTCGCGTTCATCAATGACATCCGCGAGGCGCTGTACGCTTCGAAGATCGTCGCGTACGCCCAGGGCTTCAACGAGATCACCGAAGCCGCCAAGGTGTATGACTGGAAGATCGATCTGGCTGCGGTGGCGCGCATCTGGCGCGGTGGCTGCATCATCCGTGCAAAGTTCCTGAACCGCATCTCCGACGCGTTCGAGAACGGCGAAGCCAACGTGTCTCTGCTGTTCGCCCCGTACTTCAAGGACGCGATCGAGACCGCCGAGCGCTCGTGGCGACGCGTGGTCTCCCGTGCGATTACATTCGGCATCCCGGTGCCGGTGTTCGCCTCCTCGCTGGAGTACTTCGACGGCCTGCGCTCCCCGCGCCTGCCCGCCGCCCTGATCCAGGGACAGCGCGACTACTTCGGCGCCCACACCTACCAGCGCACCGACATGCCCGGCGCCTTCCACACGTTGTGGGCTGAGCCTGGCCGTGAGGAAATCATTGCGTGATTTCCGGTGACAGCCGCGAGGAAACACCGAGCCTCGCGAAGCGAGACCACAATTGCAGGGGCCGAAGGCGAGCCTGGTCATAAGCAAACACCGAGCCTCACCACAAGCCCCTCCCTACCGCTCGCAGATCGAACGCGAACCATACGAATGATGGCGCAGGCTCCCCTAGGGGCGTCTGCGCCATCGTGTTTCATCGGCACACCATTCATATCGTGTGGTTCCCGTTTTTCACACAACGTTTTTCGCGCACAGTAATCGCAACCAGCCGCATCCCAACATCACCAATCAACGCCCAGTCACCGCCGGCGGTGCATATCCTCCTGTACAACGCGCGCATTATGCCATTTCGCGGGAGTTGTACACGCATCGGCGTCGCAACCCTGCGCGCTTCTTGCGCTGCATCCCATTCGCATGCCGGACCGCACCGGGCACGCAATGAACCCTCGGGCGGAGTGAACGAAATTCGCAATACGACCGGATTGTCCAGTACGATCGTCGAACCGCATCGCCATGATTGACAGACCGGCCTCAATCTCATGCCATGATGAACACCAATCAGATCTGATTTCACGACGGGAGACGCGGTACGAAACGGCAAAACCATGCATCTTTGCCGTTTCGTACCACGGAATCCTCGAATTGTCTCGTTATCCGAAATAACAAGCTTCAGATACCGAACTATCCGATAGCCGAGACAAACCTCACAGCTTGCTGGCGGCGTCCTGGTCGATGTACCAGACGAGTTCCTCGCCGTCGGCGAAGGAGCTCGGGGCCTGCGGATTGCGCGGCTGAGCGAAGGCGGCGGCGACCGCATCGGCCTTGCGCTCCCCGGACGCGAACACCCACGTGTGCCGCGAACGGGCGATCATGGGAACGGTGAGCGTCACGCGCAGCGGCGGCGGCTTCGGCGAATCGCGCACGCCGGCGACCAGCACATGCGGGTCGTCGATCAGCACTTCAGGCCGGCCGGGGAACAGCGACGCGAAATGCGCATCCGGGCCGACTCCGAACAACGCGATGTCCAACGTGGGTTCCTCCCCCAGCTGCTCGATCAGCTCCTTCTGGTAGGCGGCGGCCGCATCGGCCAGCACCGCATCGTTCTCCTCGTCGGTGGCTGCGGCGATCTGTGCGGCATCGCGCGTGTCAGCGGGCATCTCGTGGATGTTCTCCTCCGGCATCAGCCCGCGCTCCACCAGGATGTTCAGGAACCGCCGCGCCTGCTTGGCGTTGCGGTCGTCGCTGCCCTCGGGCACGAACCGCTCGTCGCCCCACCAGATGTGCACGCGCGAGGCGTCCAGGTCATCGGCCAGCGGGTCGGTGCCGATCGCGCGCAGCACGCGATTGCCGTCGGTCCCGCCGGTCAGCGCTATATCCACGCGGCTGCGCCCCGGTTCGGCGAGCAGGTTCCTGATCGTGGTCAGCACGCGCACAGCCACAGCTTGCGCCAGAACATCGGGGTTCGGGCATGTTACGGTTTTTCTTTGCGACATCAGTTACAGCTCCTTTGTCGTTCTGATTCGGTCTTCACGCGTCCGAAACCCGCGCCCGGGCATGGGCGCGTGACGGTTCCGTGACGCTCACGCATCGTCGTTCATTCGTTGATTCACCGATTGCCGTCGGGCCGGCGCCTTGCGGTCGAGACGCCGGCCCGACAGTGCTTATTCGGCAGGATGAATCAGATTCCATCCCTGGGTGATGACTTCAGCATACACTTCATCCGGGTCGAGCTGACGCAGCTCTTCGCTCAGGCATTCCTCAAGCGTCCTCGTGGGCACGCTGATGGATTGCGGCGACTGGCCAGGCGTGCTGATGACGGCGATGCCCTCCTTCGCGTCCGACCGCTCCAGACTGAGCGTCCCGTCCGCGCGCGTCAGGTATACGCCGGTCACGGCGGTCGCGCCGGGCACCTCCTCCATGATGACGGGCACGTTGAGCTTCAGCCGCAGCCAGGCCGCCAGCAAATCCATGGGCAGGAAGCCCTTCGGACCGGAGACCTTCACCGTGCTGATCGGCAGGTGCGGCGGCTGGTCGAGCATGGTGGCGAGCATCGCACGCCACACCGTCAGGCGCGTCCATGCCATGTCCACGTTCTTCGGCGACCAGTTGCGGCGCAGATCCTCGATGGTGCGGTAGGGGTTCGACGAGTGCATGGCGTCGGTGATGCGACTCCTCGCCATCGCGCCGAGCAGGTCCTTGGACGGGTTGGCCGGCGCCTCGTTCGGCCACCACGCCACGACCGGCGCGTCGGGCACGAGCAGTGGGATGACCAACGTGTCGGGATGATGGACCAGCCCACCACGCGGGTGCAGCACGATGATCTCACCGGCACCGGCGTCCGCGCCGAAGCGCACCTGGGCGTCCAGATTGGAATTGTCGTACGCCGCATCCGCGTCCTCGGCGGGCTTGGGCGCACCCTCGACGGGCTTGCGCGCGCCATTTCCACGCCGCGGGGAGATGGCGATGACACGGCACGGGTGCTCGCGGCTGGCGGCGTTGGCCAGTTCCAGCGCCTGCTCCAGCTCGTCCTCGGTGGTGGAGATCAGCAGCGTCAGCACGCGACCGGTCGCCGACTCGCCGCGCTCCTCGTGCAACTCGTCGATCTTCTGCGATATCTCGCGGGTGCGGGTGTTCGGCATTTCGATAATCATGGCATCCTCCAGTGGCGTCCGTCGCGTGCGAGCATTTCATCGGCCTCCGTCGGCCCCCACGTGCCGGCACGATACGGCTGCGGCTGACCGAGCGTGGACCAGAATTCCTCGATCGGGTCGAGGATCTTCCACGACAGGTTGACCTCTTCGGTGGTCGGGAACAGCGGCGGGTCGCCGAGCAGCACGTCGAGAATCAGTCGCTCGTATGCCTCCGGCGAGCTCTCCGTGAACGAACGGCCGTAGCTGAAGTCCATCGAGACGTCACGTACCTCCATCGCCGTGCCGCCAGGCACCTTGGAGCCGAAACGGATCGTCACGCCCTCGTCGGGCTGTACGCGGATCACGATCGCGTTCTTGCCGAGCTCGCGTGTCGCGGTCGACTCGAACGGCAGGTGCGGCGCGCGTTTGAACACGACGGCGATCTCGGTGACACGCTTGCCGAGACGCTTGCCGGTACGAAGATAGAACGGCACACCGGCCCAGCGGCGGGTGTCGATGTCAAGCCGGATCGCCGCATAGGTCTCGGTGGTAGACGCCGGGTCAATGCCCTTCTCCTCCAGGTATCCGACGACGTCATGCGAGCCCTGCCAGCCGGCGGCGTACTGTCCGCGAGCGGTGTGTGCGGCGAGGTCCTTCGGCAGACGCACCGCGGAGAGGATCTTCGTCTTCTCGGCGGTCAGGTCGGAGGCGGTGAACGAGACCGGCTCCTCCATGGCGGTCAGGGCCAGCAGCTGCAGCAGATGATTCTGGATGATGTCGCGCGCTGCGCCGATGCCGTCATAGTATCCGGCGCGGCCGGCCACGCCGATGTCCTCGGCCATCGTGATCTGCACGTGGTCGACGTAGTTGGCGTTCCAGATCGGCTCGTACATCGCGTTGGCGAAACGCAGCGCCAGCATGTTCTGCACGGTTTCCTTGCCGAGATAATGGTCGATGCGGAACACGCTCGACGGGTCGAACACCTCGGAGACCACACGGTCGAGCTCCTTGGCGCTGGCCAGATCGTGGCCGAACGGCTTCTCGATGATCACGCGTCGCCATGCGCCCTCGGACGAGCGGGCCAGTCCGCAGTCGGCGAGCTGACGCGCCACCACGGGGAACGCCCGCGGCGGCACCGACATGTAGAAGGCATGGTTGCCGCGCGTGCCCCGGTCGCGGTCCAGTTCAGCGACCGTGTCGCTCAACCGCGCGAACGCCGCGGAGTCATCGAACGTCCCCTGCACGAAACGGATGCCCTTTGCGAGCTGCTTCCACGTCGATTCGCGGAACGGGGTGCGGCAATGCTGCTGCACGTGCTCGCGGACGAAATCCCTGAAATGGTCTTCGGTCCAGTCGCGGCGTGCGAAGCCGGTCAGTCCGAAGCTCGGCGGCAACAGGCCGCGGTTGGCGAGGTCATAGATCGCGGGCAGCAGTTTCTTGCGCGACAAATCGCCGGTCACGCCGAAGATCACGATGCTGCACGGTCCTGCGATGCGCGGCAGGCGCAAATCGCGCGGATCGCGCAGTGGATTGGTCCACGCGGTTGGCGTGGCGGAAACGGAATCAGTCATATGCACCATAGTAGTGATGCGCGTGCATCTCATGACCCATTCCTCTCAGAAAGAACCTTGCAATGCATCACATCGCGGGATTTTGGCGCGGCGAGAACCACTCCGGGACCGCCCCCAGTCGCTACGCGACAGTCCTCCGGGCCCTGCAATCAAGGACGGCCTTGCAGCCGCATCTCTCTGATGCGCCTGCCGGCTCATACTCGCCTATAGACAGCCCACCGGGCTGTCTACTGTACGGCTCGTCCCGCCAGCGGGGGCGAAAGCTGGCGTCAGAGCGTGGGCTGGTCCGTCTCCCCGCTCTGCTCGCCGGTCTCGCCCTCATCCTCCCGCAGTCCGGATTCGAGTCTCCGGTTGCGTTCGCGGAGCCTGTCGTTCTCCGCGGTCAGCTCGTGGATGTACCGGATCTGCTGCGCTATGAGCATATCGCGCAGGTCCTTGGCCTCCGATCCGCCGAAATTCTCGCGGATCGTGGCCGCGCGAATCGGCGCCGGCGGAATCAGCGGATTGCCGGTACGCGGGAACTTGTCAGCGGATATCGGCTCGGCGTCGTCATCAGCCGGTTCCATCATCTTCCAGCGCGCGATGCACCGTTCGATGCGCTTGTATCCGATAAGCGCCGGGTCAAGCCCGACGTCGCGGAATATACCCGTCGGCGAGTCCCCCGCACGATACCGCTGCATGCAGTATTCGCGGAACTGGTCGGTGTATCGGATGCGGTTCCGTCCGACGCTGTTCACGGCAGGCAGTGAACGCAGGTAGTCAATCTCGTCGTCGTCAAACTCTCTGTCTTTCATGATGGTGCCCTCCAGCACTCTTCTCATCGATAGAGACGAACATGAAACGGAGGTTCGCCGGGATTCGCTGCACTGTCTTCCCCGCAGTGTCCTCCGAATCGGGACGCCCGCCCTGCCTCGTGAAAGGCAGGCGGATGGCCGGGTCAGCCGCCGATATACGATTCGCGGCGTGCGCGGGTCATCATCGGCGACGTGCCTGGCAGCCGTGTCTCGCCCAAAGCAGTCGCGACGGATGTCACCGCGGCGTAGGTCTCCGACTTCACAGGGACTTCCGAGGGTTCGGGGGTGTTCGGCGCGTCGGGGGTGGAGGTTTTCAGCACGGGCTTGGCATCGGCCATGGAATCGATCATGTGACCATCGACTTTGCCGGTCAGGATGACGTCGACGCCATTGGCGATGTCAAGCGTTGCGGCCAGAGCGATGTTGGCGGCCGGAGCGGCGGATCCGGCCTTGGCGGCGGTCAGCGGGGCCTCATCACCCACGCGCATGACTGGGGATTGCGCCTTGTGCACCGCGTTTGCGGCGGCGGCATCGCCTGTATATTTGCTGGATGATATTGATAATCGTTGCCTGAACCTGACGACGAAGCGTCGATTTTCCCGAAACATGATACATCCTTCACTTCTTGCTTCGGGAGGGTTCATCCTACGCAAAAAGCGCAAAACAAGCCCCCCCCCCCCGTGATTTTGAAGTGTAGCGCCGGCGGGAAGATATTTGGGGGACTATGTTTCGTAAGGGGTTATGACGGGGAGTTACGGGGGTGTCTTTGGCGGCGCGATATGGTCATGCAGGAGACCCATATGTGTGCGCGAGCACGTCGGTATGGCCGGTCACCCCATACAGGTGCCCGGCCATACCGCAGCCGGTCACCGGCGACGGGAGCGCGCCGTCGTGATGGAGAATCCCGCGGCAAGCATGATGCACGCCGTCACTGCGAGCAGCAGCGTCTGGGCGCCCGTCTTCGAGAGGGTTTCCGTGCCCGCCGTGCCAGGTTTGGAGGTATCGGCGTTGCCGCCGGCGCCGGGCTTGACGCCACCGGGGCGCTCGGTCTGCCCGCCGCTGCCAGGCTGCTCGGGATCCTCGCCACCTCCTGGTTCCTCACCGCCGCCGGGCTGCTTGCGCTCCAGCCCGTCGCGAGCCTGAGTCAGGGCCTTTACGGCCTTGTCCAGATCGCCCTGCGTGGTGGATCGCCGTCCGCACTCCTCCTGCGCGGCGGCCAACGCCTCGGCGAACGCCTTCCACGATTCGGCAGTGTAATCGCCTTCCTTGAGAGCCTGAGCCGACGCGATGGCGTCAGACAGCGGGCCACGGTCCAGACGCGCGTCGGACAGCGCGGCGATGGCATCATTCAGCCGTGCCGCAAGGGTGTCCACGTCGGCCTGGGAGATGTGCGCCATGTCGGTGTCTCCGGCGGCCGCAAGAGCCTCACGCATCGTCGCCCACGCAGCCCTGTCGTACTGCGATTCGACCAGACCGGTCGCCGCCCGCTTCGCCGCATCCAACGCGGCCGCATCGATGTGCACGATCGACTCGTTGAACGCGATCGTCGCCTGGCGCAGCGCGTCTGCCGCGGCGTCCACCTTATCGGCGTCTCCGGCGGCCGCATCGTGTGCGGCCTTGGCGTCGTCGATGGCCTGGCGCAGAGCGTCCGCGGCGCTTTGCGGATGCTGCCCCTCGTATTCGCCGACGCTGCCCGCCGTCTGCGCGTCCTCCAGCGTCTTGACCGCCGCATCCAGCACGACCTGATAGCGCTCCTGCGCGTCAAGCTGTGCGAGCGCCGTGTCGGCCGACCGCCGCAACGCAGCCGCGGCGTTATCGAGATCCTGTTGCGTCACCGTGCCGTAGGCGTCGGAGACCTGCTTGGCGCTTGCCCTCGCCTCGGCCAATGCGGCCGACGACGCGGGCAGGCCATGCGCGTCCAGAGACGCGATCAGCGCCGCGGCGTCATCGATCGCCACATACAGCGCGTTGCGGTCGAGCGACACGTAGCCGGTGCGGTAGAACTCGGACACCGCGTCTTCGACGGTCGTCGTCCACCGGCCGGCCTCGCGCGAGGTCAGTCCGGCGTCCAGCGCCGCCCGCGCCTGCTCCAGCACGACTTCGAGCTTGGTCTTCGCCGCCCGGGTGACGTTGCCGGCGTATTCGCCGACGGTGAGCTTGCCGAGCGCGGTCTCGACGGACGAGAGGTAGCTTTCCAGAGACGCCCCTGCATCCGCCTGATACAGGTACAACTCGTTGATGGCGACGGGGTTCTCGTTGAGCACGGTGATGCGTACCGCGTCGGTGTAGACGGGCCGTGCAAGGCGGGCCACGATCTCCGGCTTCATCTGCGCATTGCCGGAATAGTCGGTCAGCGTCTTCCACTGGTCGGCTGCACCATCGCCCGCACCGCCGCCGTCCTGCGGCACCACGCGGTATTCGGCCTTGAACCGCACCGGCTCGCTGTTACCGGAGGCCAGCAGGCCGAGCATGTTGATGTCCGCGGCCTTCGCGAGCGTGAATGTCAGGGTCTTGTCAGCCGTGGCCGTCAAGGTGGCCGCGCTGTTGCGGTCTCCGTCCGTCAGCTTGGCGAGGTCGGCGGCCGTGAGCGTCGAGCCGTCCGAGGCCGTCGTCTTGGCGTCGCAAGCCACGTTGCCGGGCGTCGCGTAGACCTCGATCTCGGACACCAGTGGCCATGCGGGCGAGCCGCTGGAGGGGATGCGGGCGTCGGCGATGTCCATGCGGATGCGTGTGATGCTCATGCCGACCGGCACGTCCATCACGATGCCCTGCTGTTTGCTCAGGTCGGCTTCGGTTCGTTCGGCGACCGTATGTTCGTCGCCGTTCGCGTCGATCACCTTCAACGTGAACTGCATGCTGCGGTCGGGCTGGCCTTCCTCGAACTTGAGCCGTATGCTGTCGACCTCACGGGCCTTGGCGTAGTCGAGCTGGAACCATGCCGGCGTGGCGCCGTCGCGGGACACCCATGCGGTCGCCTTGCCGTCCACCAGCGCGCCGGCGTTCTCGGGCGCGTCCTTGGTGGGCGACGACGTGATGACGGCCGAGGTGGCGATGTTCACGCCTTCGATGGTGTCGCCGGCCTCCTGCAGCAGTTCGAGTTCGGCGAGCGCCGGCCATGCGGTGCCGCCGACCGACCCCGTGAACTCCACGATGACGTGTTCGACCTCCTCGCCAAGATTCGCCGCATACACCTGATCGAGGGCGCCCTGGTTCTGCGTCTCGTCGATCAGTGTCCGCTCGGTACCGTCAGCGAGCCCCGCGACGACCCTGAACTGGAACAGGCGGCCGGCCGTCTCGAACACGAGCCGCACGCGGTCCACACGCTGCGCCGATGCCAGGTCGATCCGATACCAGTTCGGGTCGGACCCGTTGCCGACCCACAGCGTACCGTCGTCGCCGTCGTTGCCGTTCGACGCGGGCCGCTCGCTGGGGCCGGCGCTTGCGGCGCCGCCAAGCGCCAGATTCGTGTACTCGGGCTGCGGCTGCGCGGCTCCCCAGACGGACAGCTCGTAGATGCCGGTCAGGTCCCGCCCGTTCGTCGAATGCAACTTCCAACGCACCTTGGAGCCGAGTATGTCGGCGGCGACCTCGTTCTTGGAGCTGACGGCATCGGCTTCACTGCGGCCTATCTCGACCCATCCCGAGCCGTTCCAGACCTCGATCTCGTAGCGCAGCGGGAAGTCGGCCGCGATCTGCTGCAGGGTGATGCCGGCGCCGGTGATCGAATACGTGCCGTCGAGGTCGACCACCAGCGTGGCGTCGGTCTTGCCCGTCTGCGTCCAGCCGGTGTCGGTGTTGCCGTCGGTCACGTCCGGGACGACGGTGCCGGTGTCCTCGTCGGTCACGTCATGTCCCAGCGCCAGGTTCGTGCGTTCGACCGCGGTGCCACCGTCGGTGACGTCGTCCATCGCGGTGACCGAATACTGGTCAAGGATGATCTTGCCGAGCGCTTTCTGGTCGACGTCATCCGCGGCTTCGGTCGCGAAACCATACCCGTCCTCGTCGCTTTTGCGGTTCGCCCACTGCCAGCCGTAGTCGAACCAGTCCGGGTCGGTGAAGTCGGTGCCGTGCTCCAGTTTGTTCAGCCGGTTGTCCACGTACGTCTTCCACCGCCGATAGTAGTAGTCGCCGGTCAGCCCGGCCCACTGGCGGTTGGAATAGTCGATGAGCGAGCCGTTCTTGTTCAGACCCCACGTGGTGACGAGCGCACGCGCGTTGAGCTCGAACAGGTCGGCGGTCCAATCGTCCGCGCCGTCGAGCATCGTGCGGGCGTCGTCGATCCATGCGCCCACGAGGAAGTCGTCCGAGCTGGAAAGCAGCTTGTCCTGCGCCTTGATGATGTCCAGCATCCGGGACGACAGTGTCCGGAACGTCTCCAGATCGCCCGACTTGTACGCCTGCCCGGCGAGCGGCTGGTATTCCTGGAAGCTGTTGGCCAGCACCTGCCGCATCACGTCGACGTAATCGTAGCGGAAGCCGGCCGAGTCCTTGTACGAGTCATACGCCTGCTCGAACAGGGCCGCGGCCTTCTCGAACTGCCGCTTGTCGTAATCTATGTCGCTGTGGCCCCACGTGGACGCCGAGCCGATGGTGTTGTCGGACGGGCGGGCGTTGATGATGGATTCGCTCGCACCCTGATAGTATTCGCCGTCCGTGTGCTTGTAGGCGGTGTCAAGCAGGATGTCCCATGCCTTCTCGATCGTCCCGTCGGTTCCGCCGTACCGGCGCTCGGCATACTCCTGCGTCCAGGAGCGATAGTCGACCGGATCCTGCTCCCAGGTCATGTCGAACAGCAGCTCGTAGACGATCGGCGAATTGTCGATGGCTTCGGGCGTGATGCCGATGCCGCGCATGTAACCGCTGGAGTTGTAGGCTTTCGTGATGTCCTGGGAGATCACCTCCGGCACTCCGTCAAGGCCCATGCGTCCGCCGAAGTTGTGCAACATGTTCCACACCCACGGCACGCCCTGGTTCTCCATCGGGCTGGCCTGCGAGCGCAGGTCGCTCTGCAGGTCGAGCACGAGCGCCCGGCCCTTGTCCGCGAGCCCGGAGAGCTTCGTCTCGTCGATGCCCCACTGCCACTGCTGCATCACCCACACGGCCGCCGGGTCATGGTCGAGCATCTTGCGCTGCACGGTGCGGTAGATGTCGACGATGTCGAAGCCGTCTGGAATCGTGCCGCCCTCATGGAACGGATCGACCGCGTAGTAGTTCGACACCTTGCCGAACACGTTCTCCTGAGCTTTGTAGAACGTGTCGCCGACCTTCTGGAAGTAGTCCTCCTTGCCGGCCGTCTTGTCGGCGTCGGTCAGATACGTCTTGATCATGTACGGGCGGTCGAAACCGGACCATGTGCCGGACGACGCGGCCACCGACGTCGGGTTCTTCTCCTGGAAGTCGGCCGGCACCTGACCGCCGAAGCCCTGGATGACCGGCGTGATGCCGTACGCCTGCATGCGGTCGTGGATCCTGCGGCCGAGCTCGACGCGCTGCTCGAACCATGCGGCGGGCAGGGGGCCTCCGACCGAGTACAGGTTCTGCATGTAGAACCATGCGTAGTATCCCGGCCCGGACAGGTATTCGCGCACCTCGTCGTCGCTGTAGCCGTATTGGGTGAGCGTCTCGCGCAGCACCTCCTCCTGTCCGACGATGTCGAGTATGAGGTTCACGCCGTTCATCGCCGCCCAGTCGAGGAACGGCTCGTAATCATCCCAGTTCCAGAACGCCATCGTGTACGAGTAGGTGCAGAAGTTGAGCGCGTACCGGTACTCGTAGTTCGTGTATTTGAGGATTTTCCGGCCGACTGCAGGCAGGCTCTCCGGCATGGACAGCTGGGAGCCGAACAGCGGGTTGTAGTCGACCTTGCACCAGTGGCGCAGATAATAATTGAGGCCGGACGCGAGCGAGACGCCGTTGTTGCCGCGGATGGAGATCCGGCCGTCGCCGGCGTCTGAGATTTCGAACACGTCCTTGCCGTCGGCCTTGCCGCGCAGCTGGAAGTCGAACTTGTCGACCCACCGCTCGCCGATCACGCGGCCGACAAGGTTTCTGACCTCGGTGACGGTCTTCTCGGCGGCATAGTCGGCGTCGGTCTCTACGCGGGCCCACTCCCGGCCCCACGAGCTTGAGTCGAAGTCGGTGACGGAGATGGCCTTGGGGCTGGCCTGCTCGTCGGAGACCTTGGTGCCGTGGAAAGCGACTTCGGCGAGGTTGACCTGCTGGGCGGCGGAGTTGTAGCTGACGCTGATGCGCGCGTATGCGGCTTCGGTGGCATCGATGGGATGCGTGTCGGCGGCACCGGTCGCGGGGGCGTCATCGCTCTTGTAGGCCACCTTGCCGTAATCGGCGCCGTCCTTGGACAGATAGACCTCGTAGTGGTAGTACGAGCCGGCGAGGTTGGTGATGTCGATCTGCGAGATGCTGTATGTGCCGTGCAGGTCGAAGTCGAGGAAGCGGCGGTAGTCCTGCATCGACGAGTCTGCGGGTGACTGCCAGTAGGTCGCCGGATCGCCGTCGACTGCGGCGGCCGCAGCATGGCCGTCCGCGGCGGCACCGCTCGCCGTGACGCCGGCGATCGCCGGTTCCACGGCGCGCGCGAGACGTCCGGATGTGATCAGGCCGCACATGAGTGTCGCCATGGCGATAAGCAGGGCCGTCGCGCGACGCCGCCATGATCGGTGGCAGGTCGGAGGATGTTCGGGCGAGTGCCCACGACGATGACGAGCGGATGAAACCATCATTGGTTGCCCTTGCCTTCTCTTGATTTTCAGTAAGAACCGCACCGGCGGACATTGCCGGATTTTGTTAACAATATATACAAAGAATGGGACATGGCGCGCCCGCGTCACACCGCGCCGCGCCGCTTTCAACCGCCCCCGTACCACACAATGCGATTTTTGGCGGTTTTTGTGCTGGTGTGGTACAGCGCCGATTCAAGGCAATTCGGGCGAATTCCTCAGATCATTGGAAAATGGCGGTTCCTGATTTTCTGTTCGTTGCCATACCAGCTCAAAAACGCGTCGAAATCGCATTGTGTGGCAAACGCTGTGCCACACAATGCGATTTTGACCACAAATTGACGTGGTGTGGCACAATCCCCAGATGCCGGACCGCGGATATGCCGGCAATAGACAAAAGGGTTCCAGGCGATGCACCTGGAACCCCGATATGCGGACAGGGCGAGATTCGAACTCGCGGTGGCTTGCACCACAACGGTTTTCAAGACCGTCTCTTTAGGCCGCTCAGACACCTGTCCTTATGTGCACCACGAAGCGCACAAGATTCAATTATACATCCGGCGCGGATGTTCTCCGCCACCCCCGGATTCAACTTGTAAGTGCAACGGCTGGTTTCGGGTCGGCTTGTTTTGATT
>OGPH01001011.1_pt1 | contig 25036 bp, 17 predicted proteins | sample 1552891 | NCBI WGS metagenome assembly OGPH01 (sample SAMEA2580272, study PRJEB22360) | human gut metagenome | biome: human gut; feature: human-associated habitat; material: faeces | place: Denmark | collected 2008/2010 | reverse complement strand
TTCGGCATCACGTGCGGAGGCCGCGGGGGGTTGGCGGGCCGCCGAACATAGAGGTGATCCAGCGAATGCCGTTGCAGGGCCAGATGTAGCCGCCCACGGTGCCCGCAATATCGTTCAGACCCAGCTCACGGGCCTTGGCCTCTGCCGCCGCCATCAGGTCGTCCAGTGCTTCTTCCTCCGCCTTGATGGCGTCGTACTCCGCCTGCTTGCCTTCCTCGGTCTTGATGTACTCCGCCAGCAGCCGCATACTCTCGGAAATTTCGCCCTCCAGCTCCTTCTTGGAGGCGGTCAGGGATTCGTTCTGTTCCTCCAGCGCCGCCTTGTCGTCGGCCAGCTGCTGCCGGGTATCCCGCAGGTTCTTTATGACCTGCTGGTTATACCGGACGATCTCGTTGATAAAGTCGATGCGGCTGACCAGATCGGAGAAGCTGGTGGCCTTGAACAGCACCGACCAGTAGGAGATGGTGCCCTGCTCCTCCTCGCTGCGGATCTGCTTGTGAAACAGCTCGGTTTGCTGCTTCTCCAGCGCCTCGTTGGCGGCGATGCTGCGGGTGGTGACGTCGATCTGCTCCTCCAGCAGATTGATCTCCTCCTGCAAAGCGGCGTTCCGCTGATCCAGCAGGTTCTTCTGCTGCTGGGTGTTGGCCTTCTGGTTCTTGATGTTGTTCAGCTGGTTCTTCAGATCGTCCATTTCCTTGCGCTTGTTGTTGATCTGATCCTGAAGATCCTGATACTCCTTGCGGATGGCGTCGGCGTCGTCCTTTTTCGAATCCGTCGTCTTATCCTCCGCCTTCGTATCGGTTGTGGTGGTCTCCGTTTTGGTGGTATCGGTTTTCGTTTCGTCGGTTTTGGCCGCGCCGTCAGACGTGGTGGTGCCATAGGCCACCGAGGGCAGCAGCGTCGCCGTCAGCAGCAGCGCGCACAGCAGCGCCGCCAGACGTTTTCCCATCATGGAACGTTTCATAGAATGTCCTTTCCTCCGGTGCGAAGCGTCTTGCTCCGCGTGCTTGGTCATACCTTCAGGAAGCGGCGGATGGCCATCAGACTGCCGCCCACGCCGATGAGGATACCGGCTCCGGCAAAGATGCCCGCCACCGGCTGCCAGATCTGCAGGAAGGGCACGACCTCCAGCAGCTGCATGGTGTCGGAATTGCTGATGCCGTTTGCCATGAAGCTGTACAGCAACCATTGCAGGCCGAAGGCGATCACCGCGCCGAACAGGCCCAGCAGCAGGCCCTCGAACACGAAAGGCCAGCGGATGAAGCCGTCGGTGGCGCCCACCATTTTCATGATGGCGATCTCCTCCCGCCGGTCAAATGTGGTCAGCTTGATGGTGTTGGAGATGATAAACAGCGACACCATCAGCAAAATGGCGATCAGCGCAATGGAGATCGCACCCGCCACGTTGCGGATCGTGATGAAGCCGTTGGAGATCACCTCGTCAGCCCGCACCTCGTCGATGCCGGACACGGCCTCCACCAGTGCTTTCGTCTCTGCTATCTTATCCGGATCGGTGAGATGGATCACATACCGGTGGCGGAACACCTCCGGCTGAAGATCCTTGTACATGTCGTCCTCGTCGTACTCCGCCACATAGGCGTCGCGGGCCTCCTGCCGGGAGACGAAGGTGCAGTCGGCCACATTGTCCACCTTTTCCAGATCGGACTGCAGCGCCTTGGCCTTGCTTTCGGTCAGTGAATCGTCCACGAACGCCACCATGGCGTTCTCCTTTTGCAGATCCGCCAGATTCTCATTGGCGTTGTAGGCCACAAGTGAGAACGTGCCCATGATCAGCAGACACGCCACCGTCACGCCGATGGCGGCAAAGGACATGAACCCGTGGGAGAACATGCTGCGGGCGCCCTCTTTGAAGAAGTAGCCGAAGTTTTTCATTGCTGCGCCACCCCCTCATATGTACCGGTGGCGTCGCCCGCCACACGGCCGCTTTCCAGATAAATGACCCGCTTGTTGAAATGGTTCACCAGTCCCCGCTCGTGGGTCACCACGATGACGGTGGTGCCCAGCGCGTTGATGCGCTCCAAAAGTGTCATGATCTCCAGCGAACGGGCCGGGTCAAGGTTGCCGGTAGGCTCGTCGGCCACGATGGTGCTGGGGTTGTTCACCAGCGCGCGGGCCACGGAGACACGCTGCTGCTCGCCGCCGCTGAGCTCGTCGGGATAGTTGCTCTCCTTCCCTTTCAGGCCCACCAGCTCCAGCACGTAGGGGATGCGGCTGCGGATCTCTCTGGGCGATGCGCCCACGGCCCGCATAGCCAGCGCCAGATTGTCAAACACCGTCCGGCTGGCGATCAGGCGGAAGTCCTGAAAGATCACGCCGATGGTGCGGCGCATCAGGGGCAGCTGCTTGTCCTTGATACGGCTCATGGAAAAGCCGTTGACCATCACCCGGCCGCCGGTGGGCACGATCTCGCCGGTCAGCATCTTGATAATGGTGGACTTTCCGCTGCCGGAAGGTCCCACCAGAAACACAAATTCACCGTCATCTATCTGAAATGAAATGCCGCGAACGGCCTTCGTGCCGTTCTCATAGGTTTTTTCCGCGTCCTTCAATCGAATCATGGCACACCCTCAAATCCTTTAACATGCAACATCTTGTGGCAAAAAACCGCTGTCTGTTACATTATATATAAATCTGCGGCAAATGGCAACAGGAAAACCGTGAATTTTCGGTAAACGCCAAAGTATGCCATTATTGTTATAGACAACCAAAACCGCCAAAATGTTCCCGCGATTCATAAAAAAATGGCTGCCCTTTTCAAAGGGGCAGCCATTGTTATAAATTTCATGCCAGCAGTCTTATGCTTCAATGCCGCGGCTGGTGAGGTATTTCTTCACCATCAGCGCTACCTTAAAGGTAATGGCATCGTCAAACTCCCGCAGGTCAAGGCCGGTCAGCTTTTTGATCTTCTCCAGCCGGTACACCAGCGTATTGCGGTGGACAAACAGCTTGCGAGCCGTTTCGGACACGTTCAGGTTGTTCTCGAAGAACTTATAGATGGTAAACAGCGTCTCCTGATCCAGCGCGTCAATGGGGTTCTTCTTAAACACCTCCTGCAGGAACATCTCGCACAGGGTGGTGGGCAGCTGATAGATCAGACGGCCGATGCCCAGATTCTCGTAATTGATGACATAGCGCTCGGTATCAAAGACCTTGCCTACCTCGATGGCGATCTGCGCCTCTTTGTAAGCCTTGGCCAGCTCCCGCAGATGCTGAGCCATGGTGCCGATGCCCACGAACACGCTGCTCTCGCCGTCGATGCGCAGAGCTTCCTCGATGCGCAGGGCCACCTTTTCCAAATCGGAGGAGTTGGCGTTCTTGTCCAGCTGATGGATCAGCACCACGTCCTGCTCGCCTACGCTCAGCACAAAATCGTTCTGCCGGTCGGGGAACAGGCTCTGCACCAGATCCAGCGGTGCGGATTCCAGCCGGTCGTCCACCGGGCGAACCACAAATACGCCGCGGTTCACCTCGGCGGCCACATGCAGCTCCTTGGCCCGCATGTAAATGTCGCTGATGAGGATATTGTCGGAGATGATGTTCTTCATGAAGGAGCCCTTGTCGTGCTTCTCCTCATAATAGCTCTTGGCGGAATTCAGCGCCACGGCAGCCATGGCGCATACGGTGCGGCCAATGCCGTCATCACCGCTGGCGAACACCGCATAATCAAAGTGGCCGCCCCAGCCGGGCAGTGCCTTAAAGGTCTTGCCTTCCAGCGGCACGCACTCGCCGTCGGCCTGCTGGATGGTCTCTACATATTTGCTCCACTTCTTGCCGATCCCCGTCAGCTCGCTGCACGCGATAACGGTTCCCTCGGCATCGATGACCCCAATGGTGCGGTCGGTGGTCTCTTTGAATTGCAGCACTACATTCTGAAAAATTCTACCGGACATGACGCGCCCTCCTGCTCTCTCTCGAAGCGCCACCTGATTTTGTGCAATTTGCCTTGTGCAAACTGCCAAGTGGTTACCAGTATTATATCGTCATAATCACGGTTTTGCAAGCATTTTTTTATCTTTCTCACAAAAAAAGCAGAAATTCTTTTGGCGCTTTGTCGATATGCTTATAGCTTGCAGGCGCTTCGCACCGCTGCCAGCTCCTCCGGAGACAATTCGCGGCACTGTCCGGGCAACAGCGTATCCTCCAGCCGCAGCGGCCCCATGGACAGCCGCTTCAGGTAGCGCACCGGCTTGCCCCGGCTGGCCAGCATCCGCTTCACCTGATGGAACTTCCCCTCCCGCAGTGTCACAAGGCAGGCGTCGCCGCCCAGCGGCTCCAGCTTGGCGGGCAGGCATTGCAGGCCGTCCTCCAGCAGCAGTCCGTCGGCGAAAGCTTCCGCGTCCGCCGCGTCCGGCACGCCCTCTACTTTGGCGTAGTACACCTTATCCACGTGGTACCTGGGGCTGAGCAGCCGGTGGGTCAGCTCGCCGTCGTCGGTCAGCAGCAGAAGGCCCTCTGTGTCCTTGTCCAGCCGTCCCACCGGGGCAAGACCCCGGCGGCGGAGAGACTCCGGCAGCAGCTCCATCACTGTGGGCTGGTGTTTGTCCTCGGTGGCGGTCAGCACGCCGGCAGGTTTATGCAGCAGCAGATACGTATACCGCTCGCCGCTGACCGGTACGCCGTCCACCGTGATAGCCACCGTCTCTGCCGACACCTTCACATCCGGCGCTGACGCCGGGACGCCGTCCACCAGCACCCGGCCCTGCCGCACCAGCTCCTTCACCTCGCGCCGGGACGCGATCCCCCTGTTGGCAATGATCTTATCCAAACGCTCCATAGCCGCCTCCTGCTTGATAATTGGGTTCAGTATAGCATATCTTTCCCGGTTTGGGAATATCCATCAACAAAGGAGTTGATGCAAACCATGCGAGTGATTCATATTACCCGGCGGCGAATGGCGCTGATGTCGCTGGCTCTGGGACTGGTGATCGGTTCGGCGCTGCTGCTGGCGGGCTGCTTCGGCGGCGACAAGGAGACAGAGGTCATCACCGCCGCCACCAATGAGGAACGGGTGGCCTATCTGGAAGCTCTGGGCTGGCAGGTGGAGCCGCAGCCCATCGAAACGCTGGATCTTCAGCTGCCGGAAAAGCTGGAGGGCGAATGGGACGCCTACGCCAAGCTGCAAAAGGGGCAGGGGCTCCCCTTTTCCGAGTTTGCGGGGCAGGCGGTGAAGCGCTATACCTACACCGTCACTAACTATCCGGAGATCCCACAGGGGGTGCAGGCCAACCTGTACCTGTGGGGCGACCAGATCATCGGCGGCGATGTGATCTTCACGGGACAGGGCGGCTTCCAGACGGATCTTGCATTCCCCAAGGCATAAGGACACAAAAAAAGAAAGGCCTTACGGCCTTTCTTTTTTATGTGTCAACTTCGATTACTGCTCGATCTCGATGACGACGCCGGAACCGACGGTACGGCCGCCCTCACGGATAGCGAAACGCAGACCCTTCTCGATAGCGATGGGGGTGATCAGCTCGACCTTCATGTCGACGTTATCGCCGGGCATGCACATCTCAGTGCCTTCGGGCAGGGTGATGATGCCGGTCACGTCGGTGGTACGGAAGTAGAACTGGGGACGATAGTTGTTGAAGAAGGGGGTGTGACGGCCGCCTTCATCCTTGGTCAGAACGTAGACCTGGCCCACGAACTTGGTCAGAGGATGGATGGAACCGGGCTTGGACAGAACCTGGCCGCGCTCGATCTCGGTCTTGGCAACACCGCGCAGCAGGGCGCCGATGTTATCGCCGGCCTCAGCGTAGTCCAGCAGCTTGTGGAACATCTCGATACCGGTAACGACGGTCTCGCGCTTCTCATCGGACAGACCGACGATCTCGACCTTCTCGTTCAGGTTCAGCTTACCACGCTCCACACGGCCGGTAGCAACGGTACCACGGCCGGAGATGGTGAACACGTCCTCGACGGGCATCAGGAAGGGCATATCCTCCTTGCGGTCGGGGGTGGGGATCCAGCTGTCAACAGCGTCCATCAGCTCCTTGATGCAGGCATACTCGGGAGCGTCGGGATCGGTGGACTCGGAAACCAGAGCGTTCAGAGCAGAGCCACGGATGATGGGGGTTTCATCGCCAGGGAAGCCATAGAAGTCCAGCAGCTCGCGAACTTCCATCTCGACCAGCTCCAGCAGCTCCTCGTCGTCGACCTGGTCGCACTTGTTCAGGAACACCAGCACGGAAGGAACGTTAACCTGACGAGCCAGCAGCAGGTGCTCACGAGTCTGAGCCATGGGGCCGTCGGAAGCGGCGATGACCAGGATAGCGCCGTCCATCTGGGCAGCACCGGTGATCATGTTCTTGATATAGTCGGCATGGCCCGGGCAGTCGACGTGAGCATAGTGACGCTTCTCGGTCTCATACTCAACGTGAGCGGTGTTGATGGTGATACCACGCTCGCGCTCTTCGGGAGCCTTGTCGATGGAAGAGTAATCGGTGTACTCAGCGCCACCCTTCATCGCCAGATACTTGGTGATGGCAGCGGTCAGGGTAGTCTTACCATGGTCGATGTGGCCGATGGTACCGATGTTTACATGGGGCTTAGTTCTCTCAAATTTCTGCTTAGCCATTTGAAAAAATCCTCCTTAAACAGTTTGTATCGTGTTTTAAATTGATCTTGTCTTTGGTGCGGGACGCGGCAATGCGTTCAACATTGTCATTTTACCGTATTTGCGCGGGAAAATCAATCTCTATTTCAAGATTTAATAATTTTCCCGGCCGGCACGCTTGTTGATCAGCTTCTCCTGCAGGCTCTTGGGCAACTCGATATAGTGGCTGGGCTCCATAGTGTACTGGCCACGGCCCTGGGTACGGGAGCGCAGGTCGGTGGCGTAGCCGAACATCTCGGCCAGAGGCACGAACGCGTCGATCTGCTGTGCGCCGGAGCGCATCTCATAGCCCTGGATCTGACCACGGCGGCTGTTCAGGTCGCCGATAACGTCGCCCATATACTCATCGGGCACGATGACACACACCTTCATGATGGGCTCCAGCAGCGTGGGATCGGCCTTGCGCATAGCCTCCTTGAAGGCCATGGAGCCGGCGATCTTGAACGCCATTTCGGAGGAGTCCACTTCGTGATAGGAACCGTCGTACAGGGTGACCTTCACATCCACAACGGGATAACCGGCCACAGTACCGGACAGCATAGCGCCCCGGATACCGGCGTCCACCGCAGGGATATACTCCTTGGGGATGGCGCCGCCCACGACCTTGTTCTCAAACTCGTAGCCCTTGCCGGACTCGTTGGGCTCCACATGGATCTTCACGTGACCGTACTGACCCTTACCGCCGGTCTGACGGGAGTACTTGGTCTCCTGATCCACGGCCTTGCGGATGGTCTCCTTGTAGGCCACCTGAGGCGCGCCCACGTTGGCCTCCACCTTGAACTCGCGCAGCAGGCGATCCACGATGATCTCCAGATGCAGCTCACCCATACCGGCGATGATGGTCTGACCCGTCTCCTCGTCGGTGTAGGTGCGGAAGGTGGGATCCTCCTCCGCCAGCTTCATCAGGGCGATGGTCATTTTCTCCTCACCGGCCTTGGTCTTGGGCTCGATAGCCACGCGGATAACGGGCTCAGGGAACTCCATGGACTCAAGAATGATGGGATGGCTCTCGTCGCACAGGGTGTCGCCGGTGGTGGTGTTCTTCAGGCCCACGACGGCGGCGATATCGCCGGCATACACCGTGTCGATATCCTCGCGGTGGTTGGCGTGCATCTGCAGAATGCGGCCCATACGCTCGCGCTTGCCCTTGGTGGCGTTCAGCACGGAGGAACCGGCCGTCAGCTTACCGGAGTAAACGCGGAAGAAGGTCAGGCGGCCCACATAGGGGTCGGTCATGATCTTGAAGGCCAGGGCGGCAAAGGGCTCGTCGTCGCCGGGACGGCGATCCTCTTCCTCCTCGGTCTTGGGATGGGTACCCACAATAGCGGGCACATCCGTGGGAGCGGGCATATAGTCCACGATGGCGTCCAGCAGCTTCTGAACACCCTTGTTGCGGTAAGAGCTGCCGCAGGTGACCGGCACCATTTCCACGGCGCAGGTGGCCTTGCGGATGGCTGTGCGGATCTTCTTGGCCGGAATCTCCTGGCCCTCCAGATACATCTCCATGATCTCGTCATCGAACATGGACACAGCGTCCAGCAGCTTCTCGCGGTACTCCTCGGCCAGATCCACCATATCCTCGGGGATCGGCTCGACGCGGACATCCTTACCCAGCTGATCGTAGTAAATATCAGCATTCATCTCCACCAGATCGATGATACCGCGGAAAGTATCCTCTTTTCCGATGGGCAGCTGGATGGGTACAGCATTGGCCTTCAAACGATCGTGCACCATGTCCAGCACGTGGAAGAAGTCCGCGCCGGTGATGTCCATCTTGTTGACGTAGATCATCCTGGGGACATGGTAGTGGTCAGCCTGACGCCACACGGTCTCAGACTGAGGCTCAACGCCGCCCTTGGCGCACATGACGGTGACAGAGCCGTCCAGCACGCGCAGAGAACGTTCCACTTCCACGGTAAAGTCCACGTGGCCCGGCGTGTCAATGATGTTGATACGCGTCTGGGGGAACTGGTTCTCGCTGCCTTTCCAATAGCAGGTGGTGGCCGCAGAGGTGATGGTAATACCACGCTCCTGCTCCTGCTCCATCCAGTCCATGGTGGCAGTACCCTCATGCGTCTCACCCAGCTTGTAATTCACGCCCGTATAGTACAGAATACGTTCTGTGGTCGTGGTCTTGCCTGCGTCGATGTGGGCCATGATGCCGATATTTCTTGTATTTTCCAGTGTAACCTTTCTCGGCATACCGTTCTCCTTTTACGAATAATACAATGTGATGCGGGATTACCAGCGGAAGTGGGCGAATGCCTTGTTGGATTCGGCCATCTTGTGGGTATCCTCGCGCTTCTTCACGGCGCTGCCGGTGTTGTTGGCGGCGTCCATGATCTCGCCTGCCAGGCGCTCGGCCATGGTGCGCTCACCGCGTGCGCGGGAGTAGTTGGTCAGCCAGCGCAGACCCAGGGTCTGACGGCGGGCGGGACGAACTTCCATGGGAACCTGATAGGTGGCACCGCCGACACGGCGGGCCTTGACTTCCAGGCTGGGCATGATGTTTTCCATAGCCTGGGTAAAGACTTCCAGAGGCTCTTTCTCGGTCTTTTCCTTGATGATGTCAAAGGCACCATACACGACCTTCTGAGCCACGCCCTTCTTGCCATCCAGCATGATGCTGTTGACCAGCTTGGTCACCAGCACGGAGCCGTACATGGGATCGGGCAGGATCTCTCTTTTGGGAACATTACCTCTTCTGGGCACTATGCTTCCCTCCTTCATAATAATATGATTTCATAGGTACTCAGCAGCATGCGAGGGCTGCTGTACGGCCTGCCAAAGAGGTATATAAATATAGTACCTTTTCGGCAAAGCTCTTTTTAATGCTTTTGGTCGATCGCTTATTTCTGCTTGGGACGCTTGGCACCGTACTTGGAACGAGCCTGCATACGGCCCTGAACACCCTGGGTATCCAGCGTACCACGGATGATGTGGTAACGGACGCCGGGCAGGTCCTTTACACGGCCGCCGCGGATCATGACCACAGAGTGCTCCTGCAGAGAATGACCCACACCGGGAATGTAAGCGGTGACCTCGTAACCGTTGGTCAAACGGACACGGGCGATCTTACGCAGAGCGGAGTTGGGCTTCTTGGGGGTCGCGGTTCTCACTGCAGTGCAGACGCCACGCTTCTGAGGGGAGGACAGGTTGGTCTCCTTGTTCTTCAGCGTATTCAGGCCCTTCTGCATAGCGGGGGAATTGGACTTGTAGGTAGCCTTTTTCCGGCCCTGCTTGACCAGCTGATTAAAAGTAGGCATGCAATAGGTACTCCTTTCTTCAAAATTGCGGGAATAACTCCCTGTATTTTCCTCGGAATAAAGGAATTTTATTCCGCAAGGAACAAAATTGTTGGAGGCGTTACTCCTCCAGCGCCGCAGCAGCTGCGGTGCCCACGGCGATGGAGCAGGCCCGGCCCAACTGGGCCATGGTGTAATCCGTCACCACGGCGATACCCGCCGCCTGACACAGCGCTTCCACCGGTTCGGTCAGCCGGGGATCGGCGTCGCAGGCCAGATAGACCTTGCGCACCTTGCCGGAAGCCACAGCCCTGCGAACCTGCTTCAGGCCCACTACTTTTTCCTTGGCCGCCAGTGCTTCCATGCGCGCTGCTCCCTCCATTGATGCGGTATGACAAAGTTCGCGGAGCAATGCCCGCGCAATTTAGAATTATAGCATAGCAGAGAAACAGCGTCAAGTGGATTTCTGCCAAAAATTTGTGATTTTCTCCGAAATCCCTCGTGGAAATGTGTGCAGTTTGGAGAATAAATGCCCTCCGGCATTGCCGGAGGGCATTTGAGAGACAGTGTCAGAGCGTCAGATGCTTACTCCACGTTGGCAGCGGCCACCTGATTGGTGAAGATGACCTCCTGCGGCGCGGTCTCCTCCTCCACAGGATCGGGATCGGGCACCAGCTCCTGCGCCAGCTCGCGGTAAGCGCCCAGACCGGCGCCGGCGGGGATCAGCTTACCGATGATGACGTTCTCCTTCAGGCCCACCAGATGGTCGACCTTGCCCTTGATGGCGGCCTCGGTCAGCACCTTGGTGGTCTCCTGGAAGGACGCGGCAGACATCCAGGAATCCGTGGCCAGAGAGGCCTTGGTAATGCCCATCAGCACCTGCGTGTAGGTGGCTTCCTGCAGAGGCTCGCCGTTCTCGTTGGTCTCGCCGGCGGCGATGCGCTCTCGGATCTCGGCGTTGGCGTCCTCCACATCCAGAATATCGGTCATAGCGCCGGACAGCAGCTTGGTATCGCCGGATTCCTCCACGCGCACCTTGCGCATCATCTGGCGGACGATGACCTCGATGTGCTTATCGTTGATATCCACGCCTTGCTGACGGTACACCTTCAGGACTTCCTGAATCAGATAGTTGTGAACAGCGGAAGCGCCGCGGATACGCAGCACGTCGTGGGGGTTCAGCGCGCCGTCCTGCAGCTGCTTGCCCTTCTCGATGACATCGCCGTCGGCTACCTGCAGACCGGTGTGGGGCACCGCGTAGGTACGGGTGTCGCCGTCGTCGGCAGTGATGATGATGTTCAGCAGACTGCCCTTGGCGGCCTCCTCGAAGCGCACCTTGCCGCCGATCTCGGCGATAGTGGCCATCTTCTTGGGACGGCGTGCCTCAAACAGCTCCTCAACACGGGGAAGGCCCTGCGTAATATCGCCGCCGGCAACGCCGCCGGTGTGGAAGGTTCGCATGGTCAGCTGCGTACCGGGTTCGCCGATGGACTGGGCGGCGATGATGCCGACCGCCTCACCGGGCGCCACAGGCTTACTGGTGGCCAGGTTCATGCCGTAGCACTTGGCGCAGATACCGCTGTGAGCCTTGCAGGTCAGCACGGTGCGGATCTCGGCACTATGGATATCGAAGGATTCCAGCAGCGCGGCGTCGTCCTCGGTCATCATGTGATCCTTAGAGATCAGCACCTCGTCGGTGCCGGGCTTGCAGATATCGTGAACAGGGAAACGGCCCTTGATACGCTCGGAGAACTTCTCGATGACCTGACCGCCCTCGCTGATCTCGGACACCAGAATGCCCTTCTCCACGCCGCAGTCGTCCTCGCGGATGATGACGTCCTGACAGACGTCCACCATACGGCGGGTCAGATAGCCGGAGTCGGCGGTACGCAGTGCCGTATCGGCCAGACCCTTACGGGCGCCACGGCTGGAGGTGAAGTATTCCAGCACGGACAGACCCTCACGGAAGTTGGCCTTGATGGGGATCTCGATGGTCTTACCGGCGGTGTTGGCCATCAGGCCGCGCATACCGGTCAGCTGACGGATCTGCTTCATGGAGCCACGGGCACCGGAGTCCGCCATCATGAAGATGGGATTGTACTTGTTCATGTTGGCGGTCAGCGCGTCGGTAACGTCGTTGGTGGTCTTTTCCCACTCGCGGACGACCAGCTTGTAGCGCTCGTCGTCGGTGATAAAGCCCATATTGAACTGGTCTTCGATATCCAGCACGCGCTCCTCGGTCTCGTGGATCAGCTCGTACTTCTTGGCAGGCACCACCATGTCCGCGATGGAGATGGTGATGGAGCCGCGGGTGGAGTACTTGTAGCCGGTGGCCTTGATGTTGTCCAGCACCTCGGCGGCGATGGTGAAGCCGAACTTCTTGATGGTGCGGTCGACAATCTTGCCCAGCTGCTTCTTGCCGCAGGTCTCGGTGATCTCGTAGTCGAAGAACTTGTCGGTGGGCTGGCCGTTGTCGTCCAGACGCTTGACAAAGCCCAGATCCTGAGGCACGTTGCGGTTGAAGATGATACGTCCGGCGGTGGCGCGCACCACATGGGACAGCTTCTCGCCGTTAAACTCCTTCTCCACCCGCACCCAGACAGGCTGGTGAATGCCGATGATGTGCTCGTTATAGGCCATCAGCACCTCATCCTCGTCACGATAGATGTTCAGGCGGTTGTTGGCCTTCTCCTCGTCGGTCAGCTCGTCGTAGTTCTTACCGGCCAGCGCGAAGTCGATACCGTCGGGCCAGTATTCGTCGTTGTCCATCTGTGACACGCCGTTCTCGAACCGCTCGAAGGTCAGATAGTAGGAGCCCAGCACCATATCCTGAGTAGGTACGGTGACGGGGCCGCCATCCTGAGGACGCAGCAGGTTGTTGGCGGACAGCATCAGCAGACGAGCCTCGGCCTGCGCCTCGGCAGACAGGGGAACGTGAATGGCCATCTGGTCGCCGTCGAAGTCGGCGTTGAAGGCGGTACAGTTCAGGGGGTGCAGCTTCAGGGCACGGCCCTCCACCAGCACCGGCTCAAAGGCCTGAATGCCCAGACGGTGCAGCGTAGGCGCGCGGTTCAGCATGACGGGATGATCCTTGATGATCTCGTCCAGCGCGTCCCACACCTCGGTACGGCCCTTGTCCACCATCTTCTTGGCGGACTTGATGTTGTTGGCGCTGCCGTCCTCCACCAGCTTCTTCATGATGAAGGGGCGGAACAGCTCCACGGCCATCTCCTTGGGCACGCCGCACTGATAGATCTTCAGCTCGGGGCCGACACAGATAACGGAACGGCCGGAGTAGTCGACACGCTTGCCCAGCAGGTTCTGGCGGAAGCGGCCCTGCTTGCCCTTCAGCATATCGGAGAGGGACTTGAGGGCGCGGTTGTTGGCGCCGGTGACGGGACGGCCACGGCGGCCGTTGTCGATCAGGGCGTCCACCGCCTCCTGCAGCATACGCTTTTCGTTGCGCACGATGATGTCGGGAGCGTTCAGTTCCATCAGGCGGCGCAGACGGTTGTTGCGGTTGATGACCCGGCGGTACAGGTCGTTCAGGTCGGAGGTGGCGAAGCGGCCGCCGTCCAGCTGCACCATGGGGCGCAGCTCGGGCGGGATCACGGGCAGCACGTCGATGACCATCCACTCGGGCTTGTTGCCGGAGATGCGGAAGGCGTCCACCACCTCAAGGCGCTTGACAACGCGGGCCTTCTTTTGGCCGGAGGTGGTCTTCAGCTCGGCGTGGAGCTGCTCGCTGAGCTGCTCCAGATCGATCTGCTGCAGCAGTTCCTTCACGGCCTCGGCGCCCATACCGGCGCGGAAGTCGTCCTCATACTTTTCGCGGTAATCGCGGTATTCCTTCTCGGACAGGATCTGATTCTTCATCAGGGGCGTTTCGCCGGGATCAGTGACGATATAGGCGGCGAAGTACAGCACCTTCTCCAGAATACGGGGACTGATGTCCAGCAGCAGACCCATGCGGGAGGGGATGCCCTTGAAATACCAGATGTGGCTGACGGGGGTAGCCAGATCGATGTGGCCCATGCGCTCACGGCGCACCTTGGCGCGGGTGACTTCCACGCCGCAGCGGTCGCAGATCTTGCCCTTATAGCGGATCTTCTTATACTTGCCGCAGTGGCACTCCCAGTCCTTGGTGGGCCCGAAAATGCGCTCGCAGAACAGGCCGTCCCGTTCCGGCTTCAGGGTGCGGTAGTTGATGGTCTCCGGCTTTTTCACCTCGCCGTAGGACCACTCGCGGATCATCTCCGGAGAAGCGATGCCGATCTTGATGGCGTCAAAGGTTGCGTAACTCATTGTTCAGCTCCTCCTCTTTCTCAAAATTCGTCGTCATCGTCAACGTCGTCATAGGAAGCGTCCACTTCCTCGTCGCTGACGTAATCAAAGCCTGCGTCGGCCAGCTCATCCTCGTCGGCATAGCGGTTCTGCCGCTCGTTGTCGGCGTCCATGCGGGCCAGATTGAAGGTATCCATGGCGTCCTCGTCGTCCTTCAGCTCGATCTGGTTGCCGTCCTTATCCAGCACCTGAATATCCAGGCACAGGGACTGCAGCTCCTTCACCAGCACCTTGAAGGATTCCGGCACACCGGGGGTAGGCACGTTGTGGCCCTTGACGATGGACTCGTAGGTGCGGACACGACCGGTCACGTCGTCGGACTTGACGGTCAGGATTTCCTGCAGGGTGTAAGCAGCGCCGTAAGCCTCCAGCGCCCACACTTCCATTTCGCCGAAGCGCTGGCCGCCGAACTGGGCCTTGCCGCCCAGAGGCTGCTGGGTAACCAGAGAGTAGGGGCCGGTGGAACGGGCGTGGATCTTATCATCCACCAGATGGTGCAGCTTCAGGAAGTACACGTAGCCGACGGTGACCTTGTTGTCAAAGCGTTCGCCGGTGCGGCCGTCGTACAGCCAGCTCTTGCCCTCGGGATCGAGACCGGCCAGTTCCAGCGCCTCGGTGATATCCTTATCGGTGGCGCCGTCGAAAATGGGGGTGGCCACCTTCCAGCCAAGGGTCTTGGCGGCGTAGCCCAGATGAACCTCCAGCACCTGACCGATGTTCATACGGGAGGGAACGCCCAGGGGGTTCAGCACGATATCCAGCGGCGTGCCGTCGGGCAGGAAGGGCATATCCTCCTGGGGCAGCACGCGGGACACGACGCCCTTGTTGCCGTGACGGCCAGCCATCTTGTCGCCGGGCTGGATCTTGCGGCGCTGGGCGATATAGACGCGAACCACCTGATTCACGCCCGGCCCCAGCTCGTCGCCGTTTTCACGGGTAAAGACCTTGGTATCGATGACGATGCCGCTCTCGCCGTGGGGCACCTTCAGGGAGGTGTCGCGAACCTCGCGGGCCTTCTCGCCGAAGATGGCCCGCAGCAGACGCTCCTCGGCGGTCAGATCAGTCTCGCCCTTGGGGGTGACCTTACCCACCAGAATGTCACCGGCGTGGACTTCCGCGCCCACGCGGATGATGCCGCGCTCGTCCAGATCCTTCAGCGCGTCCTCGCCCACGTTGGAGATATCGCGGGTGATCTCTTCGGGGCCCAGCTTGGTGTCGCGGGCGTCGATCTCGTATTCCTCAATGTGGATGGAGGTGTAAACGTCCTCCTTCACCAGCCGCTCGTTCAGCAGCACGGCGTCCTCGTAGTTATAACCTTCCCACGTCATGAAGCCCACCAGGATGTTGCGGCCCAGCGCGATCTCGCCCTGCTCGGTGGCGGGGCCGTCGGCCAGCACGGTGGGATCCTCGCCGCCGTGGACGCGCTCGCCCACAGAAACGATGGGCTTCTGGTTGATGCAGGTGCCGTGGTTGGAGCGCAGGAACTTGATGAGCTTGTAGTCCTTGGTCTCGCCGCTGTCGTACTTGACGGAGACGTTGGTGGCATCCACCTTGGTGACAACGCCGTCGCCCTCGGCCAGCACGGCCACCTCGGAGTCCAGACAGATCTTGTGCTCCATTCCGGTGCCCACGATGGGAGCCTCCGGCTTCAGCAGGGGCACGGCCTGACGCTGCATGTTAGCGCCCATCAGCGCACGGTTGGCGTCGTCGTTGGGCAGGAAGGGGATCATGGCGGTAGCGATGGACACCATCATACGGGGGCTCACGTCGATGAAGTCCACGTTCAGGCGATCCACCTCCACGATCTCGTCGCGGTGGCGGCAGGTGATACGGCGGTTGGTAAGGCAGCCGTTCTCGTCCACAGGCTCGGCGGCCTGGCCGACGATATACTGATCCTCCACGTCGGCGGTCATATAGGTGATGTCGTTGGACACCTTGCCGGTCTCGTGATCCACGGCGCGGAAGGGAGCCTCGATAAAGCCGTACTCGTTGACGCGGGCATAGGTGGCCAGATAGGAGATCAGGCCGATGTTGGGGCCTTCAGGCGTCTCGATGGGACACATACGGCCATAGTGGGAGTAGTGCACGTCTCGGACTTCCATGTTGGCGCGTTCACGGCTCAGACCGCCGGGGCCCAGTGCGGACAGACGGCGCTTGTGGGTCAGCTCGGCCAGCGGGTTGGTCTGATCCATGAACTGGCTCAGGGGGCTGGAGCCGAAGAACTCCTTGATGGCAGCGGTGACAGGCCGGATATTGATCAGGCTCTGTGGGGTCACGATATCCAGATCCTGAATGGTCATGCGCTCGCGGATGACGCGCTCCATACGGCTGAAGCCGATGCGGAACTGGTTCTGCAGCAGCTCGCCCACGCAGCGCAGGCGGCGGTTGCCCAGATGGTCGATATCGTCGCGGGTCACAAGGCCATAGGCCAGCGCGTTCATATAGTTGATGGAGGCGAAGATATCCTCCACAATGATATGCTTGGGCACCAGCGCGTCAGCATGCAGCTTGCACTGCTGGATCAGCTCCTCGCCCTGATACTGGCTCATCAGCTCCTGCAGCACGTCAAAGCGGACACGCTCCTTGATGCCGCACTTCTCGCGGGGATCGAAGTCCACGTAGTGGGACATGTCGCACATGCCGTTGCTGGTGATCTTCAGCACCTTGCCGGTGTCCAGCGTGACGGTGATCTCCTTCACGCCCACGGTGTCCATCAGTGCGCAGTCGGCGGCGGTCAGCACGCGGCCTTCCTCAAACAGCAGCTCGCCGGTGGCAGGATCGGCCACGGGATCGGTCAGCATCTGGCCCCGTGCACGCACCCAGAAGGTCAGCTTCTTGTTGAACTTATAGCGGCCCACGGTGCTCAGATCGTAGCGCCGGGGATCGAAGAACAGGTTCTGGATCAGGGTCTGGGCGGAGTCCACCGTGGGAGGCTCGCCGGGACGCAGCTTGCGGTAGATCTCCAGCAGCGCTTCCTCGTAGGTCTTGCAGGTGTCCTTCTCCAGCGTCATCACAATGCGCTCGTCATCGCCAAAATGCTCCAGGATCTCCGCGTCGGTCTTGAGACCCAGCGCACGGATCAGGCAGGTAATGGGCAGCTTGCGGTTCTTATCAATGCGAACCCAGAACACCTCACTGGTGTCGGTCTCGTACTCCAGCCATGCGCCGCGGTAGGGGATGACGGTGCTGGTCAGCAGGGGCAGGTCGGTCTTCAGGTCGATCTCCTTGCCGTAGTAGATGCCAGGAGAGCGGACGATCTGGCTGACCACCACGCGCTCGGCGCCGTTGATGACGAAGGTGCCGGAGTGGGTCATCAGGGGGAAGTCGCCCATGAAGATCTCCTGCTCCTTGATCTCGCCGGTCTCCTTGTTGTGCAGGCGAACCCGCACCTTCATGGGAGCGGCATACGTGGCGTCACGGGCCTTGCACTCCTCCACATCATACTTGGGCTTCTCGTCCATGGTGTAGTCGATGAAGCTCAGCTCCAGATTGCCCGCGTAGTCGGAGATCACATCCACATCGGAAAACACTTCCCGCAGGCCGGTCTCCAAAAACCATTTGTAGGAATCCTTCTGGATCTCCAGCAGGTTGGGCATCGCCACAACTTCCTCGTGCCGGGCAAAGTTCTTGCGAACTGTTTTGCCATAGTACTTGTCCTTGGCCATGTTAGTCCATCACGCCTTTCTGTTTGTTCTGCCGCCTGTGCCACCCTCCGTTTCCCACCGGTGGACGGCCTTGGCCGCTGTATTTCAAATTTTTTACCAAACACATTCAGGCCGCCATTTTGATACACACGGATTTGTTGCTATTTTCGCAGCAAACCTCTTGTATTTCCCTCTTGGCGGTGGTATACTGGTCATGTACAAGGGGATATATCCCCATCATCCCAATATAAGCGTCTTATCTTACCATATTTTTGATGGCATGTCAAGATGAAGTGCAGGCAACGGCGAAATTTTTTGCCGCCGCCTGTTTGTTTTTCCCATCTCACGTCAAAAGCGGGTGCGTTTCCATCGGAAACGTACCCGCTTTTACACTATTATTCCGTTGGCCCCACGTATTTGGACCAGATCTCCGTGATGTAGCCAATGCTGCTGTCGGAGTACTCCACGTGGCAGCGCACCTCCGTATACGCCGCGTCAGGCGCCGACGCCGTGGGGAATACCCGCTCCACCTGCCGCAGCACCACATCGTTCAGGTACGCCTGTCCGCCCTTGAAATAGGCGTCACTGCCATAAAAATGCACCGAATCCACCGTGCACTCATCCCGGTTCAGATTCTCATTGTAGGTCAGTCCCTTGGCGATCAGCCGATCCTTGCCCAGCTTCTCAGCGGCGGCACAGTCATAGTTTTTGGTGGCCTCCACCATCTGCTGTCCCGAGGGTGCAGGGCCGCCGCCCTCCGTCCAGTGATCCGGCAGCGTCTCGCCGCCGTTGGAGGTCTGCCCCTGTTCGCCGGTCTGTTCGTTCTGCTTTTCCTGCTGGAGCGTAACCCTCTTGTCATCGTGGACGAGAGCCACCACGCCCGTTCGGATTTGAGCCGGGAAATGCTGGCGAATTTCAATCCGTGCTTTGTGCTGGACCTGACCGCCACGCCGCGCAAGGACAGCAACATTATCTCCTATGTGGACGCGGTGCAGCTAAAGACCGAACACATGGTAAAGCTGCCCGTCATCGTCTACAACCGCGACAGTCAGGCAGAGGTCATTCTGGACGCAATCGACCTGAGAAACAAGCTGGAAGAACTCGCCGCAGCCGAATATGCCGTGAGCAAAAAATATATTCGCCCCATTGTGCTGTTTCAGGCAGAGCCGAAAGACAAGGAAGAAGCCACTACCTTTGAGAAAATCCGCGAAAAGCTGATTGCCTATGACATACCCGCAGAGCAAATCGCCATCCGCACAGCGGACGTGAACGAGCTAAAAAACACCGAACTCATGTCCGCAGACTGCCCGATTCGCTATATTATCACGGTCAACGCATTGAGCGAGGGATGGGACTGCCCCTTTGCCTATATTCTTGCGTCTATTGCCAACAAGACAAGTCAGGTTCAGGTGGAGCAGATTTTGGGACGTATCCTGCGTCTGCCCCACACCACCCAGCACAGGCAATCATCCCTGAATATGTCCTATGTGCTGACATCTTCCAATGATTTCAACGAAACCGTAAAAGGCATCATTCAGGGCTTGAATGACGCAGGTTTCAGCGATAAGGATTATCGCGTTTCCGAGCCGCCTACGCCGAAAGCCCCTGACCCAGTGCAAATCACGATTGACAATGGGTGTTCCAAAAAGGAACCCCCTTTGGAATCGCCCGAAGTGGACGTTTCCGGTGTGGACTGGAAGTTAGTCAATGAAGAATACCAGCGGCGCAGAGAAGCGGAGAAATCACCTGAAACCACCCCGAAAGCCGACAGTATGCTATCCGAAGCAGAAAGCGCGGGACAAGCCTACAATGCCGCGATCCAGCAGTCGGGCAATGACCCCTATCTGCAAAAAACGCCGTGGGAGGTGCGGGAACAGATGCCTACATTCGCTGTCAAGCCGGAGTTCCGGGAAGATATTGAGCGCCTTGTCATCCCGCAGTTCTTTGCAGCTATTCCGGATACGCTGTTTACGGATGGTTCTCATGTGCTGCTGGATGAAGCGCAGCTTTCCGAGGGCTTCACGCTGAAAAACAAGGACTGCGACATTGATTTTGCCGCAGCGGATGATGGAATCGTTAAGGTGGATGTTGAGAACAAGGAAAACGGCTTGCACCGTGTGTTCAAAATGTCCAGCCCGGAGCAGCAGTATTTCAAGGAATACTTCAACAGTCTGCCCCCGGAAAGCCGGGTACGCCAGTGCAAGGAAATTATGCTCCGTCAGCTTAACAAGCTGAATGGCGTGGACGCTGCCGAACTGAAAGCCTACATAGAGCGCATTGTCGGCAACATGAGCAAGGACCAGCTTGCCGCAATGGAGAAAGCGCCGCTTGGCTATGCAAAGAAAATCAAGGACAAGGTGCAAGCCCTGTTGGAGCAGCATTGCCGGGAGAACTTCTCCGACTGGCTCTCCACCGAACGCATTGTATGCTTGCCGTATTATCGTCTGCCAGACGCAATTCATCCCGCTGCGCATACGGACATCTACGCGAAATCGCTGTACCAGGCAGAGGACGGCGATATGAACAAGCTAGAACAAAAGCTAATTATGGAATTGACCGCCTTGCCGAATGTGCGCTGGTGGCACAGAAACATTTCCCGTCAGGGCTTCTGTATCAACGGCTATATCAATCACTATCCTGATATTCTGATTTTGACGGAAAAGGGCAAGGTCATCTTTGCGGAAACCAAGGGCGAACACCTGAAAAATGATAACAGCCGGGAGAAAATCGACCTCGGCGCAATGTGGAGCGGTCATGCAGGAAACCAGTATCGGTATTTCATGGTGTTTGAAAAGGATGCCGACCTGCCAAAAGGAGCAGTCAGCATGAGCAAGTTTGTTGAGATTGTCGCGGCGCTGTGAATCCCGTTTCTGGGCGATTCTGACAGGCGGCAATGACGCACTGTTCATAACAGCCCCTATGCGGTTTCGCGGAACCGGACGGGATTGCGCCAATCCGCAAAAACCTTTCCCGTTCCGAACACCGGGAACACTGTACCGTAGAGCGCGATTCCGTGTAATGAGTATGCAAATCAGGAAATAACTTTTCGGATTTCACAAGCATTGATTTATGCGGCGGTTTTTAGAGTGGTAATTGGGGTTTATTCTGCCGTGGAGGTCGATAATATCTACCCCTGATTTTTCATCACCTATGGTGTGAAATAAGCCCCTGTCTCGACGCTGTGATTACGACGGAGAAACATTTTGATCTCCTTACAAGTTCATATAGTTTCAGGCAGCAGGAGCAATTCTGCTGCCTTTTTCTTTGGGTGACTGTTCCGCTTACCTCGCGTATGTGGATTGTCATAATTTTCAAAAAGGAGCGTGGTAGTAATGAAATTGGAAATCGGTCAAAGGAGGTGGTGTGCCGATGCAAAGCAGAAAACACAGACGGATTCTGATGCAGGAGGCGGAATATGGCAAAACCGCTTGACCCCAAAGCGATAGAAGCAGAGCGGCAAACCAGCAGTCGAGCTGAACGCCGGGAACAGAAACGCCGCCAGATGCAGGACGAGATTTCTTATAACCAGCGTGGAAATGGCGTTATTATTATCCCACCGCAGAAACGGCGGGAACTTGCAGAGGAGCCGCCCAAACTCCGTGTTGCGGCGTACTGCCGCGTCAGCACACAGGAGGAACAGCAGGTCGGCAGCTTTGATATGCAGATCCACCATTTTACCAAGAGGATTGAGGCAAATCCGCAATGGGAGCTGGTTGAGATTTATCAAGACGAGGGCATCAGCGCAACTACCGTTGAAAAGCGTCTTGGCTTTCAGAAAATGATTGCCGACGCAGTTGACGGGAAGATTGACCTGATCCTCACGAAAAGTATCAGCCGTTTTGGTAGAAATATCGTGGATATTTTGGACAATCTGCGAACGCTTTCTGCCCTGAACCCGCCCGTTTCCGTTGAGTTTGAGACAGAGGGAATCACCTATACCGGCGATGGGCGGAATAATCTGCTGATCTCATTGCTGGCAGCCTTGGCTGAAATGGAGTCCCAGCAAAAGAGTGAGGCAATTAAGGCTGGTATCCGCTGGCGCATGGCGGAGGGCATCTACAAGTTCTCCGTTCAGAATACGCTTGGCTTCTATCGTGATCATTTCGGGCGGCTTGTCATTGAGCCGACCGAGGCAAGAATTGTTGAGTACATCTATGAAAGCTGCTTGGAGGGCGCAACCCCGGCAGAAATCGCCGCTGCACTGACAGAACAGGGTATCAAGTCTCCAATGGGGAACGATCTCTGGTCTGCCGGTACTGTCCGCAGCATCCTCCGAAATGAGAAATACTGCGGTGATGCTTTGATGCAGAAAACCTATACCAAGGATTTTCGCACCCATAAATCCGTCAAAAATACAGATTTGAATATGTATTTCAAGGAAAATCACCACACAGCGATTATCAAAAAAGAGGATTGGATCAAGGTACAAAAGTTGCTGTCAGAGCGGCACAGCACAGCAAAACGAGCAACATTGCGCCGTTTGAGCAATCACTTCGTCGCATACCGCGTAAAGGATGGTCTTTTCAAGGGCTATCTGATTATGGATTCCCGCTGGTCTTTTATGGAACGTCAGGAGTTTATGAAAATCGTGGATGAGACGCAAAACACCATAAAATGAAAGGATTTTTACTATGAACTTCGATTTTTCCGCTTTGAACTTTGAAACCATCGACTCCAACATCAACGCCTACCCGGATATGTTCCTGAATCAGAATGGCGTGACTTTCACCAAGAAGGTGCTTGAGGACTTGGGCTATCCTGCCTTTATTTTGTGTCTGCTGGATGCGAAAGCGAGGGTATTTGCGATCCGTTCCTGCAAGAGCAACGAACCGAAGGGATTCAAGTTCTCCAAGCCGAGAGGCGAACAGAAAGGTGTTGTTACGATCTCCAACAAGAATCTGCTTGACCCGCTTCGCGCTGTCACCGGCGAGGACTGGATTCCCGGCAAGCGTTACAGGGTGCGCGGGTTCTGGGTTGCCGATGCAAAAACCATGTGCTTTGACCTCAATGAGGGCGTTCAGGAGGACTTTCGTCCTGTTACGCCGAGCAATGATGCAGAATAATCCCTGATTTTCAGGGAGAAAAGGGAGAGCCAAAGAGCAGCGGCAAGCCGCCTGAGTGAGAAAGCCACCTCTCCCTTTTCTCCCTCGCTGCGGCTATGGAAACCGTGGAAAACCGCAAGCGGTTTACGCACCATTCCCACAGCCTGCGCTCACTCTCTTTTTCCTCTCTGGCTTTCTCCCTACACAAAGATAAGTGTCCATTTTCTATCCCGAAAACGCACAGTTGCCACGACGAACAGAGGGCAGCGTGTCAATATGGCAAAGAAAAGCAAACGGCACACAGGCGGTTTTATCCTCAAAAAAGCCCCGAAGCGCGACAAAAAATAAGCCCAGCACCACGCCGTTTGACGTGATGCTGGGCTTTTCCTGATTACAGCGATTTTCAGCAGATAAAGCAATGCGCTGCTTGCAGATAGCACTTTCGCATTTTGCTGCGTGGCGTGGGAATGTACTGTTTCGCAAAATTTCACGCGCAGAAGCGCACCGTGTACACTCTATCGTACTTTGCTTTCTAATATACTTTTTTGCGCAAGAATAAAGATATTTGCTGTTTTCACTACGCTCGATTTTAGCACGGCGTTTTTACTGCCTCATAGTCAATTCACTCAGCAATTAAGCCAAAATGCCGCAGCGCATCCTTGATTGCCTCAACCTTTTCAGGCGGGCAGGGATGATACTCATGTTTTCTCTGCTCCACTGCGTTCGGTGCTTTGTGCATATCCAGTCCGACCATACGCTTGACCTCTGCAATATATGCCGTATGGACTTTGAAGCCGTACTTCTCCTGCACATACTCCTGAATACGCTTATAGGTCGGATGCTCCTTGACCTCGCCGGTTTCCACTTCCATTCTGACCTCAACCGTCAGTGGATTTGTTTCCCGTGACAAAAGAACTACCGTCTCAACATGTGCCGTTTTTGGGAACAGATCCACTGCGGCGGCGCGGACGGTGGTATAGCCGTGCTCCGCAAAGCGCTTCACGTCCCGGCCCAGCGTGGCCGGGTCACAGGACACATACACGATCCGCCGGGGCGACATGGCGGCGGCCGCCTCCACCACCTCCGGAGCAAGCCCCTTTCGGGGCGGGTCGACGCAGATCACGTCAGGCCGCAGCCCACGGCGAGCCAATTCCGCCGCCGTTTCCTTGGCATCGCCGCAGAAGAACTCCACGTTCTCCACGCCGTTGGACTTGGCGTTCTGCCATGCGTCGTCAATGGCCTCCGGCACGATCTCCGCGCCGATGGCCTGCTTGCAGTGCCGGGCCATGCACAGGGTGATGGTGCCCGCCCCGCAATAGAGGTCAAGCACCGTCTCCTCCCCCGTCAGGGCGGCGAACTCCACCGCCTTGCGGTACAGCACCTCCGCCTGTGCCCGGTTCACCTGATAGAAGGACGGCACGCTGAGCCGGAACGTCAGTCCCCACAGGGTGTCCCGCAGGGTGCTCTCCCCCCACAGGGTTCGGTAGCTGTCGCCCAGGATCACATTGCCCTTTTTGCGGTTAACGCCCCAGACGATACCCACCGCGCTGGGGACAGCCTGTCGCAGCAGCTCCACCAGCTCCGGTTCACGGGGCGCACGTTCTCCGTTGCCCAACAGGCAGATCAGGCTCTCCCCCGCCCCGTTGGTACGGACATACAGATGCCGCAGCAGGCCCCGGCCCGTTTTCTCGTCATAGCAGGGCACCCGGAACTGCCGGATGTACTGCCGCACCGCTTGGGCCGGCCACATGGAGAGCACGCCCCGCCGCTGGGCCCCCCGCGTCCGCCTGCGGCATTTGCAGGCGGCACCGCTCCACACCGATGACCTCGTGGCTGCGGGCGCGGTAAAAGCCCACCGTACCGTTGGGCGCGATGGGATACTGGCTCTTGTTGCGGTAGCAGTCCGTATCCGGCGCGCCCAGGATCTCCTCCACCTGTACATCGCTGCCGCCGAGACGGGTCAGGGCGTCCTGCACCCGCTGGCGTTTGGCGGCCAGTTCCTCGGCATAGTCCATGTGGCGGTAGGTGCAGCCGCCGCAGCGCGGAAAATACGGGCAGTCCGGCGCGATGCGGTGCGGCGAGGGCACAAGCACCTCAAGCACCTTGGCGAAGGCCGCGGACTTC
>OGPH01001010.1_pt1 | contig 25038 bp, 28 predicted proteins | sample 1552891 | NCBI WGS metagenome assembly OGPH01 (sample SAMEA2580272, study PRJEB22360) | human gut metagenome | biome: human gut; feature: human-associated habitat; material: faeces | place: Denmark | collected 2008/2010 | reverse complement strand
TATATCATATAAAAATAAAAAAATAAAGGAGAACGATTAACTCGTTCTCCTTTATTAAGATTAGTCATTTTTCTTTGCGAAGTCCTCAAAAACACTTTCAAGAGTGGTTCCGCGTAGTAGTTCAGAAACCGCGCGACTAACAGGCTTACCTTCAGCAATAGCATAAGGGGCAATAGCTCCTGCAATAGATTCAACAACAGCCTGATTACCAGAGGTTTTAAGCGCTGCCGCGAGATCAGGGCCCAATGCCGTGAGAACAGTTTTCATAGCTTCCGCGGCTGCCGCTTCTCGAGTTGCTTCAAGCTCAAGCATCTGCTTCTTATGAGCAAGCTCAAGATCATTATCCTTTTCCTTTCTTGCACGCTCTGCTTCGAAAATTGCATCCTTAATAACCTGAATATCCTGTTCGATTTGATACTTGCGTTTATCTTCCTCATCCCTGGCTTTTTGTGCGGCAATAATGAGTTCAAACTGCTTAGCTTTAGTATCAGCTTCAAGTTGAGCCTTATATTGAGCATACTGTTCAGCAAGCTCTACTTTCTCACGATTAAGAGCAATAATCTCTCGTTCAGTTTCCGCAGATGCTTGGGCTGCCGCAAGCTCCAGGGAACGAGAAACAACTTCCTCTTGATGTCTATCCATTAAAGCCTGAATGTTGGATTCAATGTTGATAGAAAGAACCTCTACATCAGAGATTTGCATGCCATTCTCCATGAACTTGTGGAGATATTCTGTATTTTCATCTGTTGTAATTGCTTCAACAACAATATCATGGTAATTGTCATGAAGTTCTCTAATTGAGAATTCCTTTGCCGCCCTCTTAATAGCAGACCGACACCAATCACACATATGTTTTACATAGTTGTCAACAGAGAACCAACGGTCTTTCATATTCTTATCAAAATCGACAAGATAAGAAACTTTGATTTGAGCCTGAACAAAATCAGAAGTTTCAACATTGATAACATCACTTACTCTATTATTTTCACAACGAAGGAATACAACTTTCTCAAGCCTATCTGTTGTCTTAGGCTTTCCAGTAGACAATTCAAGAGCTTCTAAAGTTTGGTCATAATCAAGCAAGATAGTTTGAGGGCCAACAATAACTTCGCGAGTTCCATCTTTAGAAATTACATTAACTGCATATCCAGTCCAAATATCAACAGCAACCGCTCCTTCATATTTGCTAGAATCAAGAGAAATGGTTCTAGGAGGAGTGAAAGTGTTAGTTCTATTGATTTTATTGGTTTCTGTCTTAGTTGGAGTTCCATTATAATTAGTAGATGCAGTAATAGTCATAGTAGGATCTGCAAATGTACCAATTACATTAGAAAAATTATTAAAGGCAGTCTTTACCTCTTCAAATTCATCATTACAAACTAAATTAATGGGATGACCATTTGCTTCAAGAACTTCTACATTTCCGGGGTACCAAAGCTCACATTGTGAACGACTTAGAGTCCTTTTGATTGCGACTTCAATTCTAGGATCAGGTAAATACATTGCAGGGCCTCTGACAGTTTTAATTTCACCTGTCATGCGATTCATGATATATCTACCTTCACCCTTTGGAATAGCAATAGCATGGTGCATTACTTTACCATTATAAGTAATAAAAGTATGTTCAGGGCGAGGATAATAAATCATTTGGTCTTTACCCGTGATAAAGAGTTCTTCGCCAGTCTTATGCTCTTTACCATTATCATCCTTATAATCTGCAACAACTTTTACATAAACACCGGAAATATCAGAAAGTTCAATGGCATTGCGTTTAATATGGCCTCCGCCATCTTTAATAAAGCTCTCCGTGGGTTCAGGGAAAACCACCGTGGGCCCATGTACATATCGCTTGTTACCATCTTCATCTTTTAAGATACAATACTCCAAACGCTCAAGAGTTACAGCATCCCGCACATACCCTTTACTTGGGTCATTATTAATTGCTTTTACTTCAATTCCGGTGGGAGGAATATAGAAAGAGATCTCAGTACCCTTAATAATTAAAACTTGACCGTTTACAAAATAAGGTTCGTTTTCACTGGCATCTCTATCTTCTTTTGTTGTATTCAAACTATCTGCGTCATAAACTTTAGCGACAAGATATTGATTACTGCGGAGAGTATGTCCCTGAATAACCTGTGCCATTTGTCCTGGATAAAGTGCAAAACTTATTGGCCCTGGGATGTTAATCTTCTTACCAATTTCCATATTCTCTGGAATAGAATTGCTTGTTCCAGGTTGAGGATGTTTATTACCGGGAGCAGGATTCTTTAGAGCAATATACCATCCCTCCGGGGCTGTGGTAACAAGTTGAATAGCATCTTCGTATCTATTACAAGGAATAAACTTTTTTGTCTTTGTATCAAAGTAAACAAGAGTATCACTCTGAGATAGGCTCATCTTATGAGGGCCTACATTACAGGCAACATTACCTTTTGTTTCATCAAGGACGTAACTATATTCATTAGGGGATAAAACTAGATCTTTTTGAAGTTCTGCCATAATGTTTCTCCTTAATTATTTATAGGATTTAATTTTATCATAAAGCTCTTCCCAATCAGAGTTATCAATATCGTCAAATAAAACAATATGCCAGAACTCTTCCATTAGAGCATCATAGACTTCATTGTTTAGGTTGCGATTAACTCCAATAAAGAGCATCTCAGCCATTTTATCGAGAGGGTCAGCAAATCGAGATTCAAGAAATTCGATATGAAGCAGTTCTCCCGCTTCTGTCATTGCATTAGAATAATCTCGAATTGTATTTGCATATTCTACAAATTCATGTTTTGTAAACATATTATATTCCTTTCCTTTATTTTTATAATAATATTATACAATATTATTATAAATAAGTCTATAAATGCAATTAACGGGGAAATGGCAATTTTCTTGCCATTTCCCCGTAGATACTCAGCTAATTACTGCGTATCTCTCGCTATTGAGCTTCTCCATTACAAGATCAAGACCGGTCTTACCAGTCATAATCATTTCGTAAATTACAGGAGAATATCCAGAGACAAAAGTTACTCGCCCATTGTCCTTCATTGGAATGTTATCCTGTCGAGCTTCAACATTCCAAAAAATAAGATGAGGCATCTTATAACCATGGGCTTCCCAAATCTTAGCGATCTTTTCCATCTCAGACTGAGAATCAACAGCCTTTCTGCCCCACCAATTTGTATTATTGTCAAAACTGGCACAGTAGTCAAACTCCATATCAGAGATTACAATAATATTTTCGGGCATATCCTCCTGCTTCACATTATTCTGGATAGCCAGATTGAGAATTAGGTCGAATACGCTCTTGATATTGGTGTTTTCGCAGAGATTCTTTTGATAAATACGCTTTACCTTATCGACAAAGTCAACGCCTTCGACAGGAATTAGGCGCGCCTGATGAGAGAAGGTGATGTAATGGCCATACCAAGGAGAGTTCTTATTGCACTTTTCAGCACAATACATACCAAGAGAAATGGCTACATCAATAGGGTTAATCTTTCCGTAGCTCCCAGTCATAGACCCGGAAGTATCTACAACTGCAACCCCGTTAAAGACAGCGTTCTTGAAATAATCTTCAAGATTATCCCAATACTTATTTACCATCAAACGGTCTGTGTCTTCGAGAGGAGTGCGGAAGATACGAGTTGCCTCACTTACAACTTCGCAAGGATTCAGAGTCTTAGCATTTACCTTAGTCTCAGAACTCTTGGCAAATTCCGCATAAGTCTGCTTATCGGCCTTCTCACGCATAATATCATGACGTGCAAAGGCATTACGATAAATCAAACCTGCCTTAGAGGGAATCTTATCGAACTCAATTTCGTCCCAACGATTCTCGGACATCAAACGCTCGACAACCTTAATTCGGTTTCTCAAAACAGAAAGTGTCTTACGGTACTGACGAGGCGTCACGCAGAAAGCCTTTCGAGTCTTTGCTCCCAGCGCACGACTCTTCGCAGAGCTGGTATTTTCAGACTTTAACCACTTTGCCAGCAAAGAAGGAGTCTTACAACTCACATCAAGAGCTAACTGATGATACATAAGATCAAATGCGTCCTTTTCCAGAGGGGTATCTACGAAAACATAAAGGTCATCCCAACGGCCAAATTCCGGCACATACTTGAGGTTGCGGCGCATTGCCTCGGTATGGTTCTTAGCCAACCACTTTGTAATAACCCGGAAAAATCGACGCTCACCTTGACCACCGCGAACATCGCGCAAATAGAATAGACATCTGAGAGCGTAAGTCATATCTTCCTCAAAGGCTCTCTTGAACAGGAAGATAATATCTTCATCAGATCGCTTGCGATAGGCTCCACCTAAAGCAAACAAATCCATAAGTCCATTCATTGTAGAACGATAAGTGACTCCATGATTTTCGGTATAGGTAATGTTATTCATTTCTTGCATAGCAGTTAAAAGTTTATTTTTCATTTTGTATCTTCTCCTTTATAAATGATGATTAGCCTGTTACTAGACTAGATATTTATCTTTCATAATAAGACTAAGAGATATATTATCTCTCTCCCAATAAGGGATTCTTACTAATGGAATACCTTTTTCTTTTGCGAGATTATTTTTGGCTATGTCATTTGTATAAGTTTGTTCATATTTTTGATATGTATTCCATCCACTATTTTTTATATTTTGCTCATAATGTTGTTCACCATCAAACTCTATTAACCTAATTATATTATTATCCGAATCTAAAAGAGCAAAATCAAATCTATAATTAGAGTTCTAAAAAACGTATTCTTTAATAAAAGGAATATTATTTTCTATTAAAACTCTATTTATATTAAATTCTCCAATGCTTTTTTGACAGCCGCAGCTAATTGTTTTATCTAAAGTGACTGAAGAAGCATTATATATTCTACCACAAAAATTACATCTACATTTATAGTGGAACATTGTTAAATTATTTTCGTGTCCTACTAATCCAATTATAGTTCTATTATTTACCACATCGCCAATTTTATACTTATATTTAGCGCATCCACAAGATTTTGTATCTCCACTAATTAAATATTTCTTAGCAACAAAAACGTGAGTATGATTTTCGCAATCACATTCACATTCATATATTTTTGATCCTCCGGGTATTCTATCATCCGTTTCTCTTAAAACTGTCAAATGGTTAAATTTTTTCCCTATAATTGATTCTGTTAGATTTGTATGTGGATTTCTTTTATTTCCACAATTGGGACACATTTCAATTCCATCGCTACGCAACTATTTAGTAGAATATTCTACAATATTTCCACAATCGCATTGACATTTCCATACGACAGACTTATTCTTTCTTTTGTCTGTCTCTTCAAGAACGGTTAATTTTCCAAAACGCTAACCAATTAAGTTAATTTTTGCAGGCATTTTATACAACCACCTTTCATAGTTATATAAAATTTATACAGAGAATATTTTCTAGTGTTGCCCACATTTTCAGTAAATGGAGTGAACGGTGAGATTCGAACTCACGCCCTTTCGGGTCACGCGGTTTTGCAGACCGGGGCCTTAATCCACTTGGCTACGTTCACATATAATTATGCAGCGACCATCATTCGCTCTGCACGCGGACGCATTTAACTTTCACAGCGCCAACCATCCAGAGATCTGCTAACGAGGCACTGGACGCTCCCGTTTCTTGCAAGAAATGGTACTCGAGGTGAGACTCGAACTCACAAACATCAAGGTTTGAGCTTGACGGCTATACCAATTAGCCCACTCGAGCATTTAATTTAGCAACCTCGGCAATTAAAACATCCAACTTTTTATTTACTTCATCTAATTTACAACCTTCTGAGTTCTATACCTGAAGAATAAAAGAAATCATTGTAAGTACATCTAAAAATTCAATATTATTTTGCCACATAAATTGCCAACTCCCCGATAAAGAAAATGCGCGGAAGAATGGCCCTATGTCCATTATACAATGGCTCTTCCGCGCGATGCCCTGTTTTAACACTTTATTGTTTTAATTGCAAGGCTCGCAATATCGCATCATACTTAGGGTATATCATACATTTGATTCATCCAAGGAGCCGAATATTCGGCAATAAAATTTTGCTGTATGAGCCTTATTTATATATTTGAAAGGAAGATTTACACTTATATTATAAAATATTTTTTAAGTTATTGCAAAAATTTCTTATTTTCGCAAATACTGTTTGAGGTAATCTAACCAACATTCTTCCCTTGTTGGTTTTGGTTCATTCTTCCAATAAGGAAGAGTTCTCCAATGTCTCCACAGAGCGACCTCTTCTTTATAGAACTCTTCAAAGCTATGCCCGTAATTTTTATAGTCACAAATATCCCATGATTGAAAGGCTTTCTTATATGAACTATAAGGTAAACTATTATCAGGATTTTTTAGAAGCCTTCTAACTCTCTTATTTGCGACTTTCTTCAAGAATTTCTGGGAAGTATCTGTATTGTACGGAGTTTTCTTTCTTGATCTACTCATACGAATACCTCCTTATAATATGGCAGCGGAGGTGGGATTCGAACCCACTCCCGAGGTTTTAGAGACCCCTGCGCTAAACCATTACGCTACTCCGCAATATATTCTCAAGACGCAAAATCATGGCAAGAAATTAAAAATCAAACTTTTTTATATTCTTAAAATAAATTGCTGAAAGCGTCTTTTAGTTATTGTCGCTCTTTCATAATATCAACCGATGTTTTATCTGTGAACAAACTGTATTCTCCATTCTCTTCCATTCCCGGACACCAATCTGGAACGGTGCATTTTTCTCTAAGAGTGCCCCAATGTTCCGCAACAGTAATCCATGGGTCATCAGGAAGAGGACTTTCTGCAAACGCAGAATTATATCCTAAAGGCATTAGGTATGAAATTTCATTGCATTTCATGCCTCTTGTTTTAGACTTGCTACAGAAAGCAGCTAAACAAGTATCGTCTTTTGGATCGGGGTCTTTTACAACCCAACATTTATTACAATCCAAACAGTTTTTCATATCTTTCAACTTTCTATAAATATTATATCAAAAAAATTTTTTATTGTCAATACTTCCACCAAGATTTATGATAAGAACATTTCTTACAATAGCAAGAAACTTTTATCCCTTTGCGAAAAGATCCTGAATCACTTGTTTTTTCTGCCCAACCTTCATCAAAAACAAAATCGTGTTTACAAAATATTTGTCGAATATAATTCACTAACCAGCGCATTATATTTCTCCTTTAATTATAGATGGCGCCGGCGGTAGGATTCGAACCTACGGACCCTTGCGGATCGGCGATTTTCAAGACCGCTGTATTAAACCACTCTACCACGCCGGCATAAAGGGGCACAAAGCCCCAGGTATTAAAGATCGTTCAGAATATCCTCGAGATTATCCTCAGCCTGAATTAGCATCCGCTCAGAATCAGTGAGATACTCACACATCTTTTCAAGATGACGCTCAGCTACATGACAAGCTTCATTAGCTTCCTTTGTCTTACGAGTAGCGCGATCATAGCGCTTACCAGCAATCTTCAACGCGCATCGAGCGGCCGCGAGCTTCTTACCCTTTTCCATAGAAAATTCATCACCGGGGTCACAAGTAGCTACGCCGCGAACAGTCTTTCCAGCATAAGTAGACACGGCGATTACTCGCCGACCATTAGTATAATAGCGATACTTCTCAATAGGATACATAATCTAAATCTCCTTTAATATTTTAAGTTTTTATTTCCTTAACTTTATGTATATATTATATTATATTTTTTATTTTTTTGCAAATTAGAAAGTACCCCAGACAATTTCATTTTCAATAAATGGCAATTCTGAATAATGACTCGTTCCATTTCCAATTTTAAGATGAACTGTATTAGATTCATCAATTACTATAATTAATTCTCCCTTTAATAAAATTGGATTATTTGTTTTCCAATTTTCTTCTGTATCTATCTTATGAGAGATTCTAGTATCAAAAGTCATTATTGTGACCTCCTTATAAAAAGATAAAGCCCATATTTATTTAATAAATATGGGCTTTATCTAAAATTTTACATTACTGTGCTAGAGCTTCCACAATTAAAAATAATTGTAGCGGTCTGAGTTAGATCATCAATCTTTCCACTTTTAGCAACAGATGCTAAGTCTGCATCATTAGCTTTTTTAGCAAGAGCCGCAGGTAACCCGTTGATATTCTCCATGGTAGGTTGAGCACGAGTTACGCTAATGATACCATTAGTCTCAGACACCGCGGTTACAAATTGATTTGCTACAGCAGAATCTTCTTTATCTAAAGCGTTAACTTTAGAATCTGCATAGTTTTTGGCCTCTTGCTTAGCGGAATCAATTTTTCCCTGAGTTGTCTCTGCTGTATCATATGCTGAAAGATCTACCATTCCAGCTAAAACATCCCACTTAAATTCTTCTTCTCCCACATCTATACAAACAATATTAGTGCCAGCAGGATAGCTCTTTCCGGAACCTTCTACGAAATCGTCTGTAGTAGTGAATTTATCAAGAATGTTATAAACTTTTCCTTCTTCTGTTGCAGTTAGTTCTGGCAGAGAAGCAAATGCAACAGATCCTCCTGCTTTATAAGTAGAGGAAATTCTAGCGGCAATTTGCTAATCAGTATAGGTTTTAGCTTCATCATAAGCACCTTTAATAGTAGTAGAAGAGCCACTTCCTTCACCAATTAGCTCTGTTTTTGCAGCTCCAATTTTAGAATCTACTTCTGTGGTTTTTGCATATTCATTAATTTTTAGAGCTGCAATTTTTTCATCAGTGGCACTAGCAGCCTCCTCGATAGCTTCGCTTTTTGCTGTGTCTGCACTACCAGCTGCGTCATAAGCATTGGATTCAGTATAAGCTGCTGATCCAAGTCCATGAACTTTTACTTCTTTTTCAGAACCAGTAATTCCAAATTTTACAGTACCATTAGTAGCTCCTTCAGCTAAATTATAAGTAGGAGCGGTAAGAGAAATAGTATTTACATCTGTCCAAGATCCGCCAGTTTTTGGTCTAGATTGAAGCTTAAAGCCCATATCTCCATTTTTAACAATCTAATATTGTGTATCGGTATCCTGAACTTTTTCTCCAATAAAATCTTCGAGTCCGGTAATTTCGGTTGCTGCATAAGTTGGTTTACTCGCCGCTTTGGCCCAAGAATAAACATCTGCGGCAGTTCCGCTTACCCATTTTAAAGTTTTAAAATCTGATTCACCATCACCGATTTTTAACAAGTAGGTAGGCTCATTTTGAGCAACTCCAGTTTCAACAGGAACTTCAACAACCGCCATTTCTCCTTTTAGAAGAACGGGGTTATTGGTATCCCAATTTTCATAAGTATCATATTTTAATTGGATTCTTGTATTAAAAGTTGTAGCCATTATTTATCTTCCTCCAAGTTGATTTTTATTCACTAACAGTAGCATCTCCGCCATTTAAGATAAGCTCTGTATCAGGAGTCTAAGTAATTTTTTCTATATTTATGTTATTGACAATCATAGTTCCATCGCCTGTAATAGAAACGCCGTTTTCACTAGTGGTGCTTTTTACTACACCAAGAACCTCTGCTGTAGCAATAGGAATAGTAACTGCGCCATTGCTAACCTAAAGAGGAGTAGTTCCTACGGTTATACTTTTAATCTTCTCTGCCAAAGCTGCGGGAAGACCAGTAATTTTCTCCTACGCAATCGCTTTTACACCAAGAATTTTATCATTAGGATCGATTTCTAATTCATCACTGACTCCTTTGATTTCTGCTAAACCCTATAATTTAGCAATTAGAGTGTCTTGAACTAAAGATGATCCTTCTACTTTGTCGACTTTATTAGCTAACTTAGTATCTACACTACTTGTAGTTTCGTATCCACTTAAATCTACAAATCCCGCAAGAACATCCCATTTGTAAGTTCCAGCATCATCAGTGTCAATACATACTACATTAGTTCCAGCTGGATATTTATTATCGGCTCCTTCAACGAAGTCTTCAGTAGTGGTGAAAGCATCTATAATATTATATACTTTTCCCTCTTGATCAGCCTCAAGTGCAGGAAGAAAACTAAACATAATGGAACCAGCAGGTTTATAAGTTGAACTTATTGCAGTAGCAATTTTTTGGTCAATCTTAGAATCTGCTTCTGTTTTATTATAATAATCATTAAATTTTCCATTAATAGAACTATCAGCTGCTTCATAAGCTGCTTTAACTTCCTCAATGGCTGCCCAAAGATTAGAAGCTGTTATTGAACTTTCTTCTTCTTTGGTACCAACAGAGGTTTCTAATGCGGAAACTTTTCCTTGAAGCTCTAAAACATCTTCCGTTAAATCACCAGAAGCAGTAGTTGAAGCCAATTTCATTAAATTGCCAGCAGCATTTTGAATCATATACGCTTCAACTGTATTTTCTTCTTCATTAACTAAGGTAACTACCTAACCAACATATGCTACAGGACTAGATTGAGCATATGTTGTTAATTCTTCCATATCATACCATACTGAATATTCATCAATAGGGAAAGGATTTCCTCTACGAATACTCAGAGGTAACGCCATATATGCAATATCTTTGTTAATTACTGCCATTATTTGTTCCTCCTTCCTTACTTTCCAATTACAATCTTATGATCCTCAGTTGGATCAATGGAAGCAGGTTGATAAACAAATACATCATAAGGAACCGCGGTAAATCCATTTGCCCCTTCTACTTGCACTGGTCCTTGCTTTACATAGCTAGAAGTTACATCTGCGTTTAAACTAGAAGTAATATTAGCTGCGGTAACTTTAAGCCCAGAAGATTGAGGAACTGCGATAATAATTCTCTTAGTATCACTTTTTGCTTTAATGCTATTAATAGTCATCGCGGCTGCCGCTTTATTGCTTGCTGTTAAAGAACGAATAATCGCGCTAGTTAAAGGATCTGTAGAATTATTAACTCCATAAAAAATCTAGCGATATCCAGTAATAGCTCCTGTGCTATTAGACTTAGATCCAGCTCTAATTTGTCCTTCTGCATATTCAGAACCAAGATTTGTAACAGGAATAGCTCCATTCCCATAATTAGCTGTTGCTGTAATCTTTAAATTAGTAGCATCTTCAACTTGAATTTCAGAGAAAGTTCCAGTAGCTTCTGTTTTTGTTTCTTCATCAAATTGAACGCTCCAACCGGTTGCTGTAATTCCAGTGTCGGGGCCATATTGATAAGATCCTTTATTTAAAGTTGCAGTATAAGTTGGAGTTACATTAGTGCCCGCTTCATATGCTTTCATTTGGCTGGAGGAAATACTAACAGAAGGTTGTGTGATAGTAGGATTTTTTTCTTCCGCAAAAGCATCTAGCAGCAATTGATCTAATGTTTTTCCAGTCGCGGGAATATTAACAGATCCATCTCCTCCAGGAGTATATTTACCAAAAGTATAGGTAAATGTAAAATCATCATCAAATTTTACAATAGATGAATCAACTTCTACAATATCTTTTCCACCAGAATATTCTAACTAACCCCAAGTGCTTGTTCCATCACCATATTTTACTTTTCCTTTATTCTCGCCATCAGTGGTAAGACAAGCCTCTCCAACGAGAGGAATAAAGGAGTCCTTAACTGAAGTCCAATTTTCCTCAGTATCATGTCTAAGTTGGATTCTAGTTTTTAATTCATTGGCCATCTTTAAAATGCCTCCTTATTTTAGTCTACTGCTGTCCCACAGTTTAATATTAAAGTGAAACCTTTAACATCCACTATTTTATCAAGTCCTACAGAATTAATTTCTCCGGTTCCATCTGAAAGTATTTTTATCTAGTTATTCTAACTACTCCCTTTAATTAAACCAAGATTTTCTTCTGTTCCCGCCGGAATAGTAACTTTATTATCTTCAACCGGCAAATCTTTGTTTCCGATAGAGATAGTTTCTATTACTTTATCCTAAGATATTGGAGTATACCACTCTAATGTGCCATCTTCTCTTTTTCTAATAGATTGCCCTGTTGATGCTTCTGCAAATCCTTTTAATGAAATCTGTCCAATTCCATCAATAACAATAGATTGATTGTCTACATCAACATTTACCAAACTACTATTTATATATTTTAACTATTTCCACTCGGTGGCTCCATCTCCAATTTTTAACTTTCCAGTATCTATTTCAAATCCCGGCTCACCTTGACGAAGAATTGGATTTAATTCGGTCCACTTCTCTGATGTTCCTCGCTTGAACTAAAATATTGTTTTATAAACAACTTCAGCCAAAGTCACTCCCTCCTTTAGCCAATTAGTCCGCCATCATAAATAATAGTTGTATCTTCTGGAGGAAGAGGCTAATCTCCGCCTCCACCAGAGGGCTACAACACCCATTCATGATCAGAATTGAGAATATATTTATTTCCATTTTCAATTACATATGCCGAACTGCCTGGCTTTCGGTTTGTAGGGAGATTAGCAACATCACTTTGGTAATCACATAAAAAATGAATCGCGCCATATATAATTTTATTGGCTGTATTTTTACCAACAGTAATCATACTTATTCTCCTTTCTTAAAGAAGTAGAGAAAATTATCTCTCTTTATACTATATAACAATATTGACAAGAGATTTCACATAAATTGTCCAAACCCCATTTTTGAAAGAAAAATTTGGTGAGCCTGCGCGAACAGAAACTCGGAGCAGAACGAGGACAACAGAAAAGAGGGGCTAGCTTATGGCTAGCCCCTCTAGGGTAATCAAGGTTTTGCAGAACCTCAATCATACATATTGCATTTATAAATGAAATATATATAAACACCGCTGCAACGATGGATGGTTGCGGGTATGAGAATCGAACTCATTCCTCAAGCCTTATGAGGGCTGCGACTTAACCACTTGTCCTACCCGCAATATATAAAGCAGTTTTAAGACTTGCTTAGGTCTTTATATTAAAGGTCAATATACTTATTGACTCCATAAATTGAAACCTTAGTAAAGGTTGCATTTTCAACCCTTACTTTTTCGTTAAATTCCTTTCTAGCCTTTGCACTCTCTTCCTCAGTGGGGTAATCATAATCGAAAGCATCAAAATCACAATAGAAATTAGCATCTACGCCCATAAGTACGAGAGTACCATCCATAGATTTAATCTTTCCTGGATCAAAAGAAAGGTAGAAATCATTCTTATCTTTTTTAAACCGAAGACACTGAACCTCTTTGGCATAAAGATCGAGATTATAATTATATGCAGTCATAACCCAACCATTAGTCAAACGAACATTAACATCAAAGAGAACACCTCTCTCATAGTTAATATTCAAATCCATTAAGGTTTCCTCCAAAGGATAACCCTGTTTCAAATCAAAAGCAATAGCCCTTAGGCTATCATAAGTGATGTCTGCGACCTGCGATAACTTAACAACCTTTTCAATTTCCTCTTCCTTGCCGCTTCCAAGCGCATCCATCATATATGCCCGTACTTCATCTGCGGTAGGACAGCCAATCTCAAAATGATAGTGAAAACGACCAGGGCGATTGATAAGAAATTCGTTCAATTTTCTTGTATCGTTACAAGTGATAACAAAAAGTTTCTTTCCATTATCAATCCCATCAAATAGACTTAAAAGTCCTACCTGCGGATCGCCGTCATCATTCCTGGCAAAAGTCTTTTCAAACTCGTCAAAGATAATAACAACTTCTTGTTCAATGGAACTGAGGAAATTACTAATTCCGGGGATAGGAGAATCGACTACAATCACTGGCATTTCTCGCTTGATCGCGGCATCCGCAATCATTCTTGCAAAAAGAGATTTGCCAATACCTTTCTTACCAGAAAGAATTATACCAAAGTTTCGCTCGGACTTATCGAAAGAGTTGAAAACTTTCTCTACCTTATGACTATGCGAGCCATAAACTTTTTCTTCGCCAATCTGCAAATTATTATGAACAGAAAGCCAAATTCCCATTTGGGGATGGAAACCGATTGTATAGGTTCCGATTGGTAACTCTTTATAAGTTTTTACATCGTCACCATATACCTAAAAACGATTTCCTGTATGGACAATATTCATCTATTTACTTCCTTTCCTATTGTTAGATGTGGTGGGCCAGGAGGGAATCGCACCCACTCGAGCTCGAAAGCACCGGTTTTACAGACCGGGGTGTCTACTTTAGCACTTTACTGACCCATATATAAAAGAATTGTTTGGTCCCGGAGACGGGACTCGAACCCGTACGAGATTGCTCTCAGGGGATTTTAAGTCCCCTGTGTCTGCCAATTCCACCACTCCGGGATATTGCACATTTTTATGCTGAGTTGTGCTTCTCACCTTTCTCCTCTTCTTCCCCGGTGGATGAAAGTATCTCCGGTGTATTCGGCGGGGAGTGCAGGACTCGAACCTGCGACATCGTGCACCCAAAGCAAGTTAAAGATTGCTGTTACGGTCTTTAACAAGACCAAACTATAACGCGCTCTACCAACTGAGCTAACTCCCCATATAAACGATTTTGGATAAGGTTAATCGAGAACCTCGTCAGTGTGCTACTACGCCAAAGGCGAGCCCTGCAGGTTTACTCGCCACTCTTTAAATGGTGGACGCTTTCAATCCTACATCCTGACAATAGAAGTCTTATTTACGATTTCTGTGCGTATTGCTTCTATTACTGGCACCGCTTCTTCGTGTTGAACGAAAACTTCTTGGTTCAGAGCCAAGCGTGCAGACCGCTACACTAAAGCGGTATATGGCAGCGGATAGAGGGGTCGAACCTCTAACAAGGGAGTCAAAGTCCCGCGTGTTACCATTACACCAATCCGCTATAAATCAAGACGCATTAAAGAAAAGACTGTTTATCAGACAGTTGCGTAAACCATTCCGCCAAAATCGCTAAGCGCGATCCACAGGATTCGAACCTGCATCTTCTATTAAGAAGAATTTGCTGTATGCGTCTTTATTTTACTTATATTTTAATTACACTCGCTGCTATATCGCAGTTGAACAAATCGTCATAAATCTTCTCTAAAGAAGCATCTTCATCAATGGTATATCCATTCAAAAGAGAATGTTTCTTTAGAGCTTCTTTTTCTGATTCAGCAGTAATCTTCTCTAACTTAATTTCATTTTCAAAGAAACTAAGAACTCCAACAACAAAATTCATAATTTTCTCCTAGACTTTAAGTGGTACCCGGTGACGGGCTCGAACCGCCGACCTCCGCGGTGTAAACGCGATGCTCTCCCAGCTGAGCTAACCGGGCATTTAACTCAGAAAGATATTTTTAAATTCGTTCTCAAGCATAAAGAAAACTTCGCTCGCGCAACCACCTTTGCCGACTTGAACATAAGCAATCATAACATCTCCAGAGTCAGCATCGAAACCACGACAAATAGTCTTAACAAGACCATAAGGATTAGCTCGATAAAAGCAACCCATAGCAACAAAGTTATTCTTCATATTTAAGACTTCCTTTCTCAACTTTCTATAAATATTATATCATTTATTTTTAATATTTTCAAAAGTTTCTAAAGACTAGACTCAAAAGGGCTTGCCCATATGCTCAACATTTTCTTGGCTTCCCTTCAAAAAGAAAATGCTTCTTAGCTTTCTAAATAAGATTTATTTAGTAAAATCTTTTTATACAAGTATATTTGCATATATTTGCTGTATTGAGTCTATATATATAGGAAAGGAGTGATACATATTCTCGCTCCCTAAGAGCGAGTGGTCCGAGTGGTGAGACTCAAACTCACGGCCTCGTGATCCCAAATCACGCGTTCTAATCAACTGAACTACACCCGGATATTAACTTAGGGTTTTTCGCACTTCCGCAGATTTCCATGCCTGGTCCTTATCGTTTCCTCTAGTGCTATACGAGGCACCGACCCTAAACCCTTCTGCTCTATGCCGGTTGTGTACTGATACCGGAAAACATCTTGGGGACTTTATTTTTTTACCTTCGTTGCTCCAATCCTCGAAGGGTATCTCGAAGTATAGCTCTTCTATTTTACTGGCTCGGATTTAAGGCCCTACGATTTATTCTTACTGCCTTTCAGACTTGTATGTAAGATACCAATATGGCGCAGAGAGTAGGATTTGAACCCACGGATCTTTCGACCTCCTGCTTTCTAGGCAGGCGCCATAAACCAGACTCGGCCATCTCTGCATATGGTACGCCAGAGAAGATTTGAACTCCCACAAGCCAGGGTCCGTAGCCCTGTGCACTCTCCGTTATGCTACTGGCGCATATACTAGACCCACCATCTTTTTCTCCAGTTCAAACAACAGGTAAAGAGTTCTTTGCAGTACGGGTCTAAATTTTAATTACGAGTACGTAACCAATAATTTTTCATCTTGTAATTTGAATCATCCGTCACTTCAATAGCATCATCAATAGGAAACTGATAGTCGCGGGCCTGCTCCTCTGATTCAAATTCAATTTCTGCATAGATAAAAGCTCCATCATCTACCACAGAAACCGCGAGTGGATACCCGCTGCAATTAAAGATAGAATAATCTTTCTTAATTGGAGATTTATTCACAAACTTTTTGACTTGATTATAGAAGTTTTCAGAAATCTTCGTTTCAATCTCTTCTCTTGATAGAGTCCCTTCACCTTTAATTGTAATTCTAAAAGGTTCGTTGCTCGCAGGATTGTGCCTCAAACGCACTTCAGGGCTTGTTGAAACGTAGAACTGTTCTATCTGAGAGTTTCTAACTAATCGAAACTCTGTTGGGACTCTTTGAAGAATCCACTTTCTTTCAATCTCCATCATAAACTTCCTTTCCTATTATTTGGTGCGCTCCGTGGGATTTGAACCCACATCTCCCGGTTTAAGAGACCGCTACTCTTCCAGTTGAGTTAGAAACGCATAGATGGTGGAGCTGGCGGGCTCCGACTCCCGCGTCCGAAATTCCTATCATACTAAAATCTTTTTACGCAATAGTTAAATTTCATCCATTAAGTGGGATAGGCTTTAACAACCTCACTCCGAAATGCGTACTGGTTTACCTCCACCACTTTGTTTAAGAGAGTAAACAAAGAAACTCAAGGGTTAAGCAGCGAGCAAGGCTCAAGCCGCAAGATAATTCTCGAAATAATCGTTGTCGTTTAATTTTATGTGGCTCTTAAGGCGATACCATACCTGCGAATTTTAGTTCTTCAGAACTCCGTCGAATCCAATTCAGCCCCATATAGTGACCCTCTATCTGTTGCAGAAAGAATCGAACCCTAGACTCTATAGCCATAGAGGGCCTTATAAATAGAAAGCGAAAATGGTTGCCGATTTCTCGACTGGTGGGCGAGAGTGGTGTCGAACCACCATCCTCTGGTTTTTCAGACCAGCGCTCCGACCGCGTAAGCTACTCGCCCATATGGGTATTCATAATATTTAATGAATACCATTTGTGGTACGGCTACTGGGATTCGAACCCAGATTATTACAGCTTATGGTGTTGAATATAAGATTTGAACTTATATCTTTAGCCAATCTTCATCACTTATCTTTTTTATTTCAGCTGCTTTTCTCGGTAAGTTGTATTTATCGCACCATTTGCGGATAGCATTATCACTAACCCCATATTTTTCACCAATTTTTGTAAATGGAGTAGTACGAATAAGGTTTTTTAACTCTTCTCTTGATATAGCAGGATCTGTTCTTCTACTTTTATTATTGCACTAAACACATCTTATAGACTGATTATTTATTTCTTTTCCACAATCAATGCAATAATTTCTTTTTTTTAGATTTTTACTTCTAATAGGGTATGAGAACCCTTTCTAAATTCTATATTGACCAAGATTTAATCCACTTACCATGCGCTATGAAATATTAAATTTATCTGCAATTTCTTGTTCAGATAATTCTGTTTCTTGTAACAAGCGGTAAATTTCAAGAATATCTTTAGTCTTTAGCGAAGAATTAAAATCAGTAGTAGATGTTCCTGCTCCACCATTAGAAAGATTATAACCAAAATTTGGATTAGAAGATTTATATTCCTAGATATAATAGATCTCTTTATCATTTAAGGCTTCTTTTTCACATTCTTCTAAAACCTCAAATTTGAAATTCTCTAACCCATATTTTCTAATTGCTCTATAAAATATAGATTCATACTATGGGCTATTTGGATTAAAGGGTCTATTTCTATGTGCTTTCCATCTATCTTGAATATTGACGCTCTATCCAATATAAACTTTACCATTAACTAAATTGGTTATTTTATAAATACCGATCATTGGTTATTCCTCCTTAGAAGTTTCTACTTCTAATAAAAGAAATAATCAATCGACTGTTCAAAATTGACCAAAATTTTTCTTAAACTAATCCAACGAAGGCTGTTGCCATTTCCGATTAGGCGATAGCCGCAAATATAAAGTGGCAAGCCGCCAAGGATTCGAACCCTGACTAACTGGGTTGGAGCCAGTCGTGCTACCGTTACACTAGCGACCTATATAGGTGCCTTTTTTTTTATAGGCACCAGAAAACAAAGATAATTACAACTACGCTTTTCTCCTACCAGAAAGGAGATGGTGCAACCAGCAGGGATTGAACCTGCGACCCCAGCGTTATCAGCACTGTGCTCTACCAACTGAGCTATGGTTGCATATAATACCCTGGTTGCCAATCCTTCTCTGGTACTCAGACCTCTGGAGCGGCCGGGTCAGCCACAAGAGTTTCTTTTTAAGGGAAACTACATAAAGACCTCCCCGTCTGTCGTTAGGGGTCACGCTGGAGTTTTCCGGCACGAGGTACCCAGTACACACCTTGGCTGCTCACGGTAGCCAACCGGAGCTGTTACTCTCACCCAGTCCGTCTTTAATTTGGCCACACAAGAGGGCGCGGGCTTTCCCAATGTGCGCTGGAGCAAGATACCGGATTCGAACCGGCCCTTTCTGCTTGGAAGGCAGACGTGCTAGCCGCTGACACTAATCCTGCATATGGTAGTTTCCCTGTTTTTTAGAGGTACTACCTAACCCAAGTCGACTTTGTCGTTTGTTCACAGATAACCCGCTCAAACAAAACAAACCAAAATGCGGAGATGAACGAAATTGTTTTCTTCTTCTTGAATCAGAGAATCGTCATCAAGTTGTCCCTAAGTCATGCAGTCTTCGTAACGCCAGACTACCAGAAACGCTACTCGGTTTAACCTTGACTGAAAATTCTTGTGCACAGAATAACAGTTGTGTCTCACTCAAGAGTAGAAATGGTGCGTGTGGCGAGATTTGAACTCGCGACTCCCTGCTTAAAAGGCAGGTGCTCTAGCCTACTGAGCTACACACGCGACTGTAAACTTTTAAAGTTCACTTAGGATATTATCGAGAATCTTTTCAAAATCTTCATCCTCAACATAGAACATCTCATTCATAGTTTTACGATCAGTAAGAGAATGATCTGCATTATATCTACAAACTAGCACTTCAAGAAATTGCCAAAAGCGCAGATTTGGATTAGTCTTTCGCCAAATAACCTCAATCTTATTAGCAATACTAGAAATGCGATTTGCGTCTCTCACACTTAATCCTCCTCTAGCCACATATCTTCACTAAACAATTCTCGATATTTGTCATCATCGACAATTAACTGTCTACATCTGCGGGCTTCAGGCTTTGCGTCGTATCTATCAAGGAACTTAGCATCATCAGTCAAGAACCCTTGCACTAAATCTTCTTTATCCCATTCATACCCCATCTGATATGCTTCTTCGAGGCAATCTGCATGGCGCTTCCCGCAAATAATTACAGGGTACTTACTAAAGTGAGGAATAAATTTAATTGCAGAAGCAATAATCATAACTCAAAACTTCCTTTCCTTAACTTTCTATATATATTATATAATAAAAATTAAGAATTTTCAAAAAGATTTTTATGCTTGAGTTTTCTATTAAAGGAACCTTTTCCTTTCTTTGCTCTTGTTATAGAACCTCTCTGTTTAAAATGAAGATATTCTTGCAGCTCTTCTGGAGATTTCTTTTGAGCCTGCTTTATAGTTTTTAAATTCATTTTACTAGACCCCTTTTCATCTTATTATGTACCAAAAACATATGATTTAAAGTTGCTGAATAGGTCTATGGGGTGTACGACGAGACTTGAACTCGCACCTCTCAGAGCCACAATCTGATGCTCTACCAATTAAGCTACGCACAACATATTGGCAATAGATTTTAATATCGGGTATTAGCCTCCGGCCTTTGCGCTCGGAATTGGCGGTACAATTCTCTGCGCCCTATCTAACCCTATCCGACTCGATTTACCATACGGACTGCTTGATAAAGTGGCCACAATATCTTGCAGGCTTTCTTGCCGCGTTTAAACGCCTCTGCCGAGGCTGGAGCTGGATAAGAGACTCGAACTCTTAACCTATCGCTTACAAGGCGATTGCTCTACCTATTGAGCTAATCCAGCGTATAATGGCCGGTATAAACCCCGGCTCGGGTTAAGAAAATCGACAGTATGCTCGTTTCCGCACTATACACCAACCGCCAGCTTAATCGCCGGCCGTATGGGAGTCGAACCCATTCCTCTGTCTTTCGGTTTTGGCCTTCTCTTCCCCATAGGCTCCCGCAGCAGTACCGAAAAACTTGACGAGATTATATTGAAGTTGTTTTTGTCTCATTGAGACCGGCAGGCGGCTATACTTCCAAACCTTCACAAGCCCTATTATTTCGCTAATCGCTTGTATTATCACCGCAAGCAAACGGAACTACTTAGTCGGTTTTCGTAGTTGACACAATAGCCTCGTTTATATGCGGCCGGCATATATAACAGTGTCTTATCCCGATTGGCTATTGGCGAAGGGGAGAGGATTCGAACCTCCGGACTGTGTTTCCACAATCAAGGGATTAGCAATCCCTCGCATTCAACCTACTCTGCCACCCCTCCAAATATGTTTCCTCTGCGTTTTATGGGCTTGGAACCATCACCTATCGGCGGCCGCATTAAACATAAAAGTTATCTATCACTATGAATAACTTCTGTTTCTGCGAAAATGAAATCATCAATATCCATCATTTTTTTAATACCTCCTTAATTTATTTTAATCGGTAGTGCCATTCTAACAGCCTATATTGCACTTTTGATAGGTTCCCGATTCGCTAGTCTTTTATATATAAATCTCTATTGAGAAAATAGTCGGTGCCAACTTAATTTTTTAACGAGGTCGTTGACTTCCATCCCTGAACCCTTTTCGTTACTCCAGATTTTATCTCTCAGCCAGCCGATTTCTTTATACAGCGCTATATAAAGCCGCTTCAACTGAGCCTTTAGGTTCTTGGCACCTAATGGTTGCGGGAGCGAGAATTGAACTCGCGTAATCGAGTTTATGAGACTCGACTGGGAACCAACACCCTTCCCGCGATATACAGCTATTAGAATTAAATTATAATGAAACCAAAATATATTTTTACTACTTAACGCCTAGACACTCTTGAGTTGGTCTGCGTTGCCACTCCTCGCTTTTTATTCTCGCCTCATATATTTTATATTTTGGAATAACTCTAATAGCCACGGTACTCTTGCGCCCCTCCGCTGGATGTATCAGCCGGAACCGTTTCACTTTAATTAAGCAAGGGCGTGCCACATATCAATAATTCATTCTTGCCATACCATACTCTACGCACAAGAAAGGCCCGTCTTTTCTTTCACTCGAAACTGTGGAACCCATACATCTGGTGACCTTGGAGGGATTCGAACCCATCAACCTCCACCTTGAGAGGGTGGCGACTTTGCCATTTCGTCGACAAGGCCATTTAAAGAGCAGTTTATTGACTTGCTCAGGTCTTTAGTTAATCGCTAAGTTCGACGGCGCCACATTTGGTGAACACCTGCACGGGAGTTCCATTCAACTCGTTGTCCTCAAGAATGGAATAATCACAAATATAAACATTTGTATTACCAACCTTGCGAAGCAGGTTTCCGCAATTAGAACACTTATGTTCCTTTTCCACATTCTGTGGAACCTTAATTCCGAGAGCCTTACCAAGCTCTGCGAAAGAGTTGAACTTCCCGTGAACATTCTTCATAATAGCAATCTCCTTTTCTATTGTTTAATCTTCTGACTAGATAAACTTCCAAATAAATCCGTAAGCAGTTTTTCTTTGACCATTAGCGCATTGACTTATATGCGCCCTCGGTTTACCAATCGAACGCCCTGCCGCGGAGAGATTTTCGAATACCGCCAATAATTCTCCATTTTCAGAATATTGAGCCACTGGTCTACCATATTCTTTACCAACTTCAGCCGGAGTTTTAACAATTTCATTGGCTTGATTTACTATCCTGCCGACAGTATGTTCATCATACCCTAGAATATCAGCAGTCTTTTTTATTTTATGGGTTTCTCGAAAAACACGCAGAACTAAATCATAATCTATATATCTACGTCCATCACCACCTTGAGTTGCATTATATCCATGCTTAAAACTCCCAAGCTGTTCAATCCAGTAAATTTCTCTCTCTTCTGGATTATCTGTTTCTTCAATTAGTTCAATATGAAAATGTTCAACTCCATATTTTCGCATCGCAGAATACAAAGGACGCTTTTCGCTACGCTCCTTAAAAGCATCTCTACAATGTTCTTTAAAGCGTTTTTCGATAGAAAATTCAGTTTTTCCGACATAAATTTTATCATTTATGTCATTGATAATCTAATAAATGTATGCCATAACTAAATGACTCCTTTTTATATTTCTTGGTATTAGTAATAGCAGAGTACACCACGTGCAGGTTCCAAGATTTGTACTCCTACTCGGTACGGGAGTCGAACCCGTGTTTCTGGCGTGAAAGGCCAGCGTCTTTACCACTTGACTAACCGAGCATATCTGCACTTTTAATAATCTCTTTCTGTCTTATTTAATAATAGCCATTGTTTATTATAAGCTATACTGTCATTACTATATATAAAGAGAATATTAACTTATCTTCTAGTTGGTGAACAGCGGCGTCACTGAAAACCACCTATTTCTATTAAGGACGGAAATAGGAATGCCCTATTGTTCTTATGGCAATGAAATCAATAAAAACCTGTAATCATTAGACGGTATCATATATAATTATTAGTAGATACCTATGGTGGAACATACGAGGGTCGAACTCGTGACCTCCTGCTTTACTCGACAATGCTTATAAGTTTTTTAGAACCTCCTCGTCTGCGCAATCTTTTAAGAAGGTAATTCCTTTAACCTGACCATTTTTAGGTTTTATAATCCTTAAATTCTTTTCATTAGAACATTGGTCTACAGGAATTAAGTAATTTTTTCCATCATAGTGAGTTACAAAATAATCACAATCCTCTTTTGAATATTGATTTCTCTTATATTGACTGTTCTTGGTATAACCAGACTGCCAAGTGGTTTTAATCGTTATGTAATCAACTAAACCATCATCATTCATATGAGGATTTGCGTGTTTACATTGTAAACGATATAACTGTCCATTTATATCGACAATCATATCATATTTTTCACTATCTCCATAAGGGATAGATACTGGGTATCCAAGTTCATAAAATCGTGTTATACATTGTAACTCTGTTAAATTTCCAAGATATTTTGTTCCCATAAAGAATAATATCTTATAAGTTTGTCAAGCAAGGCAGGCGCTCTCCCAGCTGAGCTAATGCCCCATATTTGGAAATCTTAGAAGATTTCCAACCTTACATAAATATTATACAATATTTTTTATTGTTTTTCAAATTGGCGATGACGACGGGATTTGAACCCGTGACCTTCGGCGTGACAGGCCGACGTTCTAGCCTACTGAACTACGCCACCGTATAAGGCGAGGAAGGGTCGTACGCACCCCGTGTGCTTTGTGCCTCGTCGTTTCACATATATCACACTTCTGACTTATTGGTCATGGAAAATCAGTAAAAACCATGGTGCGCATGATGGGACTTGAACCCATACGCTCTTGCGAACACGAGCACCTCAAGCTCGCCTGTCTGCCGATTCCAGCACACGCGCATATTTCTATGGTATTGATCGAGTTCCAAGGCTTCCTCTTTTAATACTGACTAGCCATCATAAATGCTTGGCCATTTACGACAAGAAATCCAGTCTTCAACTACGGGCCATAGCTCCGCCGGTTTATATGGGTCTAAGACAATGTCACCGGAACCATCTGGTGTTCCCGGCGGGAGTCGAACCCGCAACATCATGGTTCTAAACCACGCGTGTCTGCCTATTGCACCACGAGAACATAAAAGAGCAACTATTTGTTTCAGAACCACCCGTCGCTCTATGGGCCAGCCTATTATTTTAGTTCGCAGTGGACGAATTGAGAGTTTAGGGTTAAAGTCGCGGCGCTACTCACAAACTCGACTTTGGCGGGAAGGGTGGGGCTCGAACCCACGACATCTTGCTTAACAGGCAAGCGCTCTACTCTTCTGAGCTACCGACCCAAGCTCAAGGCAGAATAAATAAACTTTCTTAAACCAAAAATAAGTGTTTTATTTAATAAAAGATTTGCTGTGTCTGCCTTATATAAATATTATACAATATTTTTTATTGTTTTTCAAAAAAGATTCAGTTGTTTAGCTTCATCATAAGAAATACCAAAGGTATCCTTGAAAGTTGCGTTAAAGTTCTCCCACTGTTCCTCGGGGCCACCAACTCCACCATTCATAAGCCAAATAGCATCACAAATACTATCCTCATTTTTATAACAAGAAAGAGCCTCGGCCGCGAGTTGTGCGAGATATAACTTCTTATCCATATGCAACTTCCTTTCTTACTTTCTATAAATATTATATCATATTTATAAAAGTTTTTCAAATGTTTTCAAGACGCTAGCTATTTAGCTCCGGAAATCGGATTCGAACCGATAATTTTTCACTTTGAGTTGAAATGTCTTAACCATTTGACTATTCTGGAAATAGATTTGCTGTATGCGTCTTGTAGCAAGAGGGCCCTCCTATTGGGTCTGTCCTCTTAAATGGTACTCCGAGCTGGACTCGAACCAAGCATCAAGCGATTATAAGTCGCCCGTTCTAACCTTTGAACTACCGGAGTATAGATAAAGTGAGTATTTTATTTAACGCATATCAGCCTCACTCACGCCTTACCTGTGCAATTATTTATAGTTACTGTCGATAACTTATATAAATATTATATAATATTTATTTTT
>OGPH01001002.1_pt1 | contig 25285 bp, 20 predicted proteins | sample 1552891 | NCBI WGS metagenome assembly OGPH01 (sample SAMEA2580272, study PRJEB22360) | human gut metagenome | biome: human gut; feature: human-associated habitat; material: faeces | place: Denmark | collected 2008/2010 | reverse complement strand
GGCGGGATTTTCCCGCCGGGCTCCAGCCTCTTTTTATCGGTTTGCAATGAAGCTCATTTGATGCTTGGCTGTTTTTTGCGTCAAACAGGCTGCGGAGAGTCGTGCCGCCCGATGGAAAGCACCCCCGCGCAGTGGGAAAGCCGCGCGAAGGAAAGGCGCAGGCTGGGCAGAGCACCGGCAAGCAGCTGCGCCACGGCATAATCCTCGCCGCAGTCCCAGGCCGTCCCGGCCGCGGCATGGCAGGCATCCAGCTCGGCCTGCGTTTCAAAAGCCACGTCTCCTATCAGACATTCGCCGCCGGGGCTGAGACGGCGGGACAATTCCAACAGGAACGCGGGTTTCCCGGCGTCCGGCACATGGTGGAAAGCATAGGTGCTGATGATAAAATCGAACGTCCTGCCCTCCAGCGCGGGGGGCAGGCCCCGTGTGAAATCATACAGATACAATTCCGCGCAGGGCATCTTGGTGCGGGCGGCGTCCAGCATATTCTGGGAAAAATCCACTCCGGCTACCGGATGGCCGGCCGCGTACAGGCGTGCTGTCAGCATGCCTGTCCCGAAGCCCAAGTCCAACACATCGGCGCCGGGACGGCTGTTCACACGGGCCTCGATAAGAGACAGCACCGCATCGTAGCCCGCGAAGGGATATTCCCCCGCATCGTGGGAATGGCGGACGCTGGCGTCATAACCGGCGGCCCATTCGTCGAAACCCTTGCTGTAGAGCATAAAAAACCTTCTTTCTGCCTGATAGAAAAAATGAAAGCCGCCCGCCACAAAAAGGGCAGGCGGCGAAAAGCTATGCGGCAAGGGCGTCGGCAGCCCCGGAGGCTTCCGGCGCAGCAGAAGAAGAGGGCGCGGGAGGAGGCGTGGAGGATGAAGGTGCGGGCGGACCGGAGATCATATCGCCCTTTGCGTCGCAGCGGGTACATTTTCTGTAAACTGAACCATCGGCTTCTGTGATTGTGCAGTTCGGGTCACTAAAATCATGTCCCAACGCAGGAATTGGAGTGCGGGAGGTCTCCTGTCCGCAGGAGGTACATTTGTATATCGTCACACCCTCTGAAGTACAGGTGGCCGGGGTCGTGGTGCCGGAATCCGGCGTATGTGTATGCTCCACAGTACGGCTTTCCAAAACCGCGCCGCATTTGGTGCAGTAGATATGCTCCTTGGTGGCGTCGCTGGGGTCTGCCGTCCAGTTGCCTTTGATATGGTTCTCCGTCTCGGTCTTGGGCGGGTTGGTGCAGCCGCTGGCCGTGCAGGTGCGCGTATGCTTTGTGCTGTCGCTTTCGTCAACCTTCCAGTCGCTCCAGGTGTGTGTGTGCTTATTTTTGAACGTCACCCACACACTGATGGATTCCAGCTTTGTATTTGCGGGCACGGTGAAGGTCAGCGTGCCGTTGTTCACATTTTCAATGCGTCCCTCGGTGCAGCCCCATTCCAGCGAATAGCCTTCCTTGGCGGTGGCCGTCACGGTGGAGCACGTTTCGCCGGGCTTCACCTTCTGCGTCAGCGTGCCAGACAGCGAGCCGCCGTCTTTGCCGTCCTTGATGGAGAACGTGACGGTCACGCCCTCGGCTTCGGAGCTGGACGAGCTGGAGCTGCTGGACGCCGCCTGCGGGTTGAAGGTCTCCTCCGGCGTGGCCGTGTGCGTGGGGATGGTGGTCAGCGCCGGGCGGCGGTCCTCGGTCTCGTAGGTGTGCGTGCGCACATAGTCGATCAGCGCTTTGGCGCCCTGCTCATTCAAATGCAGGCCGTCCTCGATCATATACGAAGCTCTGGCAAAGCCCGTGGCGGGGTCCTTCAGGGCCTCGCTGCTGTTCAGGAACCGGTAGCCGTCCTCCTTGGCAAGGTCCGCCAGAGCTTTGTTGAATTCGTCGATGGCCTTCTGCGCGGCGGCCGCGCCCGTGCGCGTCTGCGCCACGGGCGGTACGGCGTTGATGATGATGTCCGCGTAGGGCCATTCCTTTTTGATGGCCTCCAGAGCGCTGCGGTACTGGTTTTTGAATGTGTCCGCAGTGGAATTGGTGTTGTTGGTGCCGTATGTGATGACGATGCGCCGGGGCTGCATCATGGAGACGGCCTTGGCGACATACACCGGGCTGGATGAACCCTTGAAGTACATGCACGGCGTGCTGGTGACATGCTGGATGCCCATGCCCACGGCGCTCAGGTTGTTCTGCCACGTCGTCAGGCCGTAGGCCACCAGACGGTAGGTGTTGGAATCGCCCAGAAACATCGTTTCGTCAATGTACGTCTGGCCGCCGTCCGCAGTCTCCGGCAGGATGGTGCCGTCGTAGGCCTGTTTGTCCAGCGCGTCCGCGTCCGGGTCATAGCTGCCGCTCTGGGAAGCGGAGACAGACGACGAAGACGGTGCGGACGAGGAGGCGTCCACGGGCGCGGCGTCGGGCAGCAGGGACATCACAAGAATAGCGAGCAGCGCGATGATGAGCGCGGCGGCGCATACCAGGATGGCGATGTCGATGGGGCTGCCTTTCTTTACGCGGCCAAAAAAGCGCGCCAGCGCTTTGCCGGCCTTGCGGAAATATCGTTGGATCTGTTGCACGGCGTTTCCTCCTAAGATGGCCCGTTCGTGTACAATACGGGCATTCTAACGTTTCCATTGTACACGATTGTAACGCGGAAAGCCACCGTTTTCTTTCAAAAAGAACGGTGGCTTTTCGGGGTTTTCTTCCTGTTTGTGCGTTTTTTGCCAAAAAACGTCCGGTTCGGGCCTGTGACCCGGCCTCAGCGGGCGCGGGCCAGCGCGTTGTTTTGCTGGCGGCGAAGCTCGGCCAGATAGGCGGGCACCAGCATCACGGCTGCGCCCGTCCAGGCCACCGGGTTTGCCAGGCACACGCCGACATAGCCCAGGAAGCGGGAGAGGAGGATGGCGGCGGCCAGGCGCATGGCGAGCTCCACACCGCCGGAGATCAGCGGCATCACGGCGTTGCCCAGGCCTTGCAGCGCGTTGCGGTAAACGAACAGCACGCCCAGGGCCAGAATGAAAACCGCTTCGATATTTAAAAACTGTACCGACGCGGCGATGACAGCCGTCTCACCCGGGTCCACGAACCAGGTGGTGATGGGCGCGGCAAACAGCCATACCACCACGGCCGCGGCCAGCCCGGCAATGAGGTTGAGCACCGTGGCCTTGCGCACGCCGTCCTTCACGCGGTCCAGCTTGCCGGCGCCCGCGTTCTGCGCGGTAAAAGTGGCTGCGGCCAGCCCGAAGGTGAACGTGGGCTGCGTCGTCAGCTGCTCCACCTTGGAGGCGGCGGTGTATGCCGCCACCACCGTGGAGCCGAAGCCGTTGATGGTCACCTGTAAAATCATGCAGCCGATGGCCGTTACGCTGTTGGACAGCGCCGTGGGAATGCCCATCCGGGCAAGGCGGCGCACCATCGGGCCGTGCCAGGCCCAGTCGGCCCGGCCTGTGCGCAGGATGGGGAATTTTTTCAGCATATAGACCAGGCACAGCAGCGCCGAAACGCCCTGAGAAAGGATGGTGGCCCAGGCGGCGCCCGCCACGCCCATGGAGAACGTCACAACGAACAGAAGGTCCAGCACGACGTTCAGCGCGCTGGAGAGGCACAGGAAATACAACGGCGTTTTGCTGTCGCCCACGGCGCGCAGCAGGCCGGAGAACAGATTGTAAAACAGGCTCGCGCCCAGCCCCAGAAAGATGATGCCGATGTATGCGGCGCTGTCGCTGAAGATGTTTTCCGGCGTGTTCATGGCGCGCAGCATCGGTTCTGTACCAAGAAAACTGGCCGCCGTAGCCACGGCGGTGACGATGAGGGACAGCAGCATCGTCATGGCCACGCACCGGCGCAGCCCGGCCTCATCCCGCGCGCCGAAGCGCTGTGACACCACCACGCAGAACCCGTTGGCAAGCCCGATGACAAAGCCCAGCACCAGGAACGACATACCGCCCGTGGCGCCCACGGCGGCCAGCGCGTCCACGCCCACAAAGCGGCCAACGATCATGGCGTCCACCATGCTGTAAAACTGCTGGAAGATATTGCCCACCAGCATGGGCAGAGAAAACCGGAGCAGCAGCCGCATGGGGCTGCCCGAAGTCATATCCGTAACCAAAAAAGCACCTTTCCTTTCCCGAAAAGCGGCGCTTCGGAGCCGTGTGCCCCGCGCCGCGCGGAGCCGAAAACAGCCCTGCACAAAACGCTATTCTAGCCCATCCGGGCACCGATGAAAAGCCTTTTTTTGAAATTTGCGATATTTTTCCGAATTGGACAAAAAAGCACGGCCCGGAAGGCTCCGGGCCGTGCTTTTTGCCTGTCTGCAGAGGTTATTCGCTTAGAATGCCCGCCTTGCGCAGCGCGGGCCGCACGGCTTTTGCAAGCAGCACGGACACTACCACGGCCAGCACCGCGTTGATGAGGGACGTGACGCCCTTTGTCACGAGCTGCGTCTGCACCGCGCCCAGAGCCTGCCCCTCGATGTAAAACTTCATGATGAAGGACTTCAGCAGGTACAGCGCCACATACGTCACGCTGCCCACGGACGCGCCCAGCACGTCCCGTCCCAGCGAGATATTACCGCTCCGGTGGGCGATGAGCCCGGCCAGAAAGCCGATGAAAAATTTTGTGATGAATGTGATCCAGCTTTCCGCGATGTACAGCGGATTCGTAAAGTCGAACAGCATACTGCCGAAGCCGGAGGCAAGGCCGCCCGTCAGGGGCTCGAACAGCAGGCCGGACAGCGCGCAGAACACATTGCCCAGATGAATGCGCGCTACCTCCCCGATGGGGATCTGTATCCAGCTGAATACGAATACCAGAGCGCTCAGCAGGCCCGTGACGGCCAGCCTGCGCACGGTGAACCGGTTGGATGTTTTTTCCATGAATACCACTCCTCTTTGTTTTTGCCCTGCGCCGCGAATTTCCGGTTGACAGGGCCGCCGCTTTCGCTTATCCTCAATTATAGAAGATTTTGAACTGATTAAAATACTCAATTTATGAATATTTTATAAGGTCAGATTGGAGGACAGGCATGGAAAGCTTTACGCTGGGCCTGATGCGCGGGGACGGCGCGCCGCTGTACCGTCAGCTATACCGCCATATCGTGGAGGAGATCGCTTCCGGCGGGCTGGCGGCGGGGGAAAAGCTGCCCAGCAAGCGCCGCCTGGCAGCGGACCTGCGGGTGAGCGTTTCCACCGTGGAAACGGCCTACCAAATGCTGGTGGCGGAGGGCTACATAGCGGCCCGCGCGAAAAGCGGCTTCACGGTATGCCGCATTGAAAAGCTGGACGCACCCGTCCGTCCGGCTCCGGCCGCGCCGCCGGAACCGCCCGCAAAGCGCTGGGCCTATGATTTCGGCACGGGCAGTGTGGACACTGCCCTGTTTCCGTTCAAGACATGGGCGCGCATCCAGCGCGAGACAGTCACCGCCCATCCGGAGCTTCTGAACCATGGCTCCCGCCAGGGCGATGCATCCCTGCGCGCGGCCATTGCCAAATATCTGCATGCTTACCGGGGCGTGGTGTGCGCGCCCGAGCAGATCGTGGTGGGCGCGGGCATCGAATATCTGGTGGGCCTGCTGGCCCGGCTGTTCTGCGCCAGCACCTTTGCGGTGGAAAATCCGGGCTATCCCCGCACGGCGCAGGTGCTGCGCAACAACGGCGTGCGCACGGTGTTCGTGCCTGTGGACGGGGACGGCATGACGCTGGATGCTCTGCAGGCCGGCGGCGCGCAGCTTGCGTATGTCACGCCCAGCCACCAGTTCCCCACGGGCGCAACGATGCCCATTGCCCGGCGCACGGAACTGCTGCGCTGGGCGGGCGCGGCCCCGGGACGTTATGTGGTGGAGGATGACTACGACAGCGAATTCCGTTACGACACCCGGCCCATTCCATCGCTGCAGGGGCTGGACCAGGCGGGGCGGGTGATCTATGTGAGCACCTTTTCCAAGAGCATGGCGCCGTCCATGCGCATCGGCTATATGGTGCTGCCGGAGAAGCTTCTGGAAGCTGCGAATACGGCCTGCGTCTGCATTTCAGGCGAAGACTGGAACCGGGACCTGACGCCCTGGCCTGCTGAGGGGGTTTTTAAAAGAGGGGAGAATTTTGGGGGAAAGGCGGACGCCTACCTCGCCCTTCTTACGGAAACAATCATTCCCCGTACGGAGGAGGCGTTGGCGCTCATTCCCCGCTTCCGTGCTCTGGCAGGTGTGTCTCTTGCCGGGCTTTTTTCCGTATATGCGGCATACCGGACGGATCTTTTTGGCCGGATCGCCAGTATTTCCGGTTCCCTCTGGTACGATGATTTCCTTGCCTTTATGCGGACGCACAGGCCCTCCGGGCAGCTGGAGAGGGCCTATTTTTCTCTGGGCGACAGGGAAAGGAAAAACGGAAACCGCCGTATGGCACGGGTGGAGGACTGCACGCTGGAAGCGGTGAAGCTTCTGCGGGAGACACTTGGAGATGGCGGAGGAGAGCGGGTTTTCTTCGAATACAATCCTGGGAATCATTTTGCCGATCCGGAAGACAGGATGGAAAAGGCGTTCCGGTGGCTCCTGCGGGAGGAATGAGGAAAAGCAGGGGGAGGAGATAAAGCTGGGCAACCTGAGACTGAAAAAAGCCGGAAGCAGAGCTCCCGTTCGGGAAAGAGACCAACGAATCTGCTGGCAGAAAGGATGTGGAGCATATGAGAGAAAACAGGAAGGAACGGAATATCGTAGTATTTGAGGATACCATGGCCTGGATCCGACAGAATGAGACGCTGCGGGATATGGTGGAAGAGACGAAGAAACGCACAATTTTTTATCCCTCTTCCGGGCTGCCGGAGGGAGACGCTTCCTGCGGCAAAGAATCGGAGTGCGTCACTTTCCTGAAGCGGTATGAGAAGACACAGGTGGAGGTGACCGCCTTCCGTTCCCTGGAAGCAGCTATGCGGGAGAAGAGACGGGATTCGAGAAAAAGAGTGGCTGTCCTCAACTTTGCCTCCGCCACTAATCCGGGAGGCGGAGTGACGAAGGGAAGCAGCGCACAGGAAGAATCCCTCTGCCGTCTGTCCACTCTGTATCCCTGCCTGAATACATCGGAGCTGAAAAAGGCCTATTATGATTTTCACAGACAGAGTCATGATGCCCTTTATACCGACGCCTGTATCTATACGCCGGACATTCTGGTGATCAAGACTGATGATGACTCGCCTGAGCGTATGGAGGAAAAATTCTGGTGCAGGCTGGATGTGATCAGCTGTGCAGCGCCCAACTTGCGGGAGCGGCCCTCAAACGCCATGAATCCCGGTCCGTCCAGGCCAGTGCGGATAACGCCGGAGGCGCTTCTGAAACTTCTGAAGCAGCGCGTCTGCCGCATCCTTTCTGTGGCTGCCCAAAATAAAGAAGATATCCTGATCCTGGGGGCGTTCGGTTGTGGTGCTTTTCGGAATCCGCCGGAAATTGCAGCCCGCGCCTGGGCGGAGGTGCTGCCGGAATTTTACGGTGTGTTTGAGAAGGTGCATTTTGCGGTATACTGCAGGCCGGATGATATGAAAAATTATCTGGTGTTTGACAAGGTGATGAATGGGCTGATATAGAAAAGAAGGATGGATCTATGCTGGTATATGACGGACTGAAGTCAGATTTTCTGCAAAGTGTGGAGCAGGATACCATAGCGCAGGAAATTGAGAAAAGTATTTATGAGAAAATGCATCGGCGTACAGCTAGGAATGAATTCCGTGCCTGGGAAAATTCTATGGAATACATGTACAAAGTTCTGAATGATCAGGAAATTCCAATGGATGCAGGTATTGCCATAGAATATAATATTCCGCGCACATCCAAACGGGTAGATTTTTTGATTTCCGGATATGGAGAAGAGAAAGAGGCAAACGTAATTCTGATTGAGCTAAAGCAATGGGACGAGATCCATGCAGTACCGGGTGTGGATGGCCTTGTAGAAACCTATACGGGGAACGCAATGCGTCAGGTGGTACATCCTTCTTATCAGGCGTGGTCTTATGCGGAACTGATTATGGACTATAACCAGTCTGTAAGAGAGGGAAAGATCTCGCTGTTTCCCTGTGCATACCTTCATAACTATAGAAGGAAGGCTGAGGATCCATTGGACGAAATGCAGTATCAGGTCTATTTGAAGGATGCTCCTGCGTTCACGCGGGGACAGGTGGACCGGCTCCGCAGTTTTATTAAAAAAGGGATTATCTGTGGAGATCAGGAGAAAATTATCTATAGAATTGAATATGGAAAGATCAGGCCTTCCAAAAGCCTTCAGGATTCTATTGACAAAATGCTGGCCGGAAACCGCGAGTTTATTATGCTGGATGAACAGAAGGTGGTGTATGAAGAAATTCTGCGTGCGGCCCGACAGTCGGCGACGGACTGCAAAAAACGCGTGATAATCGTGCAGGGAGGGCCCGGAACGGGGAAAAGCGTGGTGGCTGTCAACCTGCTGGCCCAATTGACCAAAGAAGACCAGGTTTGTCAGTATGTTTCAAAAAACAGTGCTCCCAGAAATGTATATGAGAAAAAACTGAAAGGCAGTCTGAGAAAGAGCAGTATTGAGAATCTGTTTAGCGGATCGGGTTCATTCACAGAGGCGAAGGAAAATATGCTGGATACCATTCTGGCAGATGATTATGGCATAATAGGTCTAAGTCAGAAAGCCGCTTAAATCAAGGCTTTTCAGACTTAGTCCTATTTTTTTCGACCTACTGGAGGTAGAGATTGAGGACGGGCCCGATCAAAATCTAATACCTGCACTTAAGGGCAGCGGAGATGCCAGGCCTCCACGGACAAGCTGCCCTTGGAGAAGTGTGGTGAGAAATCGCTGAAGATAGGACTTTGGCTTTCGGCTTACGTGTCGGAGCTGAAGTCCTTTTCTTTTCTCTAAAGCAGATCGTGCTTTGAGCTCACCACGAAACAAATCTTTGGCAGGCAGCGAGCCTGACCGTCAGGAAAGGAGATTATGATTATGGCATTTAAGAAAAACAGAAGCGTAAAGGTCTACGAGCGGTGCGGATACAATTACAGGCCGACACCTACGATCATGTTGAAGGGGCAGTGGCTGAAGGAACTGGGCTTTGATGCCGGAACCTACATTTCCGTCAGCTGTGAGAATGGCAAGCTGGTGATCACGCCGGATGTTGAAAGAGCGGCGTTGGAAGAAGCAGAGGCAGCTTTCATGGAAAAGGAAACAAAGATCCTACAGAAGAAGTTTGAGGAAGAAAAGAAGCGGCTGCATGCTCAGTTTGTGGCAGAGCGGAAGGCCGGATACGGCGTTGTGGCTGAGCCGGGATTGGAGGTGTAAGCATGGGAAAGATATATATGATCGGCGCGATGAAGGGCGGCGTAGGAAAGTCTGTGTCGGTGTTCAACCTGGCATATTCCCTTCAGAATCGAGGGAAAAGAGTGCTTGCTGTTGACTTCGATCCGCAGGCAAATCTCACCACGTGCTTCGGAGCAGAAGATGTGGATGTGGCTGTCGGGGACTTGATGATGGCAGTGATTGAAGATGAAGAATTGCCGGAGCGTGAAGAGTATATCTGGGAAAGAAACGGAGTGGACTTTATTCCGTCAAGTATTCAGCTTTCGGCAGTAGAAGCAAAGCTGAGACTGGAAATGGGTACGGAGAAGATGCTGGCGACGATCCTGGAACCGCTAAAAGGTGACTATGACTATATCCTCATTGATACCAGTCCTTCGCTGGGAGCGTTGAATATCAACGCGATGGTTGCGGCTGATGAAGTGATCGTGACTGTGAATCCGCAGCTTCTGGCCATGATGGGCTTGCAGGACTTTCTGAAGAGTGTGAAGAAGATCAAGAGCCGCCTAAATGAAAAACTGAATGTGGCGGGGATCCTGCTGACCATGTGTGATGCCAGGACGATTCTCTGCAAGACCATAACGGAGCAGGTGGCGGAGACTTTTCAGGGACAAATCAGGATCTTTGAGAGCAAGATTCCGAATACGGTGAAGGTTGGTGAGTCGGTCTACTACAGTGAGCCACTGATCGAATATGCTCCGGATAGTAATGCCTGTAGGGCATACAACAAGCTGGCAGGGGAGGTGATCGCTTATGAAGGCTAATGCACCGAAAAGAAAGATATTTGATGCTGTGGACATGCTGACTGAGGATCCTTCGGCGCGTGTCCAGGGAGAGGTGGAAAAGGGCGTTCAGATGTTGTCGGTGGATCAGATTGAGCCATACCATAAGCATCCATTCCACCTGTATGAAGGTGAACGTCTGGACGATATGGTGGAAAGTATCCGAAACCACGGTGTGTTGTGTCCAGTGATTGTGCAGAAGAAAGGCAAGGGATATGAGATGCTGTCCGGGCATAACCGTCAGAACGCAGCGAAGCTGGCAGGTTTGACGGAGATTCCGGCAATCGTGAAGACGGAGCTGACCGAAGAAGAGGCCTATGTCTATGTGATCGAGACCAATGTTCTGCAGAGATCATTTTCTGAACTGAAGCCTTCTGAGCAGGCAGCGGTTATGGCAGAGCATTATGAGAAGATGTGCGGAAGTCTGCGACATGATGAGATCGTGAAAGAACTGGAAGCACTGACCGGTAAAAAGGATTCACGCTGCGGTGGTCATAATGGCCACCGGGCGAAGAGCAGAGATATCATGGCTGCGGAATATGGCTTCTCAAGCCGGACGGCTGCAAGGATGCTGAGGCTGAACTATTTGATCCCGGAATTTAAGAAGCTTGTTGATGAAGGCAGTGTGGCTCTTCTGGCAGCGGTAGATATGTCGTTTCTGGAAGAAGGTGAGCAGCAGGCAATATGGAAACTTCTGAACCGTCAGAGCTTGAAGCTGAAGCCGAAGGCGGCTGCAGAACTTCGGAAGCATGGCGGTGAATTGACGGAAGAGAAGATCGTCGAGATACTGGATGCACTTTCCATCAATAAGCGGAGCGGGAATGAAGGTCTGAACCTGAAACTGCCGAATTCGCTTTGCGAGAAATACTTCAGCGGTATGGAGAATGCGGAGATGGCTTCGATTGTGGAACAGGCGCTGGATGCCTGGTTCTCTGGAAAGGGGGCTGCCTATGTTCAGCCCTGAGGATCTGCAGTCGTTGGATCGGAACTATTTCTCCGTCATTGTTGCTGATGAATATGATGTGACTATCATGAGCAGAAACACCGGACATTTCTGGTATCTGCACAATCCGGAGTATCCGGAGAAGGGAACGATCATTTTATTCCACAAACACAAGGCTGATGATAAGTATCACCTGCACAGTCGCGGTAACAGCCTGGGGCAGGTGGTGAGAAGCATTAAGAGCCATGACCGGTTCCAGCTCAATGGGCGTAAGCTGGTCAGAAGATAAAAGAGTGGCGCTATCGGAACGGATCCGACAGCGCCATTCGTGCGTTTTACAGTTCGAGGAACTTCTTCGTCAGTTCTTTTGCTGCGTTGATTTCCTGATAGCCACGGGACGGCTTCAGACCGAGCTTAGCAATAATCTGTTCTTTCGAGTAGTCCTGTCTGCCGAGGGTGACGATCTTTGCGTAACGGGGGCTGATTCTACCCAGGTATTCCACCAGTTCCGTGAAGAGTGTTTCGAGGATCGCTTCTTTCTCAACATTCACGTTGGGATCTGCGATGTCGAGTCCGACGGTGTTGCCGTCTTCGTCTTCATGGGTATCCTGGAAGGATGTGAACTGGATAAAGTCCTCACGGCTCTTGAAACGAGGAAGGTGCTCTGCACGTCTGGGACAGCCCTTGCAACGGTTCTCCTTGCTGCAGAGGATAGGAAAGCCTTCGTTATCCCATCCAAGAACGCATCTGCCGGGGCGAAGTTCCGGATGCTCTTCAAAGTAGTCGTTGATACCGGAGTAGTAGAGGGAGAGCATCTTGTTGAAATCAGCTTCGTCCACCACCATGAATCCGACTCTGAACGGAACACCGTAGTGCTTCCAGGTTCTCAGGTTTTCCGGAATGATCGTGTTGTTACTCTGATATTCTGCATCTGAGATCAGAACCGGTGCGAGAACCTTACCTTCAGTTACGGAAGTTCCATCAAAGGAACTGTACTTGGAGCAATAGTCTACAGTAATCTTTGGCATAATTTTTCCTCCTGTGATTTGCCTTGGTTTGCTTTTTCGCAGGAAGAAAAAGGATCATTCCTGCGATTGTTTACAGGAGTGATCCAATCATTCGTAAGGTCGGGCGCTATGGTTCGTAAGGTTTTTAAGGTTCGGGATTTGAAAAAGTCGGATTTTTATCGCAAAAAGCAGGGGATGAGATCAGCAGAAAAGCGTCAAATGAGTCCTGAGGGGAAGTACGGAAAAAGCACGTTCTCATTGATAGATTCAGACATTTGTGATATAATCGGAATTAGTGGGAATTGGTTGGAAACAAAATGAACCAGTATACTACATGCGTAGAATTGCAAACGAGAGTAAATCGGAGGAAATCTGTGACAAATATAGAGTACCCGCGACTGTGCGGCGGCACCTTTATGACGCTGGTAATACAGGCGTTGCTGCAGCGGAAGAAAGCAAGAGAACACTATAAGGGTGAGAGCGATAAGCTGAATGATCCGGATGTGCTTGTGGGTCTGATCACGGTTATCAATCCTGACTATGAGGATCCGGGGAAGGCTGTGCTCAAGACGAAAGCTAATGATTATAAGTCATGCAAATTATCAACGGGACAGTATCTCCCGTTTGGAGACAAGCTGGCGATTGGGGTCTTTGACCAAAGGGTACGAAATAACTACCTGGCGGCCAGAAATGACATGTGCATCTTTGTAGATAGTTTTATCGAAACGGGAACAAAGCTGCAGAAGGATGTTCGCCTGGTGAAGGCTCTGATTGATCTGATTGAACAGGACGATAGCATTAATGACAGTGTGGAGTTCATGGTTGGTGAGAACGGAGATGCTGTCAGGAAAGATCAGCTTCGCAATCAGAAAAGAGTATGCCTTCCGTCATTCCTTCTGGGAATATGGCATTTTATAGTCGTAAATCGAAAGAATAATAAGGTAGGCCAACTTACATATGATACCTGGTGCCCTGAGAACGGTGGCGGTGCCAGAGAGTATGAAGGATCTATGGGAGAAGACATCTCGATAGAACTGGATGTTTATACACTGAAAGCAGAGGATGAGACCGAAGATACGGAGCAGGAAGCGGAGGTTGTAGAAGATCAGCCGGAGCAGAATAATCAAGATAATCAGAACAACCAGAGGGGAGCATCCGGCACCGGACCGAACCTGCAGCAGATCAATAATCCGTTTACTTTCATACAGAACGGAGATAACAACACACAGATTGGATACATAGCGAACCAGACGATTGTAAAGAAGTGAGGATACTGAATGAGTGATGAATTACAAGTACAGACTCCGACCGGTCTGCAAGTGCAGGGAAGTCCTACGTTCCAGCAGACCGGTAGTGGAAACACTCAAATCGGATACATAGGGCAGCAGATCAACCATATTACGATGGGCGGTATGCCTCAGATCATACGACCTGCCAATCCGAATTATGAATATTACAATCTGTTTGTTATTGATCAGGAGCAGATGGATAGCCTGGTTGCAATTCCGAGACACCAGTCCCTGAACGACTATACAGTTGAGGAAGTCCGTAAAATATATGCCCTTCCAGGACTGGCAGCAGCAGAGGAAATCAAGAGACTACCGTCATTGTTTGTTATCAGAAATCGGTACGGCAATCATACGACTCCGGATCAGTGTGCAGGGTATGGGTATATTGTGGACATCCGGCAGAAGAGCGATACGATTATTGTTACAGCATCGATATCACATGTGATACGGCAGGAAAAATTGAATGCTCTGGAGAGTGAACTGCAGTTGCTTCGGGCTCCGGAGAACAACGAATTGGACTGTGTTCACTGGGCAATCAAAAGGGTGAATTTACCACAACTGATACAAGAAAAGAAACTTATTGAGATTATGGATATGCTTTAAGCGGAGGAAGACATGAGCAGGGAATACGAAGCAATGGAAGTCGAAAAATGGGTAAACCTTGAAGATATAGCGGATCACCTCAGTGTCAGCACCGATACCGTGCGGAACTGGATCAAGAGTGGAAAGATTCCTTATTATCGTGCCGGCAAACGCTATAAATTCAGAATCAGTGAAGTCGATGAATGGCTGAAATCCGGAAAGATGAATGACGAAAACGAAGGCTAAGGAAGGAAGCGGTTATATGGAGAAGAGAAAATCAGCGATAGAAAAGGTGGTAATCGAAGGCCGCTCTTATGATCATGAAGAGTTTGAGCCTACGTTTATAAACTTTTTCTTTGGAAGAAACGGTGCGGGTAAATCAACAATATCAGAAATGATCCAGGCAAATACCGGACTCACATGGAGATCCGGGCAGACTGTGGACGACTACAACGTGCTGGTTTATGATCAGCAGTTCATCAGTGATCATTTTTCTAATTTTGATGACCTTGCCGGAGTATTTACGCTGAATAAGGTGAATATTGAAACACAGAAAAAGCTGGATCAGCTTGCTAAGGATAAGGATAAGCTGCTGGGCGATCTGAGCAAGAGGAATGAATCGATAGATCAAAAGAAGCAGGCCAGAGAAGATCTTAAAGGTGAGAGTCAGACAAGAATGATGCGACTGACGGAATCCGTCAGGAAGAAGTTTGATTCTGCGATGACCGGAAAGAAGATAGCCAAAACATTCTGCCCGGAGGTGGAGAAAAAACAGCCCGTAGAGCATACAGAAGATGAGATTATGGAGTTCTATGCGGTAGCATATGGAAAGAGTGCGCAGACTTATCCATCCCTGAAGAAATCAAATGAATATCCCGGAAAGTATGACCTTTCCGGAGCGTCTTATCTTGGTCAGCCCATCGTAAGTACAAGCGATACTCAGTTTGCCAGAGTGATGGAGAAGCTTGGAAATACAGACTGGGTCAAAGAAGGTCATACGAAATACTTAAAGAAGGCAGACGGGATATGTCCTTTCTGTCATAATCCGCTGGACCACCAGCATTTCGAGCAGGAACTGAAAGCCTGCTTCGATGAAGAATATCAGGACAGTGTAAATGCTGTGGCTGCGTTCCAGTCTGCATATACCAGCATGACGGAAGAAATGCTCAGAATACTGGATGATAATACATCCAGTGATTTTCCGCGTGCTGATTTCACTGTCTATAAGGAAAAGCTGGAACGTCTGAAAACCATTATTCATAGTAACCTTCAGTTGATTCAGAAGAAGGTTGATAAACCGGCAGAGAAAGTAGAACTGCAGGATATAGATACCTTAGTTGCTGAGATTGATGCGATTGTCGATGAGATCAACGCTCTCATCAAAACGAATAATGATGCTTTCAACAAAAAGAAAGAGACTAAGATCAAGTGCGACAAAATGCTGTGGGAGCATCTGGCATTTCTGGTTAAAGATGAAATCGCGGATTATAAGGCGAAGGACGCTGCTATAGAAGCAGAAATCAAGGCTATCGAAAAAGAGAAAGGTACTCTCCGTCAGAACTACCTGGACAAGGAAGCAGAGATCAAGAAGGAGAGTGGCAATACCGTTAATACGGATGAGGCTTTCGAGAGCATGAATGCCATGTTGAAGGACTCCGGCTTCCAGGGCTTCTCTCTTCGTAAGAAACCGGGTGTCAAGAACCGTTATGAGGTGGTTCGTGATGGCAATAAGCCGGTCAAGCGTCTGAGCGAGGGCGAAAGAAACTTTATTGCATTCCTGTACTTTTATCATCTGGTTAAGGGCAGCGGTGCTGCAGATGCAGCTATCTTTACTTCGACCGGCGAAGTGACAGATGTGATGGACAGAAGAGACAAGATCGTTGTAATCGATGATCCGGTTACCAGCATGGATAGCGGCACTCTGTTCATTGTGAGCTCCATGGTCAGGGAAATGATCAGCGTATGCCACAACAATATAGAAGTGTTGCACCCGGATATCACCGGTTCCTATATTAAGCAGATATTTATCCTGACGCACAATGCATACTTCCATCGTGAGGTCGCATACAACATGGTGGAATACTATGACTGCGTTACATTTTACATGGTAAGGAAGACCGACAACCATTCTTCCATCACACCATGCATTGAGAAGGCAAAGGAACTTTCGGAGGATGACAAGAACGTGAATCCGGTCCAGAACGCCTACACGGCACTTTGGACGGAGTATCAGGAACTGACTTCTTCGATCCCGCTGTTGAATGTTATCCGTAGGATCCTCCAATATTATTTCCTGGAACTTTGCGGTTATCAGGGAAGTAATATCAGGGATATTATCCTGAAGAAAAACAAGAGTGAGTTCATCAAAAAGAGAGCCGATGGAACGATTGATGATACGGACTATCATCTGGCAAGTTCCATGCTTTCTTACATTGATAATGAATGCAGCTTTATCGATGGGTTCAACCTTGTACAGGAAGCTGTGGATCCGGAGCAGTACCGTAAGGTAATGAAGAAGATTTTTGAGAAGCTGGAACAGAGCCAGCATTATCGAATGATGACACACGAAAAAGACTAAGTCCTTTTTATAGGACATATATTATGGCAAACTACACACATAAGCAATTGGTATGAATGCCTCTATTAACCTCTTGGGAGAAACATAAATGTTAGAAGTAGACCGAATACAGACACTACAATATATGGGTAGTAAAAGCAGAATGCTCAATAACATCTGCAAACCAATCATTGAAGATAAGGATATTGAGACTGTTGTGGATTTATTTGCGGGAACAGGCTCTGTTGGCTACGCATTGGCGCCATATAAACATATAGTAAGTAATGACTTGGAATACTATGCCTATGTTGTCAATGAAGCAATTTTAAATGGATGCAATATTGATGATGAAAACATGGATCTGTTTAGGGAAGCTGTTAAGAGAAAGTATTCCGTTTCAAGTTCATATGTTAATTACGCAATCCTTAAAGAAAAGGAGTACTTAGAAGGTGACTTGGATCATTATGCTGAGTATGCAGCATTCTCAGAAGGGACGCCGAGTATTTTTAATCCTAAAACAGATATTAGTGAATTAAAAAGCATTGAAAAACTTGTAGCATGTATTGCACCTGGAAAGAAAGAGCAAAATGTTCAGTTTCCGTGTTTGTTTTTGACATATTTTGCAAGTGCTTATTTTGGGATAAATCAATGTTGTCAAATTGATGCTATCGCATCCCAGATATTAGAGATTGAAGAAAAAAGAATAAGAAATGTATTCTTTGCCGCCTTGATGACGGCCTTAAGTATTTGTGCTTCAACTACAACACATTTTGCTCAGTATTTAAAGGTAAAGAGTAAGGGGACATTTAGAAATATAAGGGAAAAACGGAGTCAGGATATTTTTTCATTATTTGATGATGCTCTAAAAAAGTTCGAAGAAAAAGGACTTATGAGAAAGACTGCGGCATCTCATGAATGTCATAATGTTGATTTTCTTGACTGCTTAAAGGAAATAAAACCTGATACAAAAACTTTGGTTTATGCGGATCCGCCATATTTTAAAGAACACTATTCCAGATATTACCATGTATTGAATACACTATGCCTCTATGATTATCCTGCCCCCGCAGTAAATCCCCAGACAAAGGTATATTCAATAGGCAGATATCGCACTGAAAGAAGTGTATCAGATTTTGGAAAGAGAGCTAAAGTTTTAGAGGCATTCAGGCGGATGATAAATGTTTGTGCAGATAAACAGTTGAAACTTGTGATCAGCTATTCGGAGAATTCGCTTGTAAAAATATATGAGCTTTTAAAATTGGCCGAAGAGAGATATCGTGTTAAGGTCGATAAGGTTATACTAAAGCATTCCTCACAGGGAAGAGCTACCGAAACGGATCAGAGTGTTAAAGAGTTTATATTTTTCTGCGATCAACCGGATGGTTCTGAAGTTAAAATAAAGGGTTTTTCAAATGAATTGGGGAATATAAAGCCAGTTGTCGATAATCCTGCAGGCTTCATTCACAATTATATGGCGCGTAAACCGTATAATGTTGTATCGAAGATAATAAATAGTTTTACTGGTGAGAATGATGTTGTATTTGATCCGATGTTTGGATCGGGGACAACATTGATTGAAGCCAGTAAACTCGGAAGAAGAGCAATAGGATGTGACATTAATCCCATTGCATATAAATTGTGCAAAGTTTCTTTGGAAGATTGGGATATAGAAAAGGTAAACTGCATAGTAGACCAATTTGTGAGTTCTGTCGACGCAAAGTGCAAAGGAATTTATCGGTTTGAAGAGAATGGACAGATAAGAATTATTGAAAGATGTCACTTTGATTTAGTTGATGGAAAGCTTATACCTGTAGGCTATTGGTTCAAGGAAGAAAAAAAGGGGAAACTGTCAGGCAGAAAAAAAGGCGAGGTAAGTAATCGGTTTTGCGAGATCTATGATTCATATGCTAACAGTGAATTGGATACATTATCTAATAAATCGTTGATTCCTAATTCCAGAATCGCAATTAAGGAAAATGCGACTGTTTTTGATTACTTTTGTAATCGAAATTTGATTGTCCTTGATAAGATCTTCTCCATTCTGAATATGTTTAAGGAATGTTACGGATATGAGGTCTTAGAGGTGCTTGTGTCATCATCAATCAATCTGATTAAACTGTCAGATAAGAAAGCATCCAGTCAAATGCCATACTGGTTACCGCAAAAGAATGTAACATCAAGGAATGCGTGTTTCATTTTAAAACAAAAAGCGGAAGCAATTAAGGAGGGGCTGCTGTATTTAAAAAGTGAATGTAAAAAGAAAGTGGACGATGGCATCCAAATCTATAATATGCCAGCACAGGATATAGGGGAAAAAGAACTGAAAAAAGACAGTATAGATTTGGTGTTAACGGATCCACCGTACACAGATCAAGTTCCATATCTGGAATATAATCAATTGTGGTTTGATCTTTTTCGAATTGAACATGAGGTTGAATATAAAAACGAACTGGTAGTATCAGATGCACCGAGCCGCAAGAAGGATTATTGTGATTTTAATCAAGTTCTTCATAAGATAATCCAACGATGTTGCAAGGCATTAAAGCCAGAAGGACTATTCATAATGTTTTATCATACATTTGATTTGAAATCTTGGGCTAATATTTTACAAATTATGAGGGGAGAAAATTTAAGATATTTGTATCAAATTCCCACAGCTACGCCCAGAAAATCTTTTAAGACAGTTATGTCTCCGCGTAGTACACTGGATGGCAATTATTTGCTTTTTTTCGAGAAAAGCAAGCAAATCGAAATCGTTGAATTTCCAGGCTCAAAGGATGATGCTATTTTAGCTGCATGCGAATGCGCTGAAAGGATAATTCGTTCCCGGGAAAAAGTAACAACGCAGGATCTCTATGACAGAGGTATGCTGAAGGAGGCTTTTGAATATGGATACCTAGATATTCTATCAGAGCAATATAAGACTTTTGCGGATGTTATTAAGGGTCACTTCAAGTATGCCGATGGATATTGGGAGGTAAATGATTAATGTATTGGCTATTAGATTATGATGAACAGGATCGGATAAGAGAGATCATTCTTCGATTGAATAAGAAATTGGCAAGATCTCATAGCAGGACTCAAGCTGATCAAACATTTCCTTTTGTTGGGAGGAAAGACAGAGATATAGCTGTAGACATCATAGAGGAATTATCCCCAGAAAATGGATGGGTATGTGACCCCTTTGCTGGGTCTGGTACGTTTGTATATGCGGCTAATGATGCAAATCGGAATATTATAGCGAATGAATGGGAACCTTATGCGCATGAAATGATGTCGGCACCGCTTGCTCCATTGCCAAGTGCAGAGGATTATTTTCAGGTTCTTGAAGATTTCAAAAAACGTGTATACGTGCAAATGGAAGAAATATATGAGACCGTATGTCCAGATTGTGGAAAGAGGATAATGTTTGACGGGCTGTTTTTTGATAGAGATCCTGAAGAATATTACCATCCTACACCACACGAAAGATTGGGAAAAAACAATGGAGAGAATATTATTTTTCGAGGAAAGTATAAGTGTGATTGTGGGTGCAAAGAAAAACGCTATGATAATCATGATGAATTAGTTCGAAAACGTCTTGAAACGATTAAATATGATTTCCCGGATGTTGAGTTGATAGAAAATTCTAGGCTCAATTTTACGGCACCAGAATTTACACATTATGGGGCGCTTTTTTCAATAAGACAAAAGATTGCGCTCAGTATTATCTACAAAGAGATTAATAAAATAGAAGGTAACGCAAAAAGGTTCTTTTACGACACTTTTCTTTCAATAATACATCTAGGGAAATACACTGATTATAGGAGCAAAAGCCAGGATAATCATTGCCCAGCTAATCGACTAAAAGAAACGAATCTTTATTATAGGTATATAGAAAAACTTGATGAGCGTTGGCGTTATTTGAACGATTTTAAGAACAAAAGCAATGATACTGATATCGAAATTAGCTTTAAGGATTTTCGGGATTTTTTTGAAAGTATTGACGACGGAAGTATTGATCTGGTTTTAACAGATCCGCCGTTTGGAGACACTGCGCAATATTTTGAGCATGCACAGAGGACACACCCCTTTATACCGTATTCGTTGATTAATGATGAGGAGCGTTTAAGAAAAGAAGTTGTTATCAGTAATGCACCAAGTCGCGAGAATAAACATGGAGAAGAGCAGTTCATGCATGATATTGAGACACTGATCTCAGAAAGTTCTCGTGTTCTCAATGAGCATGGATTTCTTGCCATGTATTTCAGACCAAAACAAAGCAGCTGGATATCAAATCTAAACCAATTAAAGCATTATGGACGGAAACATGGACTTGAACCGCTGATGGCAATCTCATTGGAAATAAATGATCCGTCAATGAGAGCATTGTCATCTGCTGCATGGACCTTTAGCAAAGACACATGTTTTGTTTTTCTAAAGCTGAAGGAAAATGAATGTAGATGGTATGACGGTGATATCGACATAGATGAAATAGTATATATAGCAGCTTCAAATGCCGCAACAGATCAGGGATACCCGTTCGTTATTAACAAGTTCAATGTGGAATTGCAGGCGCAGCTACGCAAAGCAAGATTGCTTAAATACGCATCAGCAATTTACCAGAGCAAATTCAAAGAGACATTACTACGTTTTACAATCCAAAACGGAGCACAGTATGTGCTTTCTGGTACATCTCCTTATGACTTTATGAATAGAGAAGAAGATGCGGAAATTAGATTACGTGAATTTGCACCAATTGTATTGGAGGAATTAGGAGCAAACGAAAATGGGTTTTCCTTTGAGGACTATGTATTAAGACTTTCTACATATCTTGAAAATGGAAGCAGATCCATAATTCAAAGATTGAAGATGGTAAATCCGTTGATTACAGAAATAGTTGAAAAATATACATATACCTCAGTTGATAAAGAAACAGGGAAAGAAAGACTATACCTAAAAAAATATGCACCTCCAAAAGAGGATGAAGGCAAATGTAGTCTTTATAACATGGATCCGTATGATTTTGAAAGACTTATTGCAGAGTATTTCATTAAAAGAGGCTATGTAAAGGCTGAAACTATTGGCGGATCAGGTGATCGGGGTGTGGATGTTTTGGCCACGAATATTAATGGCAGGATCGAATTCATCCAGTGTAAGCGCTACAGAAAGGGCAGTAACATAGGATCCACTCCTATTCAAAGAGTGGATAGTATGAGAATCAGCCGAAAAGCAGAAAAGGCCTGGGTATTTACCACATCTGATTTCACTCCGGAAGGAATTGATGAAGCAAGAATTACAGGCGTAAACCTTGTAAACGGAGAAGAATTGATTAAATCATTGGATCTTTATTATCCTGGGAAATATTGCTTGTGATATTAAGAAAAGGTGGTCACTATGATTGATTTAGAAAAACTGAATCCCATATTGGAAGGATACAAGGCGTACTTTCCGAGCCATTGGGATGATGAGAAGTATAAGTGGGAGGCTATCAAGCACTTCCAGGATCACTGGGATATTGATGCCGAAAACTTTGGAGAAATGTTCAAGCAGGCAACAGATAAGACATTCAATCTGTTGGCATCCGGCTATGCTTATCCGCGTGGCATGATCACAAACTTTGCCAAAGCGGATGATGAAGCAACAAGGGCAATGTTCCGGAATCTGTTTGATGAATCTCAGGACCTTGCTGAGAGGGTGGATGCTTTCCAGACAGCAGCCGAAGAAATGCGTGCGAAGTATGACGATGGTACCTGGAGAAACCATTATCAGAACACAAATGCCATCAGCACTTATCTCTGGCTGCGTTATCCGGATAAGTATTATATCTACAAGTATGAGTTGTTTCGAGCAGCAGCGAGAGAGTTGTCATCTGATTACATGCCAAAGAAAAATGGATCCGTGGAGACTTTGATCGGCGGTTTTCAGATGTATGATGAAATCTGTGAAGCCATTAAAGCTAATCCAGAGATAGTGGAGCTTTTCAAGAACGGAATAACAGCGAGCTGTTACCCTGATCCGGAACTGAAGACCGCCACCATAGATGTTGGATTCTATCTTGCCCGATTTTATCTGAGCGCCCAGAATGCAGAGAAGGATGAGAATGAATGGTTCCCGAAGCTGGAGGACTACACGCCGGAGCTCGGTGTTGAGGACTGGGTTGATCTACTGAACGACAGCGAGGTGTTTACAGAGAGCAGCCTGAAGATTGTCAAACGAATGAAAGACTATGGCGGTGGTGCTACGTGCACACAGCTTTCCATCAAATACGGTGATGGAGCCAATTTCTATAATACCGGATCTCAGTCACTTGCCAAGCGTATTGCTAAGAAGACCGGATGCCCGGTGATGACAAGGGATACCGATAATGCGAGATGGTGGCCGATTCTTTATATGGGCAGGGATGCTGGTAAAAATGATGAAGGAGTTTATATATGGCGCTTAAGGGACGAGCTTTCTGAAGCGCTTGATAATGTGGACTTAAGTGAGATCCCATTGTATGCGGATAGTGCTCCGGCTATATGGAAAATCAGCCACGGGTCTATATCGGAGGATAACAGGACTCTCTTTGAAGATCGTAAAGTGGTTGTTGTACACAGTACCACAAAGGCGATGGCCGGTTCTAAGGTTTCGCAAGGCGAAAACTTTATGGACAGCATAAAGAAGGGTGATTATTTCTATCTTTGTTATGGAAACAGTATCAGGTTCCTTGGACAGTTTACTTCTGACAAGGCGGTACTGAACCCTGAAATGGAAGACGGATGGTATGAGAGAGAATATCGTGTAATTGCTAAATCAAAAGACACGGCAGCGTATTCTGGAGCACATAAATGGTGGTCTCCGGATTTCAACTCTACCTGCATTAAAATAGAGAAAGATGATCAGGCACTGTTTGAGTCGGAAATATTACAACCGTACTTTGATATGACCTTGAACAAGCTATTTGGTGATACCGACCCGGATATGAAATACTGGTGGCTGACTGCTAATCCGAAGATATGGAGTTTCGCTGATCTTAAGGTTGGTGAAGAGCAGAGCTATACGCTGTATAACGAAAATGGTCATAAGAGACGCATCTTCCAAAACTTCCTTGACGCAAAGGTCGGTGATATCGTCATTGGTTATGAAGCAAATCCTGTAAAGAAGGTAGTTGCGCTTGCTAAGATTACGCAGGCCAATGATGGGAAGTCTATATATTTTGAAAAAACAGAAGCACTGACATCGCCTATCGAATATCTGGATCTGAAAGCATGTCCGGAACTTGAGAAGATGGAGTTCTTTGTTCAGCCGAACGGAAGCTTGTTCAAGCTTACTAAGGGCGAATTTGATTTCATCATGGATATTATTCGTGATGATAATCCGCTTAAACAGGCTGATGCTTCAATACAGAAATACACAAAGGAAGATTTCCTCAATAAGGTTTATATGACCGAGGAACGTTACGATGTTCTGGAAGCACTTCTCAGAAATAAGAAGAACCTTATCCTGCAGGGTGCGCCTGGTGTGGGAAAGACCTTTACAGCAAAGAAACTGGCATACGCCATGATGGGAGCGGTAGATGACTCCCGTATAGAGATGGTTCAGTTCCACCAGAATTATTCCTATGAGGATTTCATCATGGGCTATCGCCCGGACGGTGCTGATTTCAAGCTCACAGATGGTATCTTCTATAGGTTCTGTCAGACAGCTGCGAATCATCCGGACAAGGAATTCTTCTTTATTATCGATGAAATCAACCGAGGAAATATGAGCAAGATCTTCGGTGAACTGCTTATGCTGATAGAGAAGGATTATCGTGGAACCAAGGCAACACTGGCCTATAGCGGAATGCCTTTCTCTGTGCCGGAGAATCTGTACATCATCGGTATGATGAATACGGCAGATCGAAGTCTTGCCATGATCGACTATGCACTCAGGAGAAGGTTCAGTTTCTTTGAAATGGAGCCGGGATTTAATTCAGAGGGATTCACTAAATATCAGAATGGGTTTGCGAACGAGACCTTCAATGCGTTGATTGACCAGATCAAGGCACTGAATAAAGAGATAACAGATGATAAATCGCTTGGACGCGGATTCCAGATCGGCCATAGCTATTTCTGCGGAAGAGAGGAAGCCGGTTACACTGATGAGTGGATGCGTTCTGTTGTAGAATTTGATATTTTGCCTATGCTTGGAGAGTACTGGTTCGATGAGCCGGACAAGATTTCCAGATGGGAAAAGAATTTGCGTGGAGTGTTTGATGATTAAGGATAAAAGCATATTTATCAAAAACATATACTATATGCTTTCCTATGCGTTTCAGGTTCTCAACGAAGATGGCTATAAGCAGGTTGCTACCGAAGAATTCGAAAATGCAGCTGAACTATGTGCTGCCATATTGGTAAAAGGTGTTTCTTCTCAGCTAAAACGAGGATTGGGCAAAGAGTATATTGTTCAAACTGAGGAATTATCTACATTAAGGGGTAAAATTGATATTTCTGCTTCGGTAAAAGAGCAAACTATGCTGAGAAAACGCCTTGTCTGCAACTATGATGAGTTTTCGGTCAATTCATATATGAATAGAATTATCCGAACAACAATGGATACTCTCGTAAAAAGCAATATCAGTAAGGATAGAAAAAAGCAACTTCGCAAACTCCTCATATATTTTGCAGAAGTCGAACCTTTGAACCGTGAGAGCATAAATTGGAAACTTCAATTTAATAAGAATAATCAAACCTATCAGATGTTGATTTCAATTTGTTATCTGATACTCAAAGGATTGCTACAAACAACCTCTGATGGAAGTACAAAGTTAATGGACTTTCTTGATGAACAGCGTATGTGCAGGCTTTATGAAAAGTTTA
>OGPH01000992.1_pt1 | contig 25516 bp, 33 predicted proteins | sample 1552891 | NCBI WGS metagenome assembly OGPH01 (sample SAMEA2580272, study PRJEB22360) | human gut metagenome | biome: human gut; feature: human-associated habitat; material: faeces | place: Denmark | collected 2008/2010 | reverse complement strand
CCATACACACCGTTCATCCGGGCATTGCGGCTTATCTGGCGGTAGTTTAAGACGGACAGGCGTTGGACGGCACCAGCAGGGGTAGAATGCAAATAGTGATGTTCCTTTATCCAACAGTCAATCTCGGTTGTGTGCAGTTCGCGCAATATCATCCAAAGTCTCACCCCTATTGTATATCACTATCATTGATGGAAATGGAGCGGAATCGCAGGCGTTCCCGTCATCGTCCGTGAAACGAATCCGCCCGCGCACGAATCGGATTTCTGCTTTCCCGTTGATGTAATCGTGAAAATATGCCGTGTCCGTACGCGCCGGGATAAGTAAAACGATCGGATATCCCCATCGCGCTTCTTCATAAGCCTTTTTAACCCACTTGCCGATCTCGCGTCCGTAAGGTGGATTGCAAAAAACCGCGCCGCCCTGATTCCAACTTTGCGATAGCCCGTCTATTTCCGGCGTGTAATAAATCGGGCATTTTGCGTTTCTATCGCTTGCGGCCGCATCCAGTACAAATCCAAATTCATCGTTCAGCTTGCCGAATACGTCTTGCGGCGTGCACCAATTCATTTTTTTGCTGCTTAAAAGAGCTGCATTCATGCCCGCTCTACCTCCCCAAATAAACGCTCATCGGCTTGATCGGCATCATAGACTTTTCCGTCCATAAAAAATTTCGCCATCTCTACCCCTTCACCTCCTTGATTCCCAAAAGTGCCTCTCGGCCATAATATCACTCCCTTATCTCCGTTTCTGTTGGCGATGCTGGAATGTATATTCCGTATTTTGCCAATGCATCGCGTGCTCGCTCATAAATTCCCGCTCGCTGCAAACAGCGATATTTGCATGTAGGGCACCATTTGTAATGTAACGGCCAGTATTCCGGCTTTGCAATGGCCTTGATTGCCAGGAATCTCAACCGGCACATCGCATTGGCGTGGATACGGGCGGTATATATGGCGCTATACGCCATGTAGCGGATTTTCCATTTCATTTTTGCACCTCCCTTCCAAACAATTCCGCAATTCCCTTAAAAATCGGATAGAACTGTGCTGGAACTACCGCATTTCCTAAGCATCTAAGTCTGTCCACCCTGTGGGGAATCCCATGAGCCACTCTACCCACGCCGGGTTCAGGAGGCCACCAGCCGCCGTCTGCAAATCCTCCCCACCTTGCCTCATCGCTGAGTTGCTCACGCCGGTTCCGCAGCGCCCCGTCGGCGTCGGCCAAAGTTTTACCGCGCCGGAGAGCGTCGGCGTGGGCTTGTCGTGATTCCCTGCACTGTACTGATAATCCCCCGATTCCTGCGCTCTCGGGGTGGGCCACATCATAACAAACTCCGCAGGACTTGGAGTTCTGCCTCTCATCCTCTCTGGGGATCGCAGCGAGTGGTTTCCTCCCGTTTGGCTTGCCGTCATTGTGCCAAGCCACAATTGCGACCCTGTCTCTGCGGTGCGGGGCATCGACACCGCAAGCTGGAATAACAAACGTCCTTGTTTCGTAGCCTTGGGCCTCCAAGTCAGATAGCACCTGGTCGAGCGCCATATTGATGATTCCAGCAACGTTTTCTCCAACAACCCAAGCAGGCCGCAGCTCTTTGATAACTCTAAGCATTTCCGGCCAGAGGTAACGGTCATCCTCCGTGCCTCTTCGCTTCCCGGCGACGGAGAACGGTTGACAGGGGAACCCGCCTGAAAGAACGTCAACTGTTCGCAGCCCTGTTCGGTCATAAAAATCGCCTCCACTCAGCGTGCATATATCCCGCCACTTGGGCACATCCGGCCAATGCCGGCACAGCACCTGATACGGATAGTCCGCAAATTCGCATTGTCCAACCGTGCGGAAGCCGGCCCGCTCGGCTGCCAGGTCAAGCCCTCCAATTCCGGAGAAGAGGGACAGATGCGTCAAGTGTTTCATACATCGCCTATCTCTATCTGCTCATCCAGATTTTTATCATTCATCCACCAGTTCCAAACGTCATCTGCGGTTTTCCATGTGGCGTTGTCTTTCAGCCTGGGCTTATGCCGTTCTAACATTTTCGCGAAAGCGTGTTTGTACATCATTTCATATTTGGGAAACTGTTGAAATTCGAAATATCGCCTATCCCCTACCATTGGGCAGCCGATGCAGCCAACGCGGGAAAATCCGCATTGATATAACGGGTTGGTGTCGATACGCTCCGCGTGGATGTAGCCCCATAAAACATGATTGGGCCAATCGATGATGGGGTTACATGTGGTTTTTCGCTGCTTCATGCAGTTTTCCATCCATTTACGGCGAGCGTCATTGTCGTTGTTTAGATATAGCTCGTCGCTAAGATAAATCTGTTCGTATTCTTCTCGAGGCATTATAGAGACGCGGCATTTTTTTGCGCCAATCACTTCAAATTCTCCGCGATTACTACGGGCGTTGCTTTCGTCCCACCGCACGCCGGTTATGATGGCGCGATGGTCTCCCGCCGTTTCTTTAAGCACTGCGCAGCAATATCGCACAACCCTTGTCGGCGGCATAAAATTTTCTTCGATCAGACGCCACATTGAGGTCCTTTTCCCTTGATAGACTGGATAAATCATTTCACAGTGGATTCCTTTGAGTTCCAACGCTTTAAATTTGGCTTTGACGTGTTGGATCGTTTGTGGCGCGTCGGCTGTCGTGAGGGAGTGGCATACTTCAAACGGTATTCCCGCTCTCTGTGCCAATTCTAAGCATACGTCGCTGTCTTTCCCGCCGCTGTAGGTGAGTAATAGCGGCTTTTGATAATGCGCAAGGCTTATTCGCGAGCCAAGCTGTAAACGTTCGATTGATTTTTTCTCAAAATCCATTTTCTGCCTCCATGTTTGTGTGCCTATCAAGGTATTCCTTCCAGCTTTCTTTCCGGTAGCGTCCGCTAAATACATATCGTTGCGCAAATTCTTTTTGCACCGCATTGTGTTTCATATACTCTTGCTCTGCATCATGGATTCCTATATGCTTCATATTGCCTCCATTCCAGAGGCCCCGGGGCTTTCCGTCCGGGTGATCGGGCCGGACGCTGTTATTAAAATCTCAATTGATATTCAAAGTTCATCCAAATGGTTTCTGTCAGCTCGATATTCGAGCTATTTTTGTTTCGGCATGGAGAGATACGTTCCAATAGCTTTAATCGCTGCATCCGCGCCATTACAAATCTCCGTTTTGTAGCCTTCCTCCTCCAGCATCTCCAGCCATTCCTTTTGCTCCGGGGTCGCCCTGCCTCCTTTTGTGCGTTTCATCTCGATATACAGGCCGTGATATTCTCCGTGTGCCGACGGCAAGCAGAGATCCGGCACGCCGCTTTTTAGCCCTTCTGCACGCAACCGCCCACCGGTGGCCATACTGCGCCGGCCCTCATTCGGCACATGGTAGAGTAGCCGCAACTCCGGCCATTTCCCGCTCGCCGCTTCTGCCCATTTCATCACAGCCTGTTGCTCTTCGCTTTCGGTCGGGATGGGCAGGGTAGGTTTCTTTTGTGGTGCGCTTTTCTGGGCGGGCTGCTTTTGGGGATGGGGCATCGCTTGGTATTCGGCGGCGCTCATGCGCCCAAAATGGGAGGAGGGTAACTCTCCAATTTCTTCGGAGGGTTCATGCTGCCCGCTCTCAATGTTTTGGAGATAAGCGCGGTATTCGGCTGTGGTCATGTGGTCAAAGATGGTCATTGATTCCTCCTCATCCTTTCTTTTCCTTGCCTGCCCGGTATGAGCATCACCATTCTGTAAAACTGGTACGGCTCCCCGGTCAGCGGGCATATCCCGCTCTCGATACTATCCGGGTCTATGTAGTATCCTTTGATTGGCTTTGGCTCTTCCCGCCACGTCCTCGCCTCTCTGACCTCTGTTTTCGGGGGAGGGCGGCGCAGGTTTTTGCTGCAACTCCACCGCTTCCCCTTGATTTCCTCTCCTGTCAGAGGAGATGTATGCAACTGGTTGACGTAGTAATATGCGAGCCTCCAGTAATTGCCCGTTTCATCCAAGGGCGATACGATCACTCGGCCATGCGGCCACATGGATTGTAAATCCCGATAATCCAGCCCGCTGATGACAAAGTGATGATGGATTGCGCCTCGTTCCCCGTAGGCGGTCACCGCCACATACCTCAGTTCATCTCCACGCCGCCGAAAATATTCTCGGAGTTTGCGCAAAAACTTCTCTCGATCTTTCTTTGCCTGTTCTGGCGTGGGGCGTTCCGCTTTGCGATAAGTTCCCATAATGCTCAGATCGCCCAGGCCGAAATTTTCATTGAGTAGCCGGGTCAATTCCCGCTCGGCAAGCTTTTTGTTGTATGCCGCCATTGCTTCCGGCGTGGGCCTGTGCCGCTTCTGCCGTGCGCCCCTTGGATGCTTTCGGATGGCAAGTTTTTGCACTTCAATCGTCCTTCCGGCCCGGTAGGTTTTCTGTAGGTACATGGCGAGCTCCGTCCCTTCTTTCTGTCGCGCTCACGTCGGAGTGTTAATACTGTGAGCAAGCCGCATTGGCGCCCGAAGGCGCCCGAAAAAAATTGACTTCCCGCCACAAAAATGCTATACTTTATATGTAAGGTTTGGGCGGGAAGCTCTGCTGGTTTATGAGGTCTGATCTCAGTGGCTGCTGAGATCAGACCATTTTTTATGTATTGTTATTTTTGGTATTTACCGCATGTTCATCTCGGCAGAAATCCTGCCAGGCGTCGATCAATTCCCGGCAGCCTTCCAAACCCATTTCTAAGATTGCATTGCGGACAGCTTCTGCATATGCGGTCCGGCGCTCGATCTGTGTGCGGGTTTTCTCCTCTCTCAGGGTTTGTGCATTGTGATAGGTGCTGATGCTTTGGCCGCTGCGCCAAATGGTCATGAGCAAGGTTTCTTCATCGCATGCGGTAACTTTGACGTCATAGTGCCCCATATGGACAAGATACATTTTGATCTCACCATTGTGTACCAAAGTCGCTCGGAGTGCATTGGGCGATGCGCCGAGTTCTTGGAGGATCAGTTTGATGGCAGCTTCTTCGGTGAGCATGGTTGTTCCTTCTTTCTCAAAGTTTTTCGATGATCTCGAAGAATTCCTCTGCAAGCGTGATTTCGGTTTTGATCGCCCAGCCTTCTTCCCATGCCCTTTCAAAGCTTTCTCGGGCGCCGCAATATGCGCCAAATACCCGGTCTTGCTCAATTGCATAGTAAGCGTCGCGAACCTGCGCATCGACGTTTTCGGTCCAGTCCCAGATGCAATATGTACCATCTGGGCACTTTTTGACGATGATCTCCGCGCCATCCAGGGCCGCATACGCTTTCACATATAGCTCAGTCTCCGCTGTGGATAGATCTTTGTGATGCTTCGCCAGTTCCTCCGGAGAGAGTTTCGGATCCCTAACGATCACCCGGTAAAGCTCGTCCTTCTGTTCAAATGCCATGGTTATACTCCTCTCGATGTTTTTTCTCCGGTGTATCGATTACGCCCCTGCCGCTCCAGTTCGTCCCCGATCTTCCGGCGCATCGCGCCTTCCCACGCGCTTTCGAGGCGGTTCCAGGCGATCAATAGGTTCTCCGACCGCTCTAACAATGTATCGTATTGATATATTCCTGGGATCGCCGCAGACGCGCGGCAGCCTTTGACAGCAAGGTAGACTGGAGGTTTTTCCCTGTAATCCGATTCGCCTGGCTGTGGCGCATCCTCCAGTAGGGCAAGCGCGCCGCGGCAAAAGCTCCATATCACGCGCATGAGTGATCCTCCTCCCCATCGTCGAGCACAGCATCCAATACTTTGCGCTTGTCCAACGCACAGGCGCGGTATTTGCAGTGACCGACACTCGCGGTGGTATCATGATACCGACATCCGTTATAGCAGTGATCCATGCAGATCGCAGTCTGGGCTTTGGGGCAATGTACCCATACCTGTGCTCCAGCGGGCCTGCCGTTGCATACCGGGCAGGTCATGATGCCTCCGGGCACAGCGTGCTCCTGACGTAGATGTGGATGTGCTGCACATTGGCCGACCGGGCGGCGGATACCACCACACTGTCTGCCGTCCCACGCCGGACATAGCTCCGGGCAAGGCGTATTGCCTCCTGGTGGGCAGCCTGTGCGGTAACCGGCCCAACTGCCGATAGGGTAGCAATTAATGTCAGCGTATCGGATTCATCCCTCCGGTATTTGCGGCCCATCAGCTTCCAGCTGGTCGGGCCGAGGTATTGCACATAGATTTCCTGCGGTGCCGGAGGAGCCCACGGCTCCGGCAATTTTCTCGCATTCAGCATTCCAAATCTTCTCCTTTCTGAAAATTGCCCGTTCCCGCTCGCGGTTCGGTAGTGCGCACACACTGCACATGGCTTCTTTTTAGGTTTCTTCATTGGTTACCCTTTCTTTTTTACTGTCAGGGGGCGGCGTTCTTTTTGCGAGCGCGGTAGCATGCGTGATTGTATTTCTAGTTTTGTTGCTCATGCCCATCATCACTTACCGTTTCCTGTTCTTTCGCGATCTCGATTTTAAGATTCATTTTCCAGTAGTGAAATCGGTTATACATTTCCTGCGTGTAAAGAAATCCGTCCGCCCTTCGCACGTCAACTCCCATCGTGATCTTCAAGAACTCCGAAAGCCCGCAAAAGTGGCCGCAAAGGCATTCGATCACGTTTAATTTTTGCTCGTTCGTGTAACTTCCGTTTTCGTATGCCGCTTTGCCTTCCGCGACATACCTTTGCATACGGTCGATCAATTCGATAACGATTTCTTTTTTTGTGTCCTGCAAGTCCTTGTCGCTAATGGTCAGCGCGCCCAACTGATATTTTTTCATGGGCTTTCACTTCCTTTCTTCAATCAATTCGATTTCCCCATCCACGGCTTCAAATTTTGGCAGCGTCTTCCACGCTGCGACGCAAGGGGTGATGGCCAGTAACCCGAGGATGGCCTCAATCCAAATCGGCATCACGCTCTGCCTCCTCAAGCACGGTGATCGAGTAAACGCTGCACTCGCCTCCAAGCAGCGCGCCGCCACGCATCCGCACTAGCGTCTCCATGAGACCGTCCAGATCAAGGTCTAAGGCCGGCATCTTGTATCTGCACCAAAATGTCCGCAGGCAATCGTATGCATCCGCGATCGTGTCACAGGTGTAGGATAATGGGTAATCGCCGTTGGTGATTGTTACTTTATATTGTTTCATAGGTACCTCTTATCGCTTCTGCGCAAAGATCGCGCGTTCTTTGTTTCCACATAGCTTTGCGCGGCGCAGGTAGTATTCTTCAACTTTTGTTTGAGAGACGGGGATTGGGCGCGGTGGCAGCCGAGTGATCCGCTTATTACAATTCTCTGGCAAGCATCCGCGTGGCTCGCCTGCATCAAGGATGTAATGGCAGATTTCTTTTCCTCCGCGCGATCCGGTTTCCGAACGGTAGTGTGCGCAGCCTTTGCAGGGCTTGAACTTAACTTTGCGTTTGGCAGTCATTTTCCCAATATCCTTTCTTTTATGCAGTGCTTTTTTCTGCATCGTACATTTTTAACATCCAGCCCTGCGTGTACCAGAGATAAAATGTAGCGGACGGAATTTTGTTTGTAGCGTTCGAATGCAACGTTTTTTGATAGCCAAATGCAAACGGGCATTGCCTTGCTTGGATGCTGGCAATCAGCGTCGCAGGATTCATACCCAAAAACTTGGCCGCAACCTGCGGGGGGATGTATACGGGATGATCCTTTACAATTTCGTTGAGTTCGCCGAGTTTTTCCAGCACGGGGGATGGTATTTCAAAGGGTGATTGTGCCATCGTGGTCTCCTTTCTCTTCTGGGCTCACAGGCGGGTTACGCAGACTTCGGTGAGCGGCCATCGTCCATCAGTATTTTTTCGAGGATATCCATATACGCCAGAACAAATCCCTTCTTTTCGCCGTCTGCCTTCTTGTAGAGTTTCGCGACGTGTTCCATCGCGTTGATCTTTGCGGCGGTCTCGGCGTTTACTGGTAATGACATTGGTTTCACCTCCAAATTACATCGTTGCAATAATATATTACATCGTCGTAGCAAATAAGTCAATGGTTTTTTCATAAAAAATATTGCATCGATATAAATTGTGTGGTATAGTGGTCATAAAGGATGGTGACCATGAATAATCGTATAAAAGAGTTACGCAAGAGTTTAGGGCTAAACCAAACGGAGTTTGGCGAACGAATTGGCGTAAAACAAGGGAGCATAGCCAGCTATGAATCTGGGGCCAGAACCCCTCTTGACACCGTCGTCAATTCTATTTGCCGAGAATTCAATGTAAACAAAGTCTGGCTCATTGAAGGTCACGGCGAAATGTTCGAAAACGACGACATGGAGTTTGCCCGCGCCGTTGATCGTGTAATGTTCGGAGAGAGCGACTTTGCGCGGCGGGTGTTTAAGTTGTTTGGCAAACTTAGTTTAGAAGAGTGGAGCAAATTAGAGGAAATCGCGCGTAAATTGGTTGAGGACAAAAAAAAAGACCCGCAATGCTGAATTTCAGCATTGCGGGTCTCCGCTTATTAAATGATTAGCTTATGGCAAACTCAATATCCGCATCTGAGCTAAACCAATTTCCTGTATATTGCAATTTAAGTCCAGTGTCCCTCTTTGGCTGCTCGAACGCTATTGTACCTTCGATTTCGCCACCGGGTGCAAGCTCACCGCTCGAAAGCGCAGTGTCTGAATCGATTGTGGTAAACGCTTCGTCCGTGATCTGTCCTTTACTGTTCAGCATTTTAAAATCATAAGGATTGTAACTGATTTTCTCATCACCGGTGTTTTTGTATTTAACGGTAACAATTACATATTCCATGCCATCTTTTGGTTTGTCAAAATCGTCGCCGTTTGATTTCTCAACCTTAGTGACTGATAATTCAAGCCCTTTATATTTGACAGGCTCGTTAATCCCAAATACTTTCGATGCGTCAGCACCAATTTGTTCACTTTGTGCTACACCGCTACCGCCGCCAACTGCCTGGGGCTTATCGTCATCGCCGCCCATATTGGCAATTATCGCGATTACAACAATCAAAGCAATTACGGCAATCGCTACAATCATCCCTTTTTTCTTTTTCTTGTGGGGGGCCGGAGGGTTTCCGTCAATGGACGCTCCGCATTCTGGACAAAACTTTCCTTCGTACTCTTTCCCACATTTTTTACATATCATTTGTCAATCCTCCTATATTTTATTAAGAATACAATAGCACAGGAGGATAATTTTGTAAAGTTATATCAGAAAATTGTGGTTATAATGTATTTTGATGATTGCTCACCTCATTTCATCGACTTTTCATACGATATATATACAATATTGTAGATCAATTGTAATTGCCTCTGATTATGTATTTTTTCTAACATCCTTTTGATTTCTTTCTTGTATTCCTCAGTATTCAACGTTTTGTTCCCCCTAAATTTTAAGTAAGGATGTGGTGCTAACGCGAACGGCACGTTGCAATTATGCCACGTCTGCTGTATAATGAGGGCACGGATACACTATGGTGTCCCGCTTTTTTGGGGATAAGACAGCCGCGCCGGCCAAAGCATAAGCTGTCTTATTCTTTTTTACCCTCGTAAAGAACATTTGTTCTTGTTCTATATTATCACTCCTCTCGTGCTTTGTCAATTGAGACCAAGGGGTTGTCTGTAATTGGTATTAGTTCATGTAGTGTGACATTCAGGGCTAACGCCAATCGACATAATGTAGTAAACCTAACATCCACTCTTCCGGCTTCAATTTTTACGATCTGCATTTTGTCGATGCGTGTTACAGCAGCCAACGTCCTGATTGTATATCCTCTGTCAGTCCTAAGTTTTTTAATTTGCTCCCCAAGTATAATTAATTCGTCCGTAACAATCACCCTGCGTTATTATTGCCGATGGTTGGGGCAACATGTAAAAAACGTGGATGATTACCACACATAAATTTTACCATAGCTGTTTTGCCCGTGGTATGGTTATAGCCATACAAGGCGCATTTTTTATGATTTTTGGCCGTAGAAGATTTTAGCAGAAATTTATGCAAAACAGAGAAATCAACAAAATTAAAAAGTTTTTTCGCAATCAGGTGCAACATTTGACGATTTTTTTCGTTATATAGAAGGGAGGGCTTTTTTATTATAGGTTATTTATATATATTATAATATTAAAGGTTTGGTGAATTGCATGGGCAGGCAAAAAAAAGAAAAGCCAAATCACGGGGGCTTGTATGAAGTCAAGGCAACGATTGGAAAGGGGATTGATGGTAAATTAATCCGCAAATCATTTTATTCGCCGGTTAGCAAACGAGATGCTAAACAAAAGGCTGATGAATATCTCGCGCGGAAACGTGCCGCTGAAATAACGGGCGCAGGCTTTGCTAGCGAAAACAAACTTTTCGAGGCCTATGCGAAGCAATGGTTGGAGACATTTAAAAAGGGCAAAGTGAAGGATAACACGTACAGGGGAACTTATGAAAACCCCGTCTTAAAGCATTTGATTCCCTATTTTGGCAAGGCGCAAATAAACAGCATCAAGCAATCCGACGTGCAAAAATTTTTTGACGAAAAGGGGAGGGAATACAGCCTCGAAACCCTGAAAAAAATGCGATCTGCTCTTAACTTGATTTTTGTTGCAGCCATTGATGATGATCTATGCTATAAAAATCCAGTTAATAAAAATATTAAACTGCAAAGCACTGTTTCACCCACTGAAAAAAATGCGTATACACAGGCGGAATATGATACTGTTTGGGAATTTGCCCGCTCGCACCCTTACGGACTAGCTATTATGGTCATGATGGAGACAGGGATCAGCCGGAGCGAGTTACTAGGGCTACGCTGGGACAACCTTGATCTTGATAATAAGATCATCCACGTCGAACAAGGATTGGTACAGCAAAAGAGTACCGAAACAGACAAGCTTGTTTTGGCCGCAGATGGCCTCAAAAACAAATTTCGCCGTCGTCCAATCCCCATAAGCAGCGATCTTGCAAATGCGATCAAGGCCAAGCCTGTTACGATCTACGTTGGGGGAAACAAACGGAGAGACATTGAGCCAAAACCGATCCGAACGGAATACGTTTTCCACGCGCCGAATGGCGGCCCCTCGAGGCCGGATAACTGGTATAAACGAGAGTATGTCAACTTTATGAGCGATCTCCGGGCGGCGCATCCAGAGATTAAATCCCTCACGCCGCATGAGCTACGCCATACGCGGGCAACCCTTTCTGCTAATGATAACGTTGACCTATTACAGCTTGCTAAACTGCTCGGGCATTCTGATTTGAGTATGCTAATCAAGCGGTATGCACATACAGATGTGGATGCCGTCAGAAAAGCGTTAAAAATTGATGATAATGATGGGTGAGTTTACGACATTTTTACGACATAAAAGCTATTTTAATGGGTTTAAGTAAGGATTATTGTTCGCAATCAAAATAATAAGAAACCGCGTAGTCTCAATTTTTCTTGAAACTACGCGGTTTTTAATGGTGGACACGAACGGACTCGAACCGTTGACCTCTCGCGTGTGAGGCGAGCGCTCTAACCAGCTGAGCTACGCGTCCTAATGTAGGCGGGGGAGCTATAGGCAGCCCCGCATGCATATGGATGGTGACCCGGACGAGAATCGAACTCGTGTTACCGCCGTGAAAGGGCGGTGTCTTAACCGCTTGACCACCGGGCCGCTTGGTAGCGGCAGTCGGATTTGAACCAACGACACTTCGGGTATGAACCGAATGCTCTAGCCAACTGAGCTATGCCGCCATATGCCTGCCCATCAACGGGCGAAGCTTATTATAATATAATCGCATTGGGCTTGTCAACACTTTTCTTCCAAAAAGCTTAACAATTTTGCCCTTTTCTTTTTGCCATAGACCGGCCGCACAGATGATTGCCTTGTTAAGAGATCTTTTGTGAGCTCCTATACGATGCGAAGCCTAGCGGGAATCTTTGGATTGCAATCCCCTCTTACTTTTTCCTTTTTGTATTTCGATATCCACGTACCACCCGGATGCGTGTTTTTTTCTTTTTATAATAGTACAATACGTTAACCAGTAAGACAAACAAAATCACCAGCGCAGCGGCCGCAAAAATAACTTTCCCCATTGTGGACTGAATCCCTTTCTTTAAAAGGTTTCCTACATACAGAATCAGACTCCTCCGGGCCGCCTTTTCTGCCACGAGATCCACTGTGCCGATCACTTGGCCGGCATACAGGATATTAGCCTGGCCGACCACCTCGCCCTTCTTCACCGGCGCATCGATTGACTTTGGCATTTTTTCATCTGGCACGATCATAACGCCGGCCGCATCCAAGCCCTGAGGCACCAACGCGCGCACTTCCCCTTTGGGCAAAAGCCGCACATAATCCGTTTGAAACGAAAGTTTTACCGCCACTTCGGATACAATCTGGGCCGGATCTGCAACGGTTTCCAACTTTAAATGGTCAAACGCCCAGTTAAACATCTTGCGGCAGTCTGCAAAGGCTGAGCCTTCCTTTCCTTTTATGATGTTCCCCTCCGCATCTTTATAGGGAGCACGCAAAACGATTCCAAGATAACGGTATCCATCGCGAGAGGCAACGGAGATGACACAGCGCCCCGCGTTGGTGGTAGTGCCCGTTTTAATCCCCTTTGCACCCGCATAATAATATTTGCTTGTAGAATCGATCAATTCATTCGTCGTGCGGAGTGTCTGCGCTTCGCGCAGATTGCTCTTCGGCAGCGTGAATTTTGCAGTGTTCGTAATCTTTTCAAATACAGGAAGCCGCAGCGCGTATTCCACGATCTTGCGCAGGTCTGACGCGGTGGTATATTGCCCCTCTTCATCCAGGCCGTGCGCATTGACAAAATGGGTATTCTTGCAGCCCAGCTTCTGCACAAAGGAATTCATCAGTGCGACAAAACGGGGGATGCTTCCGCCGCCGATATAGTCCGCGATAATGTTAGCGGATTCATTCGCGCTGTGCACCATCATGCAGTAAAGCAGGTTGAGCATGCTGATCTGCTCGCCTTCCTTGATGCCGACAAGGGAGCTGCCTGTTCCATCCAGCGCATGGATTGCATCATAGGGGGCGGTAACGATGGTGTTTTCCAGGTCAGCGCAGTTTTCAATGGCCACGATGGCGGTTGTAATTTTGGTTAGGGAAGCGGGCGCCGTGCGTTTCTCTGCATTTTTATCAAAAATGACCGTGCCATTATCTAAGCTTACCAGCAGGGCGATCTCCGCATCCAAATCAATTTCATCGTTATAGGATGCGGCCGCCGGAAAAACAGCGCTCGTAGCAATTGTCAAAATACAACAGAAAAAAATTATTGCCTTTTTCATGGACAGTCTCCCCGTAAATGTTGTATGATAGGATGTAATGACGAACGGGACGCACGGCAAGGATCATTATTGCCCGTTTCCTCTGGAGGAATACCGTTCGTATATGTTTACGATATGTTATAGTATAACAGCATTGCGGTGAAAAGGGAATCGTTTTCCGTTCATTTCCGCATAGAAGCAAATACACGGAGGGATACTTAAATGGTTTATGTTACCGGCGATATGCATGGCGACGCCAGCCGCTTTAGCGACCCGCGCCTGAAGAAGCTGAAAAAAGGGGATACTCTGCTTGTTTGCGGTGATTTCGGCTTCCTCTGGAATGGCAGCAAAACAGAGCAAAAGCTTTTAAAGCAAATCGGCAGCAAAAAATACAACGTCTGCTTTCTCGACGGAACGCACGAAAATTTTGAGCTCCTTAAAAGCTATGATGTAATCGAGTGGAACGGCGGCAAGGCGCGGCAGATCTACAAAAATTTATATCATCTGATGCGCGGCCAAATCTATGAGATCGAGGGGCTGAAGATTTTCACCATGGGCGGGGGGGAGAGCCCGGATATCGACATTCGTTTCGATAATGATAGCTGGTCCCGCGATGAGATTCCCACGCAGGTGGAGCTGATTGAGGGCGCGAACAATCTGGAAAAGGTTGATTGCAAGGTGGATATCATCCTTACTCATGAGCCGCCTGCCACGATTAAAGGGTTTTTGAAGCTCAAAGAAAAAGGCCCGGTGCGCGTGACGGCGCTCAACGCCTATTTTGAAGAGCTTGGCAAATCGGCTACCTTTCAAAAGTGGTATTTTGGCAGCATGCATGTGGATAAATATATCTCCAGCACACATACCGCTGTTTTCACGCATATTCTCGATGTCCGCACCGGAGAGCAGCTTCGGAAATAATGCATTTTCGCCTTGCAGGCCCTGAAGAAGCCTGTGTGCAGAATAGACAAACCTTAGCTCCACATACAAAAAGGCTTTCAAAAGGGCTGTTGCCAAATGTCTTATGCATTTAGCAACAGCCCTTTTCTGGCGTGTAAGGCTGAGCGCATCAAAATCAAAGCTTGCTGCCGGATTCAACCCGCTCTCCCACCGGTGCATTCTGATTCATCTGCCGGTAGGTTTCCGCATCGATCCCGAAAAACCGCATGGAGATAATCGAGGCAATGTGGCCGAGCATGGGCACGGCAAACTGGAAAAACACGATCAGCGCCAGCACGATCGCCCCCTGCGCCTGCGCCCCTTCGGAAAAGCCTGCCCGGCCCAGCGCAAAACCAACAATCGCACCGGATAGGGATTTCATGACCTTTTCCAGGAAGGAGAAAATCGACGCGTATGCGCCGGGTGCAAACTTGCCTGTTTTCCAGCGGCCATAATCCACGCAGTCCGACATTAGCGACCACTTCACGCTACCGATATAAGTGGAGCAGAAGCTATTAAGCCCCATCAGCAGCAACGTAATTACCGGATAAGCAAAAGGGCGCAGCAGAAGGATTGCAACCGGCATGAGCGCGCCAACCCAACTGCCCTGCACAAATACCCGCCTGCGATCCGTTTTTTTGGCAATGTAGGGCGCGAGCAGAATGGCCACCAGCATAAACGGGGCGCCTACAACAGTTGCAATTGGCTGAAGGTCTTTATTATGCATGACATACAGGAAAAAATAGACCAGCGTAGCATTCTGCATGCCGGTTGCCAAATCATTTGTCGCTACGGCAATGGCGAGCATCTGAAGCGGATGGTTTTCCCGCAGCAGAGGCAGAAGATCTTTGAGCTGATAGGGCTCAACTCCGGACTCCATAAATTGCCGGTCCTTTTCCTTGGTTGCGCTGACAACAAGGGAAATCGACATAAGCGCCAGCAGCATATAGCCCATTGTGACAATCCGCCACGCAACGACCTCCCGGCCGAACGTTTTGGTCAAAAGATCGACCAATGGCTGTGTTATCACAAGAGATAACATTCCGCCAACGCCGCCGAACACATTGCTGAAAAAAGGCAAAATTGAACGCTGCCCCGGCTCGTTGGTCAAGATATTTCGCAGCGGACTGATCGATACGGTTAGAAATGTGCCGCCAACCGCCTGCACTAGATAAAAGCACATCATCCATGCCGCCGGGGCTGCTACGTTTGGCCCAAAAAAAATGCCGATCATCCCGATGCAGATGAATACAACGCCCATTACATACCACGGAATATAGCGATATTTTTTAGAAATCTTATATTTGTCTACAATGGTGCCGAAGATCGGATCCGTTACGGCGTCAAAGATACTGGCAATTGCCAGTATGACGCCCGCAGCTTCAATGGTAATGCCGGCCACGTTGGTAGCAAAATACATGTAAAACGTCGAAATCAGCCCGGAAAACACGATTGCCGGGAAGCCCTCCATTCCAAAGCAGACCATCTGCCGCGTGGTTGCCACATTATAGCCTTCCGCTTCCTCCGGCGTCGGCTGGGCAAATAGGTTGTTCAAAAAGCCCATATTGCTCTTTCTCCTCCTTTTGACGTCTTGGGCCGATATCTGGCCTTTTCCACTATTGTAGCGAAGAGAAAAGCATTTTGCAAATATATTTGTAAAAATAGATATATTTTTTATCGATTATATATAATTCCGTCTGCCAAGGCGTGGAATAAATCCATCATCGCCGATTCAAAGTTCCCCGTCGGCACACCGGCGCTTGCCAACAGCAGGCAGGTGGAGCCTTCGCCGGCATTCTCATCAGCCCTTACGGCGATCCCGGCCTCCAGCGCCCGCGAGAGCAGCGCCTGAACCGGCTTTGTGCTTGCAATCTCCAAGCGAACCATCAGGCCGGATGCGCACACCTCTACCCTGGCATGATCTTCAAACACACAGCGCGCCGCCTCGCACAACGCACGGCTTTTATTCATATAGAGCTTGCGTGCCTTCCGAATTTGAGAAGAAAGGTGACCGTCACGGATAAACTGGCATAGGGCAATCTGCTCCGCTTTAGAAGCTGTTTGATTATAGAGCCCGCCCTTTTTTTCATATGCCTCCATCAAGCATGTGGGAAGCACCATAAAGCTTAGGCGCAGGGAGGGCAGCAGAAGCTTGGAAAAAGTGCTCATATAGATCACACTCTGCCCCCCGTCCAGCCCTTGCAGGGAGGGTACGGGATGGGTGAAATAGCGGAACTCGCTATCGTAATCGTCCTCCAGCACAAGGCACCCGCTGCGCCGTGCAACCTGCAAAAGCTTTAGCCTTTGCGCCACCGGCATGACGTTGCCCATCGCGTCCATATGGGAAGGGGAACTATATAGCAGGCGGATATGATCCCATTCCAGTGCCGCAAATTCATCCCTTCCTTGCACATAATAATGCACTGGAAAGCCGTGGTCTTCAAAAATGGCGCGCCCCTGTGCAAATGCATTGTTCCAAAAACCGACTGGCGGCCGCTCATCCAGCAGTCCACACAGGATATGCAGAAGGCTCTGTACACCTGCGCCAACCACAATTTGCTCCGGAGTGCACACCACGTTGCGGCTTTTTGCCACATAGCTGCAAAGCGCTGCGCGGAGATCGGGCTCGCCCTGCGGCTCGCCATAGGTGAGTAACCGCCTGTCTGCCCGTAGGGCGCTTTTGATATACCGTCGCCACAGCGCGAAATCAAAGCTTTCCGCATCCACGGAAGCGGACGCAAAATCATACCGGATATCAGGCGCGGTCTGATGGAGCCGTGGCTGAACCCGCGGCCCGCCAGGCTCCAAAGGATACTCCAGGCTGGAGGCATAAAAGCCGCTTTGTGGCTTGGCCACAACATATCCCTCTGCTGCCAACTGCAAATAGGCCGCTTCCACTGTGGTACGGCTTACTTCCAGCTCCTGTGCGCAGCGCCGGATGGAGGGAAGCTTTGCCCCGGCAGTCAGCTTGCCGGATGAGATTAATTCCTTATAATAATTGTAAACACGCAGATAGAGAGGTTCGTTTTTCATATTTTCCTGCAATAGCAAATCACTTTTTTTCATCATTGCCCCATCCGAAAGAAAACTGGTCGCCCGCTCACCGCGCCGCGGAAAACTCCCGCTATCAAGATCAAGAAGTGGCAAGCCCTGCGTTATTCTAAACTTAGTTTCAGTATAGCGGCCTTTTTCTTGTTTTGCAAGGTAGCGTACATATTTCACATGGGAACGTAGAAACTAACAACGCAGGCCAAAGGAACTCGGCATCATTGAACGTTCCCAGAGACAGTATGGAAGGCTTCAGATTCCTTTGACTACTGATGCAAAACGAATAGGAGTGATTTTTATGCCGGCAGAGCCGCAGGACCGCAGCATTGAATGTTTGAATAAAATCTATCAGGGCGCGCAAATGGGATGCGAATCCATCTCCCTTCTAACAGAAAAAGTAACCGATGCACAACTTCTTAATGATCTGCACGAACAGCACGACCAGTATGCGAAGATTTCCTGCCAGGCCTCGCAGGAGCTTTCCCAGCGTAAGGCCGTTCCAAAGGATAAGGGTCCGCTTGCACAGGCAAACCTCTGGTCAGGTGTGCAGCTGAACACCTTAATGGATAAATCCGCAAACCATATTGCGGAAATCATGATTAACGGCAATACAATGGGGCTGATCGAAACAACGCGCACGATGAAGCAGTATTCCGACGTACAGCCGGAAATTCAATCGCTTGGCCAAGCGCTGATCCAGACGGAGGAATCTGGAATTCAGAAGATGAAAAGTTATCTCTCCTGAATTAAGGTCCGTTTGCAGATGAAATATAGCCTGGCAGCAACACAAAACGGCGCTTTTCATGATGCGATATCAATGAAAAGTGCCGTTTTTTATTTTAAGCAGGGTATGTAACTAAAACATCATTTAATATTATTAAGCGAAATTGTTGAATTAAGGAAAATATGATATAATTTTATGGAAAGGAGAGAATAAAATGCTGTTTTTTGTAATTGCGTTTATTTTATCATTATGTATATGGATTCTTTCAATTATTTTTTATAACAAATCAGAATATGCAAAAGATACACATATGCCGCTTTCTGTAATGTTACAAGATACGGGTAAATTAGGAGAATATTGCACATATCGTGACCTTAAAAAATTACCGGGAGAAAAACGCTTCTTATTTAATTGCTACTTACCCAAAAATGATGGAACAACCACAGAAATCGATCTTATTCTCTTACATAGCTCCGGAATTTATGTACTAGAATCAAAAAATTATAGCGGTTGGATCTTTGGCTCGGAGACTCAAAAAATGTGGACACAAACATTACCAAAAGGTCACACATCTGAAAAAAATCATTTTTTAAATCCTATTATACAAAATGAAATACATATAGAATGGCTTAAAAAATATCTTTCTGGTCTTACAGAAGGCCCATACTTTTCAATTATTGTATTTAGCAAACGGTGTGTGTTAAAGAATATTCAAATATCTAAAAATAGTGCTCATGTTGTTATCCAACGGTATGATTTATTACGAACAGTCCAAAAAATGGCGACAGGTCAAATGGTATATACCTCAGATCAAATTGCATTAATTTATGAACGGCTTTACCCGTTGACGCAAACAACAAATGAACAAAAAAATCAGCATATTCAAAATATCAATCATAAAATCTATAGTGAAGAAAAAAATTTTGTATCAGGGCAGCAAGGAGACTCTACTATGCTTTCAAGAACTGAGCTAGTTTGCCCGAAGTGTGGAGCGGCATTGGTAAAAAAGGTTGCCACCAAGGGAAATAGAAAAGGAAAAGCCTTCTGGGGATGCTCCCGATTCCCTTCCTGCCGGTATATTCAAAATATCGAAAACTCTTAGGTAACGCCTTTTTGGGGGCAAAATTCTGCCATACAGCACCTTTCGCACATCGCCTTGCGCGCCGTGCAGCAGGCGCGGCCATGTAGCACACAGCGATGGCAAAAATCGTTGCTTTCCTCCGGCGGCAAAAGCTTGCGCATGGCGAGCTCTACCTTATACGGATCCTTCGTATCGACGAATCCAAGCCGATTCGACATCCGAATAAAATGGGTGTCCGCTACCACGGCCGGTTTCCCATAAACGTCGCCCACGATCAGGTTTGCCGTTTTGCGCCCTACTCCGGGCAGGGTAGTGAGCGCTTCCACCGTATCCGGCACAACGCCGCCGAACGTATCGCGGATTTTTTGGGACATACCCACAATATCCCGCGCTTTGCCATGATAAAATCCACAGGAGTGGATAATTTCCTCCACATCTTCTACATTCGCCTCGCAAAAGGCCTCGAGCGTCGGGTATTTTTCAAACAGAACCGGTGTCACAAGGTTCACGCGCGCATCCGTGCATTGGGCGGAAAGGCGCGTGGCGATCAGTAGCTGTAAGGGTTCTTCCGCGCGTAGGGAACAGATTGCATCCGGATATTCATTTTTTAAGGCGTTTACCGCAAGGCGCGCACGTTCTTTTTTTGTCATAGACAATTCCCTTCTTTCTGAAACCGGGCCTCCTGAAAGGGGCCAAGCGGACCGGTTGGTATGCTTCGATTTTATTATACTGTATTCTCCCAAATCCGCCAACCCCATCTCCTGCAAATTTTCTCTTCTGCTTTCTTCCAAAATAGGCTTATGAAAAAAGTGTGATACAATTGGATGAAGAAGGGGAATTGCTTTGAAAAATACCAGTCAAGCGGATGCATGGGAGGGTTGGGGAATTCAATAGACGTTTTATGCGGCTCTAGCTGAAAAGATGACCTTTCGATCGGCCCCTTCTATGTGCAGTTTTTTTCTTGTTGCACCTCGTTCGATTATCCGCAACTTTGTAAAAAAAATTGTTATTTGATACTTGACGGCAAGGGCAAAATATGATATAGTAACATTCGCGTTAAGAGTGCACATGCTGGTGTAGCTCAGTTGGTAGAGCAGCTGATTTGTAATCAGCAGGTCGGGGGTTCAAGTCCGTCCACCAGCTCCACCTGTTTTCACCCGCAAGCCGTGCAAAGGGCGTGCGTTATAAAAAGTTCATATATGGGAGAGTTCCCGAGCGGCCAAAGGGAACAGACTGTAAATCTGTCGTCACTGACTTCGGTGGTTCGAATCCACCCTCTCCCACCAGACTGAGTCTGGACGCAATTTGCGTTCGGACTCATTTCTTTTTCCGGGCAAAGTGCTCGCGTTTAAAACGGCATCTAAAGTGTCTACCCCTTCCAAAACAGAAAACCAATAGCTGAATGAAAGGCTATTGGTTTTTTATTATTTTAACGAATCAAAAAGTGTTGAGCAGAAAGGTAATCATTTCTATGCTGCCAAGCTGCTGCGGTTTTTAGTATAAAAAAGCCAAACCTCCCACAACCGCTCATTTGGCGACTGCGGGAGATTTGCCATGCTTTGCGTTCGTTTTTTGACGCGTCAATAATACGACTGCCTCAATATGATTTGTAAAAGGAAACATATCCACCGGCTGTATCCGCTGCACCCGATACCCGCGTTTTGTCAGAAAGAGCACATCCCGTGCGAGTGTTTCCGGGTTGCAGGAGATATAAACCACTCGCTTCGGCGCAAGCGTCAGCACGGAGGAGAGGAAGGCCTCGTCGCTCCCGGCACGCGGGGGGTCCATCAGCACAACGTCTGCCTGTTCACCGGCCGCTGCCATATCGCGCATCCACGCACCGGCATCCGCGCAATAAAAGCGGGCGTTTTTGATCTGGTTACGCTTTGCGTTTGCAATCGCATCCCGCACAGCCTCGCGGTTTATTTCCACGCCGACAACCTGCTTTGCGCCGCGCCTGGCGGCAATCAGCCCGATCGTGCCGGTGCCGCAATAGGCGTCTACCACCGTTTCTTGCCCGGAGAGCGCCGCGTATTCCATCGCTGTTTCATAAAGCACCTGCGTCTGCACGGGGTTGATCTGATAAAACGACTGCGCAGAAATGCGAAACACACAGCCACACAGCTCATCTTCGATAAACCCGGGGCCGAAGAGTGTTTTTTCCTGTGTGCCCAGCACCAGGCTCGTCCTGCCAGGATTGATATTTTGCAAAACAGTTGTGATCTCCGGGTGCTTTTTGAGAAGAGCACCGATAAAATGGTTTTTGGAAGGGAAAACCGGCGACCCCGTCACCAGTACTACCATAACCTGCCCGGTCGAAAAACCGCGTCGCACCAATACATGCCGTAAAAAGCCGCGCCCTGTATCCGCGTGATACGGCAGGAGCTTAAAATCCGCAAGCAGGCGGCGCACTGTTACAATGATCGCATCTGCCGCCTCGTTTTCAATCATGCAGCGGTCTACCGGCACGATCCGATGTGTGCTTGATTGGTATACGCCTGAGATGATCCGTTTTTTTCGGTCGAGCCCGAAGGCCGCCTGCACCTTATTGCGGTAATGCAACGGCCTTTCCATGCCGATCACCGGCTCTACATGGCCGAATTGGCCCATTAGGCCAATCATCCGGCGCTCTTTCCAGCGTAGCTGTTCCTCATAATTTAGGTTTTGCAGCTGGCAGCCGCCGCATTTCTTATAAAGCGGGCAGGGTGCTGCCGCCTTCTGCTCCTTTTTGATTTCCGGCATAATGTCCTCCCTAAAAATTGAAAGAGTGATAAAACGTTGGCATCCATCCATCTGGCCTGATAAAAGCTGATTTCTCCAGTTGGTTCTATTCTATCAGATTTTGCTGCTGCCGAAAAGAGCGGTGAAGCGGTTGCGTAAAAAAGCGTGCGCAAATCATGGCAAAGCCAATTTGTGCACGCGGAGAAATGTTTTGAAAGTTTTTACAACAGGGCAGGTTCGCTGGCTTCCTCCAACCGGCCGCAATACCAGCCGGATACGCCGTCCTTTTTAACCAGTGCCCCTTTTGAGGTTTCCAATATGACCGAAAGCCGGTCGCCCGGGCGAACCGGAATACGGTAATCCGTGCTGTCATCACAGTGCATGGCTTTCCCGCTGCCATAGAGATCTTCGTTTAGAACCCAAAGCCTGCGACCGGTATGCCGATGTTCCACGAGTGAAAATTCCGCCTCACGCTTCAAAAGCCGAACGGCGTTATCGGTATACAAGAGGCAAAACGGGTCCTCAGATCCCTCTTGCGGATCCAGCGCCACCCTGACCGGAAAGCCGTCGAAGCTTGCAAAGGTAAATTCCTCCGAATCCTCCGCTGGAATGATCAGCAGGTTAAGCTGCCCGGTGCGTTTAAGGCTGCATCCGCCATCTATGCTGATGATATGCTGCTCCCGGTTGATGATCGGGTTCGCGCAGTCGATCTTGTCGTTATATAGCGTTACAGGCCAATGGCCGACCACGACATATTTCGAAAACCGGAGCCCCTTCTCCAAAAACGCGTCGTTTTTTAAGCATGGATGCGCATCCGTGCCCTCCAATGTGGAGAGCTCCTGCGTGGGCAGGCCCCCGTGCACAAAAATGAAATGCGGCGTTTCAATGATGGTTGGAAGGAACTTCAGAAAATCAAGCTCCTTTTGAAAACCGGCCTGTATTTTGGTGCGCGCCGCCAACAGGTCGAGCGGGGAGCGGATGCGGATGCCGAGCTCTTCGCACATTTCCGAGAGCAGGCAGCCGCCCCAATGGCGCTGCATATGTTTGAGGTAGGGATAAATCTCCGCGATATGCCACCGGCCGATCATCTCCAGCCGGTGGGCGTCGACATTGCCGATTAGCGGATATACGGTATGCGTTTCGCACAGCTCCATCACATAGCGCAAAACGCCAAGGCTGTTCGGCCCCTTTTCGATCATATCGCCTATGATAAACAGAATGTCGTCCTTTGAAAAGTTAGCCGTTTCGAGCGCGCCTTTCAAGTGACCCAATTGCCCGTGGATATCGCTTGTCACAAGGATGCGTCGGTCAGCGGGCAGGGTGAGGCGGTTTATTTGTATTTTCATGAGCTGGCTCCTTTTTATCAATCTTGTTTAACAGCCATGCCTCTACGCTCTTGATCCATTTTTTTTGCACACTCTGGACAAAGCCCGAAAAATTCCATCTTGTGGCCGGAAATCTGAAAGCCGGTTTCCCGCACCAATTGTTCTTCGAGCTGTTCAAAGGGGCATACAGACAAGGGAACGCTTTTTTTACAGGACGTACACGTTAAAAAGTGCCTGTGCTCCGCCGCGATTTCATAGCGGGCGATTCCGTCATCATAGATGCTGCGCCGCACAAGCCCTGCGTCCACATAGGCGTCCAGACTGCGGTAAACTGTGGTCAGCGCAAGCCTTGGGAAAGCGCTGCAAACCTCGGTATGTACCTGCTCTGCTGTCAAAGGCGATTGCGCCGCGCTCACCGCGGAAAGGATCGCCCTGCGCTGCGGCGTTTGCCGCTGCATACTACCACCGCCTTTTATGCTGTTTCTTCTTCCTGCCAGCCCTTGCACACATCAATCCAGCATTTGCTGGCGGAAAGTGCGGCCAGCTCATCACAAGAGAGCTCAATTGCGCTGTTGGAACTGCCCGCCGCGGGAAATATGGTGTTGAACCGCTGAAGGGAGATATCCATATAGACCTCAGCCGTCCCTTCCGGCAGGGCAAAGGGGCATACGCCGCCCACAGCGTGCCCGGTCAGGCGCAGCACTTCATCCGGAGCGAGCATCGTCGCCTTCCTGCCGAAAAAGTCCTTAAATTTTCGGTTATCAATTTTGGCGTCACCTGCTGCAACAATCAAAATACAGGTATCCCCATTGACAAAGGAAAGGGTTTTTGCAATCCGCGCGGGCTCGGTGCCCAGCGCTTCAGCGGCCAGTGCTACGGTTGCGCTGGAGGAATCAAATTCATGGATGCGTCCTTCCAGACCCTGTTCTTTCAAAAATGCTCTTACAGTTTCAATTGCCATCGTTATGCAAAGCGAGTATGCTCCGCTTGCCTTCCTCTCTATTTTATATTTTATGCTTCAAGTGCCCCAGCCCGCAGCAACGCATCCACCTTCAGCACAGCTGCCTGCGTTTTGCCATCACGGATTTCATTCTCCAGCACCATGCGCACCGCTTTTGCCAACGGGATGCGCTGCACGGTTAAAAATTCGTCCGCATCGAGGGCCTGCTCGCCAAATGTGAGGCCGGAGGCAAAATACATGTGGATTATTTCGCCGCAATAGCCGGGCGTAGGGTAAAATTTGCCGATATCGCGAAAGTGTTTCGCTTGCGCTCCCGTCTCCTCGCGCAGCTCACGCTTGCCGCTTTCCAGCGGGTCTTCGCCGCGCTCCAGCTTCCCAGCAGGCAGCTCAAGCAGTTCCTCGCCGTAGGGGTAACGGTATTGCCGCACAAACAGCAGCTCTCCTTCCGGCGTGAGGGCGGCGATTGTCACGCCACCGGGATGCTCCACAACCTCGCGCGAGGCCCTTTTCCCATTTGGTAAAAGGGCGGTATCGTTGCGCACCGTGATGATTCGGCCGGTATAGATCGTATTTTTTTCAAGGGTTTCTTCTTTTAAGTTCATAGAGGGTCCTTTCCGCCCGCCACCGCATGAACGCAGGCCGCCGGGCATATATATTGTGAAGAGGCCGCCTAGGCCTGAAGGACAGGAGGAATCACGCTTGGATCAAATCGTTCGGGCGGTAGAGCCCGATTATGAAACCGTGCGCGCGATGCTGGATGCGTTAAAACGCCGCTTCCCACATGCGAGGCTCGGCGTGTGCGGCAGAAGCCTCGGTGGGCGCTCTATTTACACGCTTTCCATCGGCCCGCAGGAAAATCCAGTGCTTTATACCGGGGGCTTTCATGGCCAGGAATGGCTGACCCCGCTTTTACTGCTGCGGTTTTTTGAACGCACGGCAACGGCCGTATGGGAGGGGGACGACTTTTCCGCTATCCCGATTCAGGATGCGCTGCATGGCCGGGGCATGATGATCGTGCCTTGCGTTAATCCGGATGGCATTCAGATTGCGTTACGCGGCGCGCAGGGAGCTGGGCCCTATGAAGCGCTTGCAACTCAAATCAGCGGCGGCGATTTCAGCAGATGGAATGCGAATGCGCGCGGTGTGGATATCAATCATAATTTTGACGCCGGTTGGGAAACACTGCACCAAATGGAGCGGGAATCTGGAATTACCGGACCCGCGCCCCGGCAATATGGCGGCCCTGCTCCGGAAAGCGAGCCGGAAACGCAGGCGCTGGTGCGGCTGTGCCGAAGCCATCCCTTTCGCCATGCGCTGGCCTTTCACAGCCAGGGGGAAGAAATCTTTTGGGAGTATGGCGAACATACGCCGCAGCGCGGCAGGATGATGGCAAAAATTTTTGCCGCCTCCAGCGGTTACCGCCTGGTAGAAAATGACGGCCTCGAGGAGCCTTCAATGAGTGACCCCAAAACCTACACCGATGAT
>OGPH01000990.1_pt1 | contig 25539 bp, 20 predicted proteins | sample 1552891 | NCBI WGS metagenome assembly OGPH01 (sample SAMEA2580272, study PRJEB22360) | human gut metagenome | biome: human gut; feature: human-associated habitat; material: faeces | place: Denmark | collected 2008/2010 | reverse complement strand
TATACTAGGGGTGGAAATAGATGCGCCGAGTATTTCAGAGGGCGGGGGGTTATTTTATCTGCATGAAGCCCAGACATATGCACATGACAACGCGGTAAACGCGGTGATAATTATTTTCTTTACATTATGTTTGCTGTGGGGAATTTACCGTTTCAGGAAGCAGGAAAACAGAACGGGAAAGAGATATGTTATTTTGGCGTCCGCTGCTTTTCTGGCGTTTTGCTGTGTTCTCAGGTGGGAAGTTTTTGTCAGCAGATACATGATTTCTTATTTTGCACTGTTATGCCCGATGATTGCTTATGAGATGGAGGATTTGAAGGAAGGGTTCAGGCCGCATTTGAGACTGATGGCTTCCGGATTGCTTATTTTTATGTGCTGTGTGGAATTAATGGGCCTTGTTTCTTATCATGCGCAGATTGCCGCCTCGGAGAGCGGCGATCGGTTCCGCGGGTATTTTCACAATAGCTGGTGGGTATATTATACAGATTACAACGAAATATGTGAATTGATAGAAAAGGGAGAAGGAACCAGCCTTGGGCTGGTATTGGGAGGAGAAGCGTATGAGTATCCTTTGTGGGGACGGCTGCATGGCAAAGTGGATGAGATTCGGCATGTGATGGTGGAAAATGGAAGCTCCAGGTATGAAGTTGCTGACTATATACCGGATTATATTGCTGCGGCGTCTGATAAGGGGACTTCCTTTGTTTATCATGGTGCGACATATCGTTTGCATGATAAATGCTATAATAATAGCCAGTTATGGCTGTATACGCTTGAAAACGGAGAGGTGTGATAGGGATTATCGCAGCGCTGAACTGGAGGCTCGGTGCGAGAGCCTCAGAAAAACATTTCAGCATGGAGGTAAGACATGAAGTACTTTTGCCTGAAGGGGAAGGAAAAGAAGGTTTTTGGAATATTGTTGGTTCTGTTTGCGCTATATGTGGCTCCGATTATCCTGGCGGACAGATATTATAATGATGACCTGGGGAGGATTCTGAAGGGAGAGACGGGTTGGAATGGAGACGGAAGGCCGTTAACGGAGCAGCTAATGAGAGCGTTGTGCGGAGGAATGCCAATTGTGGACATATCGCCGCTGCCCCTGATTATGGGAGGTTGTCTTCTGGCATATGTGCTCGTTTTGTATGCCAGGGAAAATATTCAGGAGAAAGAGCTTATCTGGGTTCAGGCCGTTGGTTTGTTTTTTGCTGTTGCGAACCCGCTTTTATTGGCGAATCTGTCCTATAAATTTGACGCGCTGAGTATGCTGGCGGCTCTGTCTGCTGTGATTTTATGCTATACGATACCAGATAGCCTGAGGGCATGGAAAAGATTGCTTTGCTTTTGTATCCTGTGCATCATTTCATTATCCTTGTATCAGGCGGCGATAGGAGCATATTTGGCATTGCTGCTGATGGATGTGTTCTGGAGGAGGGAGCGGAAGGAGAAGTTCCTTGCTGTAGGCCTTGTGCGCCTGGCAGGATTGGGGATCGGAGGGATTCTCTATAAAGTGGCGATTGCCGACCGCTTTGTTTCCCGCGGCGACTGGAGGTGGGAAGCGTCTCAGTATATAACGGAACCGAGTATACAGTCGCTGAAGATTATTTACAGCAATGTGATCAACATTTGTACGGCTATAAATGAAAAGTTTGGCTCAAGTTTTTTGGCTGTGAAGGTGGTTCTGCTGGGTGCAGCCCTTATTTTTATAGTGGACAGGGTAATAAAGGTGTGTAGGGATCAATCTTATCGGACCAGGGAGAAGATCGTCTGGAGTTTCTATATTCTTTTTCTTCCTGTGGCTGTTTTTTTTGCATGCTTGCTGCCTTTGTTTTTCCTTCGCTCCCTAACTGTCGGCAGCAGCCGGACATTTATCTCTCTTAGTATCTGTACGCTGCTGTTTGGGATTTTCCTGATGAAATTGTACCAGAAGAATAAAGCGCTGGTCACTGCGGCTTTTGCAGTGTGCATGATTGTAAGCTTTTCATATGTGTATGCTTATGGAAACGCCCTGGAGGGACAGAAAAATTATGAGACATATCTTGGTATAAATATTGCCAGAGATGTGGAAACGATAAACAGGGACAATGAATATAAAGTGATGACCATTGACGGTTCTACTCCCAGGGCGCAGCAGGTGGATGTGGCGTGCAGGAAATATCCGCAGTTTACGGAAATTGTACCGGTGTATATTACGAATTCGTCATGGATCGGAGGAGCATGGCTGTATTATTATCTGCAGAATGATTTATGGTATGAGGAAATGACGGAGGAGGATCGCGCGGTCGTTGAGGCCGGGGAGCCGGTGGTACGGAATGATACTTATTCGTGTTATGTGAATGGGGAAAAGATTATTATTCATTTTAATTAGTTTTTGAGGCCGCAGAAAGATAAGGAAGAGAGTACGCAGGAATATGAAAAAAGTCTCATTGATCATGACCACATACAATTCCAAAGAGAACTTCAAGAAAACCTACGGCAGTATATGCAGCCAGGATTATCCGCAGATAGAGGTGATTGTCGTGGATGGGGCTTCCACGGACGGCACGAAGGAAGAGATCGAGATGCGGGCCAAGGAAAATCCTGCCATGCGGTGGATTTCGGAAAAGGACACGGGAATCTATGACGCACTGAATAAGGGGATTCGGATGGCCACGGGAGATATTATCGCGATTATGAATGATGAATACGCGTGTGTTGACGCGGTAAGCCGGTTTGTGAATGCGATTGAGACGGAACATAGCGATGGAGTGCATTCGGATCTGATTTATCAGGATGAAAACGGTAGATGTATCCGAAAATGGCGCATGGGTCAGGGAAAGATTCGCAGCGGGTGGATGCCGGGCCATCCGACCCTGTTTTTGAAACGGGAGGTATATGAAAAATATGGCCTGTATAAGGAAAACTACCGAAGCGCCGCAGATTATGAATTCATGGTGAGGATCCTGAACGATGGAAAGGTCAGGCTGTCTTATATCCCAAAGGTGCTGGTCAATATGTATTATGGGGGAACCAGCAATCGTGGCTTAAAGGGGTATGCCCGTTCTTTCGCGGAGGGAGTGAGGGCGCTTCGGGAAAACGGAGTAAAGGGCGCGCTGTGGATCACATTGCTTAGGACAGTGAGGGTGATGGGGCAGTTTAGGGGGAGCGGAAGGATAAAAAACGAAACAGCGGGCAATTAAAGGGAGATAGTATAGGATGTCATTCATTTCACTATGGTTCATACTATTTGTTTTTTTCATAAACGGCGTCTTTTATGCCGTCCCTTTGCGTTGGCGGAATGCGGTTTTACTCATCGCAAGCCTGATTTTTGTGCTTTCCAATTCCGGCGCTGCAGTCATATGGCTGTTGGGGGCAGGCACGGCGGCCTGGCTTTATGGCAGGGGAGTGGAAGAAGGGAATAAGGCCTGCCGTTCCGTCTGGGGACTGGCCGGGATTTCGCTCCTGATTTTGTTTCCTCTTGTTCTTCTGAAATATGTGGATATCCTGCCGGGAATATCTTTGGAAGGCAAGAACTTGGTATTTTCGGCCCTGCTTGCTCCGGTGGGGATTTCCTTCTATACCTTGTCGCTGCTCAGTTATGTTGCGGATGTATATAGGAAGAAATATGTCGCTTCCAATAAGATCGGAGAATTCTTCATATTCCTTACTTTTTTCCCGCAGATTGTGCAGGGACCGATTGCCAGATATGACAGGAACATTGAAGAATTCCGAAGAGTGCATCGGTTTTCCTGGGAAGGTTTTACTCATGGATGGCAGCTAATCCTATGGGGCTATTTCCAGAAATTTATCGTAGCGGATAAGGCAGGGATTATGGTGGATGCCGTGTATTCGGATCTGGATGGGTTTCCGGGGCTTTATGTGGCAATAGCGGCGGCGCTGTACAGCGTTCAGCTGTATGCGGATTTCTGCGGATGTGTGAATATTGCGCTTGGCGTTGCCCAGACTTTTGGAATCTTCCTAGAGGAGAACTTCAGGCAGCCGTATTTTGCCGTGTCGGTGAGGGAATTCTGGCGGCGGTGGCATATGACGCTTGGCGGTTGGCTGAAGGATTATATCTATATTCCTTTGGGAGGAAACCGGAAGGGGGAAGGAAGGCAGCAGTTGAATATTCTTGCGGTTTTCGCCGTAAGCGGGCTCTGGCATGGGGCGGGTCTTACCTATTTTCTCTGGGGACTTCTTCATGGCGTATATCAGAGCGCGGAACTGGCCGTGGAGCGTTGGGGGAAAAAGGCCGGTGCGCGAAAGGAAAAGGCGGTTTTTGACAGGGAAAAAGGAGCAGAAGGGAAAATTGGGCGGGCGGCGCGGCTGGTTTTGACGTTCCTTTTGGTAACCTTTGCCTGGATGCTTTTTAGGGCGGAGAATCTGGAACATTTTGTACATATGTTGAGAAGTATGTTTTCTGTGTGGAATCCGGAAGTGATTCTGGATGGAAACATGTGGTTCCGGATGGGACTGTCAAGGCTTCAGACCGTTCCGCTGGTTTTGGGAATCCTGGCGATGACAGCGGTTGATTGTCTGCATGAGGGCGGATACCATATCAGGGCTTGGGTGGACAGAAGAAGTCTGCCGGTACGCTGGCTGCTGTATTTGGCGGCGCTGCTGTTTATCTTGGTGTTTGGCACATACGGTCCTGCCTATTCTGGAAATCAGTTTATATATGGCAGGTTTTAGGGAATCTTTGAGTAGTCTGAATGGCTGCATTTGAGGATATGGGTATGAAGAAGGAAATTTCAAGGGCAGCGCAGATAGGCCGTCTGGCTGTGTTCCTGATAATAGCTGCGGTTTTGGTGCTGGCTGCGACGGCTGTGCTGAAGCCGAAAAGACTGGAAAATCCCTATGACAATACCAGAAAGGAACGGGGATTCTATATGGAGGAAAGGGACAGCCTGGATCTGATATTTGTTGGCTCCAGTGAACTTTTTTCTACGGTGAATCCCTCTGTTCTGGAAAAAGAGCAGGGGTATCGTTCCTATGTGTTTGCGGGAAATGAACAGCCCTTCAGCATTTCTTACTATTATATTATGGAAGCATTGAAATATCAGAAGCCTCAGGCAATCGTTTTGGAGGTATCCTACTGCAACTGGGGAAAACAGCCCAGGGAAGCGGTGGTTCGGCTGAACTTTGATGATATGCGGTGGGGAAAGGCGAAAATATTGGGGATTATGAATAATGTGCCCAGACAGGAGTGGGAATATTATTTTCTGGAGATCTCCAAGTACCATTCCCGTTGGGACAGCCTGACGCAGGAGGATTGGAAATGGTGGGAATCCTATTACAGCCGGAATCCGGCGGGAGGCTGGTCGGCCTTTGACGGTGGGGAAGAGAGCGGAGAGGATTACGGGGAACAGATACCGCAGGAGCGGAAGGTTTTGGACCCGGCTGCGATGGCCTGGCTGGAGAAGATTGTGGAATTGTGTGAAGAAAATGGGGTGCAGCTGATTCTGTTTAAAACGCCGAATGGAGGAAAGATTATTGACCAGAATGTGGAGGAAGGTTCTGAGGACGCTTTCCGGTATATAGACGGCGTGGCATATTATAATGAACTTGGGCGGATCGCCGGAGAAAAGGGGATTCCATTTCTGGACATGAACAGGCTTATGACCGGAAGGCATCATAACGACGCAGAAAATGCGGAAAAAGCAACTCGGGCGCTTGGAGAATGGCTTGCTGAAACTGTACAGATGGGCGGTAACGCATGATAAAAACGTGCATTGCCGCCCAATTTATATGTCATTTTTGTTATTTATACCACTTAATTCCCACTCTTCCCATATAAGAGAGGCTTACGCCCCCGTCCTCCAGACGGTTGACATGATAGAAGGTTCCGTCACAAATGGAGGCCGGATCCTCAAACAGATCTCCGTACATGGAGGCAAAAGCTTCATTGGCGTGGAGGAGAAAAACGTAATCGTATCCGGAATAGAGTTGGGCAGCCCAATCTGATGCAGAAAGGATCGTTCTGTTTGCATCCGGCTCCTCCAGATATTCCGCTTCGTATGCCAGATAATCTTCCCGGGAAGAGAAGAGATTCCAGCCGCCGTCCTGTGTGGAAAGAGGGGAGATGGCGTTGCGGAAGACCCAGTAAGAGAAGCCGCCCGAATTATTGCATACAAGATAGACTTTGTCCGTTTGATCGGCAAAGCTGCGCAGGACCCGGGCGCAATCCTCGGTTCCATAAAAATAGTCATAGGAATTGACGGTCCCCAGATATTTATTTGTCAGGTTTTCCAGCGGCGTGACGATCAGAAGCACCAGACTGAGAACGACACAGATGGATCCGGGACTGGAGAGCCGTTTGTTTTCTGATGCGGCAGATTCATTTTCTGCTTGCCGGCATAGATTCATGAACAGATACAGGACAAAAGCAAGCAGGATTCCTGCCAGGTAAGAAGCGACATAACGGCTGGAGGAATGCAGCATTTTGGCTTCCGTAGCGGAAAAGGCAAACAGGTAGCACACAAGCAGGAAGGCCAGGTAGGGAAGAAGGCAGAGGACGCCGAATACCCCCATGGAAAAGATGCCTTTATCCTTGCCCCATCGTGCCGTCCGTGAAAGGAGGAAGGCGGCTATGAGGAGAAGGAAGCATAGATCCAGCGTGGACAGTGCGATGGGCCCCAGCGTATAGGAGGGGCTGCTGAACAGGAATTTTACATAATTTTTGGCAGTTTCATACCGCCAGTCCGGCGCATTTCCGGACAGGAACTCTGTGAAATTCTGCAGGGTAAAACCGGCTGTAGAAGTAGGAATGGCGGTAACGGGCTGGGTATCCTGTGAGGCGGCGGAGGCTTCCGCAGCCTCTTCGGCGCTTTCTGCCGGAGAAGATTCGGAGGATGCGGTATCTGTGCCAACAGCTGTTTCTGCGGAGGATTCTGCTGCGGCCAAGGACTCAGCGGCGGCAGACGCATTCTGCGGGGCAGGAATTGCAAGGTAGATCCGCCAGCTGCAGAAGAACAGGACGACGAGCAGGGTAAGGCTGCACAGCGGAAGAAGAGATTTCGTAAAAAGCTTCCGTTGCTTATAGAGAAAGTCCAGGATGAAAAGGATGGTGGCAAGTCCTGCGATAGGAGCGCCCATTTCCTTGGTGAGCGTCAGCGCGAACAGGCCTCCGGCAATACGGAGGAGATTGAAAATGGATAAGGGGGCCGTAAAATAACACAAAACCGTGTAGGCAAGGAAGATAGCCAGCAGGGGATCCACCATAATGCTGTTGAAAACTTCCGGGAAGAAAATGATCGGGATGCATAGGAGGATGAGCAGACCCGCAGGAAGAAGTCTCAGGGTTTTGAAAGAAAGATCCTTCAGGCCTGCAATCAGGAAGCAGCAGATCATAATCTGAAACGCCACATACAGCAGGCTTTCGGAGAACAATCCGTTCTGAAACTGGACATAATATTGGAATAAGGTAATAAACGGCGGATACCAGGGAAGAAAGACGGTGGAATCCGCATGCTTGCCAAAGGAGCCGAAATAGAACATATCCTTTGCGGCCAGACCCCAATGAGAGAATTCATCCCAGATGGAACGCTGCATATTTGCGTTATAGACAAGAATGATCAGCGAAAATACGGCAAAAACGAACAGACCTGGGGAAAGAAGATCCTTCCAGGTTCGGTCTTTTTTTTGAAACAGGAAAATGGAACAAAGGAACGCGCAGAAAGCGAGAAGAAATACGGCGTACACGCCCAGTTCCAGATGCTCCGCAAGCCCTGCGATATACAGGATGAAAACCAGCACGACAGCGGAAAGGGCTGCTGTTTCCTCAAATTTTTTGTGAAACAGCATCATAAAAAACAGGGAAAAAGCCAGAAGGGGCGCAAAGATACCAAACAGCAGGAAGATGCGGCTGTTTTTTACGAAGGTGATATCCATCATAAGCCCGGAGGCAGCGGAGACGCCGTCAACCGAACAGCCGCCGTATTCGCTGCTGGAAGGGATGGAGAGCGAGCCTCCGGCTTCGGTTTCCGTGTAGGCAAAAAGAAATTGATACTGCCGTCCCAGCTGCAGGGAGGCGGTATCGAATGCAAACGTCAATGTCCCGCTTTCGCCGGACTGAAAGCTTCTCGGCTGTATGGAAGCAGATACAACGGCATTTTCATCCGCCCCAGGATAGGAGGGAATGACGCTGAGCGTAAATCCGGAAGTAAAATCGGCGTTTGCAGTATAGGGAAGGGAAATCTGGGTGATTTTCCGGGTATGGGGACTCCAGGTCTGCGACAGCTGGCTGCCTGAGGTGAAAAGAACCTCTGAATCAGGATGGATGGCAATGGTCTCTGTAAGCTGTTGATTTTTCATCAGAAAGCAAAACGCACAGCCTAAGAGAATGAACAGAAAGAGAAGATTTTTTTTCAATAATTTCATGGAAGTATCCGCCTTTTGATATAGGATAATAAACTACCCCTATTATAGAGGAATTATTCGCCCAAAACCAGACCTTTTTCCAAAATGCGGAACTAAATACGCAAAAAAAGATAGAAAACAGGTAGAACGTGATATATAATAGAAGTAATGCGATGGCCGGAGCCGGCCGGATTTTTCATCCTACCTCAAAGAATCCAGAAAGGCGGAAATGAAATGCTGAAAAAAATAGATGGTATATTAAAGTGGTTCGTATTGATTTTAGGCGGCGGAGCCGTCGCCTATCTGTTTTTGCTGAGTATTTTCGGCACGAGCTATGCCACATGGCGGGTATTTGGGGAGATCAATGGAGAGCCTGACGGAGACGGGTACAATTACTGTCTGCCGGATAATGCATGGATTCACCTGTTGGTTCTTATCTTGATTGTTGCAGCGGCATATCTGCTGATCAGATATGTTAGGCCCCAAATAACGGTCGATACCAAGTGGATTAGTCTTGGCATAGGACTTTTTTATCTGGCGGCGGGAAGCTGGCTGATCCTTCGTTCACAGTTTGGGCCAATCAGTGATTCTGCCAAACTTATGCATATCGCGGAACAAATGGTGAGCGGGGAATACGAGGCATTCCAGAGGGATGTGGGGTATCTTTGGAGGTATCCGGATCAGCTGGGGATCGTTTTCCTCTTTTATCTGCTCACACTTATTTTCGGAAGGTATCAGTTCATTGCTTTTCAGTTTCTGAATCTCCTGGCTGCCGCGGCCATTGGGTTTGTGGCCAGAAAAATTTGCTGTATTCTGTGGGAAAATGCGGAATGGACCGGGACGGCCGCACAGTTTTTGTATTATATCTTTTCGCCGCTGCTTTTCTACGTTACTTATCTGTACGGGACGGTTCTTGGCGTAAGCCTTTCTCTGGCTGCGATCTATTTTGAACTGTTGTTTTTGCGGAAAGGGAGGCGGTTTGTGCATGCCGCCGCCGCTGCGCTGCTGATGGGGCTTGCGGTGCTGGTGAAAACGAACAGCATGATTATGCTGGCGGCAATGCTGATTTTCCTGGTATATGACCTTATCATGGAAAAGCAGAGAGGAAAGACAGTGCTGGCGGCCGTGCTGCTTCTGGGTGTGCAGATCGTATTTACCCAAGGGCTCCACGCTTTTATGAGCAATCAATCCGGCGTGGAGATATCGAAGGGAATGCCGAAACTTGCCTGGGTCGCCATGGCGCTGCAGGAAAGCCGGCTGGCTCCAGGTACCTGGAACGGTCATAGCGTCTCCCTGTATGAGCAGGCGGGCTATGATTATGACGAAGCGAACCGGCTGGCAATAGAAAGCATCGAAGATTCTCTGGAACGGATGTGGGGAGACAGAAGCGAGGCAGTTCGGTGGTTTGGACGGAAAATGGCGTTTCAATGGAATGAACCGTTTTTTGGCGTAGCGGAAATGATTCGCGGAAGGGAAAGCGATATTCAAGTGTCCCCATTGGTGAGCAATCTGATCAGCGGGAGGCTTTATTACCAGCTGCGCATATATCTGAATTATTTGCAGACCATAATCCTGGCGGGATGCCTTTTGTATTTTATTTTGACAGGCAGCAGGCAGAGAAGAGAGAATTTTATCCTGCTTGTAGTCTTCCTGGGAGGTTTCCTTTTCCATATAGCTTGGGAGGCCAAACGGGAGTATGTACTGCCGTATTTCCTGATGTTGTTTCCTTATGCTGTAAGAGGGTTCCAGGTACTCGTATACCGGCTTGGAAAAGCCTTGCGGGGAGAGTACCGGATAAATAAGAAGAAGATAGTTCGGATGGTCTGTATGGCGGCGCTTGTCCTGGCGATATTTGCGGCGCTGTATCCTACCCGGCTGATACAATATTCTGTGGCGATTAAGGACGAGGCGGAGGTAAGACTGCCTGCCGAAGAAGAACTTGCGGAGAAAACCTTTGGAGGTTGACGGAGCGCATGCAGGATGTATGACTGACAAAGTACGCGCGCGAGCGCAGATGGGAGTAAAATGGGAAGAAGAACATTATATGGTACGGTAATTGTGACATATCGCTGCAATGCGCACTGTAATATGTGCGATTGCTTCCGGGATCCGACCAAGCCGGAAGAGGAAATTACGCTGGATGTAATTAAGAAGCTTCCGGAGATGGCCTTTACGAATATTACGGGAGGAGAACCCTTTATTCGCAAGGATCTGGCGGATATTGTGAGGGAACTGTATAAGAAAAGCGACCGCATTGTGATATCTACGAACGGTTATTTCACGGATCGAATCATAGCGCTTTGCAAGGAGTTCCCGAAGGTAGGGATTCGGATCAGCATCGAAGGGCTTCAGGAGACGAACGACAAGATCAGAGGGATCCCGGATGGATTTCAGAGAGGCTATACAACGTTAAAGACGCTGGTGGAGATGAGGCATCCGGATGTGGGATTTGGTATGACGGTTCAGGATATGAACTGTGAGGATCTGGTTCCGTTGTATCATATTGCGAACGATATGGGAATGGAATTTGCTACAGCGACGCTGCATAATTCCTTTTATTTCAGGAAAACGGATAACAAGATTGATGATAAATATAAAGTGTCATGTAATTTTGAGAAGCTGATCAATGAGCTTCTCAAAAGCAAGTCGCCTAAGAAGTGGTTCCGCGCGTATTTTAATCATGGCCTGATTAATTATATCTATGGGAATAAGCGGCTGCTGCCATGCGATATGTCCCGGAATGCATTTTTCATCGATCCGTTCTGTGACGTGATTCCCTGTAATGGCATGGCGCAGAAAGCGGTGATGGGGAATCTGAAGGAACAATCCTGGGAAGAACTCTGGAACTCCAGGCAGGCCCAGCAGGTAAGGGAGTGCACGAGAAAATGCGACAGGAACTGTTGGATGATCGGCAGCGCTTCCCCGGCTATGCACAGATATATCTGGGTGCCGGCATGGTGGGTGCTCCGGCATAAGCTTTTTATGGGAAACAGATATCGGCTGAGCGAAAATGATTTCATCCCGGAGGCGCGGAAAAAGAAAAGCGAGTAATTATTTGAGGATGCCTGAAGCGCCGCCAATCCAGTTATCGCAGCGCCGAACTGGAGGCTCTGCAATGCATATTTTGCATAAAATGCTTTTGGCATGGAGGGAAAATGATAGAAACTCTGAAAAAGCCCGTGAAACGTTTCTTGGCAGCAGGACTGTATGGACTGTATCAAAGGGGAATCTTGCCTAACCGGATCCGAGTGCATACGGTTGACGAGACGCTGGAGGTGCTGCTGCATACCCAAAAGAGTATGGTAAGGTTTGGCGACGGGGAGATTGTGGTGATTGAAGGGAGGAATATCCCAACTCAGTCGGGCAGGGCCGATGCGGCGGAAGAGCTGAAGCGGATTCTGGCCTATCCTTACGATGACCTGATTGTAACCCTGCCGGATATTTTTGACGGTCTGGATATCTATGTCCCTGCATCAAGGCGTTTCTGGCAGGATCATCTGATGTTTTTCCGAAATACCTACAGGAAGTACTGCAATCCGGACAGAGTTTACTATAATACTTCGGTGACGCGGGGATATATCACCTATGCGGATAAGTCCTGCAGTGCGGGCTGGTTTGCCAAGTTCCGGCAGGTGTGGAATGGGAAAAAGGTAGTAGTGGTGGAGGGAGAGGCTACGCATAACGGCGTTGGAAACGATCTGCTGGATACAGCGGAGAGTGTGGAACGGATCCTCTGCCCGAGCAGGGATGCTTTTTCGGTCAGGGAGCGGATTCTGGCGGAGTGTCTGAAATTTGAGACAGACAGGCTGTTCCTTCTTTCCGTAGGAGTGACGGCGAAGTTTCTGACGGAAGGTTTATTTTTAAAGGGATACCGCGCCATTGATATCGGAAACCTGGATATGGAATATGAATGGTTCCTGCAAGGCGCCAGTAAGAAAGTGCCTCTGCACAAGCATGCTGTGATTGGGCGGAAGGCGAATGAAGCTGCCGGATATACGCAGTATTTGAAGGAAATTGTCTGCAGGGTGGAAGCGTAGGGAATGATGTATATATTATCGGATATTGTAAAAAAGATTGATAAACTGAAAAAAATGGCCGCGTTTGCAGCCTATTGTTTCCCATATGGGGATGATGCCAGGTTTGTAGACAGTGTGAAAAGAATCGGCAGGGAATATAATGCGGTGTCCGTAGAACGTTTTGGAGAAGGACAGGCAAAGGTGTTCTACCATATTGCGATGGAACGCTCTGGAGCCGGATTTTTTGCGGACTTCAACAAGCTGCTGGCGTATTTGTATTTTGCCGATCAGCTGGCGTTGGTTCCAGTGGTTGAATTCTCACGGGAATCCATGTATGCGGAGGAGCATCCGGTAAATGGTACAGAGAATCCGTTTGAGTATTATTTTGAGCAGCCTTGCGGAATTTCGCTGGAGAGGATGAAGGAAGAAAGCGCTGTGATAAGGAGCAGGAGAGAGAACGTGATCCTTGCCAATAGTTTGAATCAAGAAAAGGGCGGCTATACCAAGACGGAAGAGCATCTTAGACAGATGGGAAGGATTTTTAGGAAATATATTCGGCTGAATGCTATCGTGAAGGAAAAACTGCATAAGGATCAGGAGCGTCTTGGCTTAGAGGGGCGTTCCCTGGGAGTCCATGTGCGCGGTACGGATTTTAAGTGGAATTATAATGGGCATCCAATTCTTGTGCGCGCAGAGGAATATTTGGATGAGGCAGTACGGGAATACGAGAAAGGCGGGTATCAGAGGATTTTCCTGGCCACAGATGACAGAAGCGCGCTGAAGATGTTTGAAGAACAGTTTGGGGAACGGCTTTGTTATTACCGGGATACGGTTCGGGATGACGGGAAGGAAAGCGTGATGAACAGCGTGTCAGAGCGTGAAAATCACCATTATCTTTTGGGATATGAGGTGCTTCGGGATATGTATACGCTTGCGTCCTGCAACGGGCTGGTGGCGGGGCTTTCACAGGTCAGTTATGCGGCCAGGATCTGCAGGCGCGGCATGGCGGATGGGTATGATTCGGAAATCATTCTGGACAAAGGAATTAATTATCATAAGAGATATAATTGCCCGAATGAAAGGAGACGTATGACGGATGGCAGGTAAGCTGGGATATATTTTTTCAAGAAGTGAGAAGCTGAAGCTGTTTTTGCTGATGGTGGCGATCGTAGTCGGCAGCTTCCTGGAGCTGATGGGAGTGGCCGTTTTTACTCCTTTCATTAATATCATTATGGAAGCGGATGCAATCCGGCAGAACAGGCTTTTGAATTTTTTCTATGAGGCGCTGGGATTTGAGTCTGTGGAGACCTATCTGGCGGCGATCGCCGGACTGATTATGTTTATTTATGTGTTTAAAAATGTATATCTGGCGGTGGAGAAGAACGTTATTTACAAATTTTCCTATAATGTGCAAAGAAAACTGTCCACTCGTCTGCTGGCCTCTTATATGAAGGAGCCGTATACGTTCCATCTGAACAAAAATGTGGCGGAACTGCAGAGAAGCATGCAGGAGGATACGGATCTGTTCGCAAAGGCGATCATACATATCCTGGAATTGGTCGCAGAAATATGCGTATGCGCTGTGATGGGCATTTATCTGTTTATTGTCAGCCAGTCCATTACGCTGATTATCGTGCTGCTCCTGATTCTCTGCCTGGGGATGTTCGTATATATCTCCAAAAAGTTTTCCCAGGATCTGGGAAAGCGGAGCCAGGTATATAAGGCGAACATTTATAAATGGATGAATCAGGCGATCGGGGGGATCAAGGAGATTAAGGTGCTCAACCGGGAGCAGTTTTTCGTGGATTCCTATGACTCCTATTTCAGAAAATATATTTATGGCCTGCGTATCAGCACATTGATCCGGATTCTTCCGAAGTATGCGATTGAGACGGTCTGTATGACCGGCTTGCTGGCGGCAGTCATCCTGAAGCTGTTCATGGGGCAGAAGGATATTGTGGAATTCATCCCGCAGCTTGCCGTATTTGCGGTGGCTTCCTTCCGCCTGCTTCCCTCGGTCGGCAGGATCAATGAGCATGTAGCGACGGTGCTGTATGCGTTCCCTTCCATTGATTTGATTTACCATGATCTGAAAGCGGTGGAAGAGATTCCGGAGAAAGCGCAAGAAGAGACCGGAGAGTGGAAATTCCGAAGCCTGCTGAAAGTTAAAAATATCAGCTACCACTATCCCGATTCCGAGGAAAATGTACTGGAGGGCGTGAACTTTGAGATTGAACGGGGAAGCTCCGTTGCGTTCGTCGGTCAGTCCGGAGCGGGGAAGACGACGATGGTGGATATTATTCTGGGTCTGCTGAATCCGCAGTATGGGAAGATTACGGCGGACGGCATGAATATCGAGAAGAATATCAGCGTGTGGCAAAGAGAGATCGGATACATTCCGCAGACCATCTATCTGTCAGATGATACGATCCGAAATAACATCGCTTTTGGCGTGGCGGAGGAAGATATAGACGAGGAGGCCGTATGGGAGGCAGTCAATAAGGCCCAGCTGGCAGAATTTATTGAAGGGCTGCCGGAAGGGCTGGATACCTTTGTGGGAGACCGTGGAGTGCGGCTTTCCGGAGGGCAGAGGCAGCGGATCGGGATAGCCAGGGCACTGTATCACGATCCGGAGATTCTGGTACTGGATGAAGCAACCTCGGCGCTGGATAATGAGACGGAGACGGCGGTTATGGAGGCTATCGACCATCTGAAGGGTGTGAAAACGATGATTATCATTGCCCATAGGTTGACGACAATTCGGAATGTTGATAAAGTATATGAAGTGCAGAACCATAAGGTTCTTGAACGGGACAAGGAAGAAGTGCTGGGAGGACAATAAGAAGAAATATGCGGGTTTTATATGTGGCGCCTCGCTTTCATACCAATCAGATTCCTATTATGGAAGGGTGGAAGGAGCATGGAGATGCGGTTTGCTTTATCGCTCATCATGCAGGCCAAAACGAAGATTATTCTGCCGTCAGGCCGATTGTATTGGGCTACAGCGGCTGGTTTCTCCTGGCGGAGCGGCTGTATCTTTTCTTGTTCAGGAAAAGGGAAAATGCCGTTGATTTCAGGCTGCGGCACGGTTTTCCGCCTATCCGGCGCCTGAGGCGTCTGATCCGGGAATTTGCCCCGGATCTAGTGATCACGCGGGAGAGATCCGTATATTCGATTTGCGTAACAGAGATTTGCAGGAGATTTGGATTCCCAGTGATACTTTACAATCAAAGTCCTTTGTGGGAGAAAAAAGAGGACGGATTCAGGTTGGGACATCGGCTGGTCAGCCGTCTTACGCCCCGCTTCCGTATTACGCCGGTTTACTCTTTGGGAAGGAGCCTGGAGGGAAAACGGCCGGATCCGGAGGCCTGCTATCTTCCATTTCTGATGCCGCCGCATCTCGCACCGGATGAACGAAGCTATTTTCGGGACGGGAGGATCCACATCTTTGCGATTGGGAAGTATCAGGAGAGAAAAAATCACAGGATGCTTCTGGAGATTATCGGGGAATTGAAGAAGAAATATCCGGTCAGACTGGCCATTGCAGGGGAGATTTCCAACCGATTCCATCAGGAATATTATGACGGCCTGGTTCGTTATGTGAAGGAGCACGGTCTGGAGGATCTGGTAGAACTGTATGTGAACGTGAACCGGCAGAAAATTTTTGAACTGTATAGCGCTTCTGATCTCTTTGTTCTGGCCAGTACGGCGGAACCTGCGGCCGTATCCCATCTGGAGGCGATGTCTTTTTCCCTGCCGGTGATATCCGGGGAGGATAACGGGACGGCGGGCTATATTGAAGAGGGATGCAACGGCTACATTTGTCGGGATAACGACAAGGCGGATTTAAAGGAGAAAATAGAATTCATTATATCCGATCCAGAGAGGCTGGAGAAGATGGGGGCAGAAAGCTATCGGCTGGTATTGGAACGGCACCAGTTTGATGGGTACTATAAACAGATTATGAGAATATTGGAGCAGATAAAACAGGAGAAATCATGAAAATCGTATTTATTACGCCCAACATGACAGGAGGCGGAACGGAAAAGGTGATCTCCCTGTTTGCGAACGAGTATGTGAAGCGCGGAATAGAAGTAACGATTATGATGTTCGCGGGAGAAGAGTGCGCTTATCAGGTAGATCCGGCTGTGGAGTTGTTGTGCGTATCCGCACAGTCCCATGGCAGCGCGCGCATCCGGTTGGAACGGCTGCGTCGGATGAGGGACTTTTTTAAAAAGAATGAAGGGTGTCATCTCTTTTCTTTCTGTACGATGGGGACGGTATTTGGCGCCTTGGCCACAATTGGGCTGCATTGCCCCATGCTGGTGGCGGAGCGTACAGATCCGCGCAGCAGCGGCCATGATTTTATCCGAAACATGGCTTATAGGCGAGCTAGGCAGCTTGTAGTGCAGACAGAGGAAAGCCTGAACTATCTTCCGGCTTCTTTCCGGAAAAAGGCATTCCGCCTTCCGAATCCGGTAGACGGGTCAGTGCCTGCCCCTTTTGAGGGGAAACGGGCAAAGAGAGTGGTCTATCTGGGGAGGCTTGAGCCGGAGAAGAACCCTGGTCTGCTGTTGGAGGCTTTTTGCGGCTTTTCACGTCAGTACCCGGAATACAGGCTGGAATATTATGGCGCGGGGAGCCTGGAACAGGAACTAAGGGATAGAGCAGAAAAGCTGGGATTGTCTGATAAGGTGCTATGGCATGGATTCTGTGCCGACGCGAAGCAGAGGATTGCGGACGCGGGAATATTTGTGCTGCCGTCCAATTATGAGGGGATTTCCAATGCTATGGTGGAAGCGCTGGCGATGGGGCTTCCGGTGATCGCTACAAACTGTCCGATCGGAGGAGCCGCTTCCTATATTCAGGATGGAAAGAACGGGCTTCTGGTTCCGGTAGGCGACGCGGCCGCGTTGGAGAAGGCGATGGAGAAAATCGCCGGAAATGAAGCGCTGGCAAGAAAGCTGTCTGACAATGCCAGGAAGCTGCGTGAGGAATGCCCAGTTGATAAGGTGGCGGATCGGCTTTTGGAAATTGCGGGAATACGGAAATGAGAGAAAAACGTGTCCAGTCTTTCTGATTTTAGATGTGCGCTATAGCGCGAGGAGCAATATGGAGAAAATAACAGTTTTGACGCCCGCTTATAATCGGGCGCATACATTGCCAAGGCTGTATGAAAGCCTGCTCGCCCAAACGGCGCAAGAGTTTGAGTGGCTGATTGTGGATGATGGAAGTACGGATGAAACCGAGAAACTGGTGTTGGAATGGATGAAGGAACAGAAAATCCCCATCCGTTATTTGCATAAAGCAAACGGCGGCAAACACACAGCTTTGAATGAAGGGATACGGGAGACATATTCTGAACTGACGTTTATTGTGGACAGCGATGACTTCCTTCCAAGGGATGCTGTGGAGATCATACTGGACTATCATGAGAAGTACCAAGGAGTAAGCGGGCTGTGTGGATATAGCTTCCTGCGTTTTTATCCTGACGGGCGGGTAAATGAAGCCTATTATCCGCAGGATGAAATGATCGATACCTATGTGGAAGCCCGCATTAACGCGGGAATTGCAGGTGATAAGGCGGAAGTTTTCTATACGGAGATTCTGAGGCAGTATCCGTTTCCTGTGTATGAAGGAGAAAAATTTGTTCCGGAGGATATGGTTTGGATCCGGATTTCAGGGCCTTATAAAATGGTGCATATTAATAAATGCGTCTATATTTCAGAATATCTGGAAGGAGGACTGACCCGGCTGGGGAAGCGGATGAAGATCCATTCCCCGAAGGCTATGACGGAGCGCGCGAGATTGTATCTGAATGATGAAACGGTGAATGGAAAAGTCAAATGCAAAATGATGCTGCTGTATGTGATCTATGGCCACTTTGCTGGATATAGGGCAGGAAAACTTATAAAAGGTCTGCGTCGGAAGCTGTGGTATGCGGCAGGGGCAGTTCCGGGCACACTTTTGTACCTGATGTGGAAACGGCGGTATAGGTGAGAGAGGCAAAGAAGCGGATATGAAAATTGTAGTGGCGGGAACAGGATATGTAGGTTTGGTTGCGGGAGTGTGTTTCGCAGAAAAAGGGCATGACGTGACCTGTGTGGATACGGATGAAGAAAAGGTAAAGCTGATGGAATCAGGCGTCTGCCCGATCTACGAAAAGGATCTGGAAGGGCTGATGCGGAAGAATTATGCGGAAGGAAGGCTCCATTATACAACGGATTATGCAGAGGCTTACCGGAGGCCGGACGCGATTTTTATCGGGGTGGGAACGCCCGAACTGCCGGATGGTTCCGCGGATCTGAATTATATCGCCACTGTATCCAGGCAGATTGCGGAGAATGTAGAAAAAGACTGTTTGGTGGTGGTGAAATCGACGGTTCCGGTTGGGACCAATGATAAGGTAGAACAGTTTATACGGGATTTTCTGGTGCATAAGGATGTGCGGATCGAGGTGGCCTCCAACCCGGAATTCCTGGCCCAGGGCTCTGCTGTTCGTGATACGCTGCATGCGGCCCGTATTGTGATCGGTACTAAGAGCACCCATGCGGAGGAGATGCTCCGGAAGATCTATGAGCCTTTTCAGCTTCCGATTGTGTCTGTGGGAAGACGGTCTGCGGAGATGATTAAATATGCTTGTAATGATTTCCTGGCGCTGAAAATATCCTACATGAATGAAATTGCCAATTTGTGTGAATTGGTGGGGGCGGACATTGAGGATATTGCTGAAGGAATGAGCTATGATGAGCGGATCGGGGCGAATTTCCTGAAAGCTGGGGTGGGATACGGCGGAAGCTGCTTCCCGAAGGATACCAAGGCGCTGAAGTTCATTGCCAGACAGCACGGATATACCCTGAAAACTGTGGAGGCGGCCGTGGACGTAAATGCAGAACAGAAAACGCGCCTCTTCCGAAAGGCCTGCGACAGGATGATTACCTTCCGGGGCCTGAAGGTTGCAGTGCTGGGACTGGCATTCAAACCGGGAACCGACGATCTGAGGGAGGCTCCTTCTGTGGATAATATTCAGCTGCTGTTGGAAGAAGGGGCAGATATTTGGGCCTATGATCCGGCAGCGGAAGACAACAGCCGAAAGCGATTTCCGGAAGGAAGCTGCGGGAAGGGAACTATGACTTATGCAGGAAGTCCCAAGGAGGCATTGCGTGGAGCCAATATTTGCTTTGTCTTTACGGAGTGGAAGGAAATCCGATCAATGAAGGCGGTGCAGTTTGCGGAATGGATGCAGACGCCGCTGGTATACGATGGAAGGAATGTATACTGCCCGCAGGAAATGAAAGATGCGGGAGTGGAGTATTATAGTATCGGCAGATAGGAAAACGGGGAGGAAGAAATGACAGCAAATAAGAAAATGCGGACGGCGGTATATATCGGAATCGCGGCGCTGCTGCTTTTGTTGAACTGCCTGACTCCAATGGTCGGGGACGATTATCAATACAGTTTTATATTCAACCGGCCGGAGAGGATAGAAAGCCTGGCGGACGTGTTTTATTCACAGTATATTCATTATTTCGAATGGGGTGGGCGTTCCGTGGCTCATTTTCTCCTGCAGTTTTTTCTGCTGCTGGGGAAGCCGGTGTTCAATGTCCTTAACACAGGTGTTACGCTACTTTATCTGTATCTGATCGCGAAGCTTGCGGGGGAAAGGAAAGTGAGGCTGTGGATTTTTGTAAGCGCTTTTCTGCTGTCCTGGTTTTTTATGCCTCAGTTTGGAACGGTATTTTTCTGGCTTACAGGCTCCTGTAATTATCTGTGGACAGCGGTGATTATGTTCGCGCTGATCGGTTTTTATTATTCAGCGTTAGAACGGGGAAGGAGGCTTTCGCTTGTTGTCAGCCTGCTGATCGGGCTTTGGGGAGTAGCGGCGGGTTGGTGCAATGAGAATACGTCTGGAATGACAGTCTTTTGTGCGGTGGCTCTGACGGGATATTATTGGTATAAATACAGAAGAATACAGTTGTGGCAGATCAGTGGGATTTTGGGAGGGACGATCGGGTTCCTGTTCATGATTCTGGCTCCGGGGAATTATATCCGGGCATCAAGGTATGATGGGCTTAATATTGTTTTCTGGCTTCATAAGAACTGGATGCAGGCCAATGCGGTAACATTTGATGCGGAAGGAAAGTATGCGGTGATATTTGCAGCTTTTCTGATCACCTTTTTCGTAATGATGTGCCTGAAGGTGGATCGGGAGAAGAAGATAATCGGGACAATATGGGTTGTGGCGGCGTTTTTGGGGAACTACGCGATGATCCTTTCGCCCAAATATCCTCCTAGGGCGTCCTTTGGAGTGCGGACGATGTTTGTGATTTCGATTCTGTACTGTGTGAGCTTGATTCTGCAGAAAACAGCCAAGGATGCTGTGAGAAGATATCTGCCGATGGTCGTGTTACTGACTGCCGGGCTGTACTTTTTATGTTCTTATGCAGAAGCTCTGTATGATGTAGGAGGAACCTGGTGGAAGGATAGGGAGCGCGTGCAGATGGTATATGAAGAGAAAGAAAAAGGAAATCTGTCAATAGAGGTGCCCAAGATGAATGCTAAGACGGAATATAATGTGTTCTATAATATTTTGGATTGGCCGTCTTATGATGTGGAAAAATATTTTGGAATGGACGAAATAAGGGCAAAGTAGAAGAGAGGAGAAGGATGGGAGAGAAGTATAGGGAGCCGGATCGGACAAAGAAAATTCTGATTACGGGGGCAGCAGGGTTTATTGGGTTTCACCTGGCAAAGAGGCTGCTGGAGGATGGATTTGAGGTGTGCGGAGTTGATAATCTGAATTCTTATTATGATGTGCACCTAAAAGAACAGAGACTTTCTGAATTGAAAGAATATAATAATTATTTATTTATAAAAGCTGATATTTCCGAAAAAGAAAAAATTAAAAAGATATTTTCTGATAATTCCCCTGATATTGTAGTGAATCTTGCAGCCCAGGCAGGAGTGCGGTATTCGATTGAGAATCCGGACGTGTATATAGAGAGCAATATTGTCGGTTTCTATCATATTTTAGAGGCCTGCAGGCATTCCCGCAGGGAAGGGGGCCATCCGGTCGAGCACCTGCTGTTTGCTTCCTCATCCTCTGTATACGGCAATCAGAAGAAAGTACCGTTTTCCGTAGAGGATTCCGTAGACAGACCGATCAGTCTCTATGCTGCTACGAAAAAAAGCAATGAGTTGATGGCTTATACATATAGCCATTTGTATGGAATCCCGGCAACGGGGCTGCGTTTTTTTACGGTATATGGGCCATATGGCAGACCGGATATGGCATATTTTGGATTCAGTGAAAGGATTATGAAAGGGGAGCCGATCCGAATCTTCAACCAAGGTGATCTGTACAGAGATTTTACCTATGTGGATGACATTGTGGAGGGGGTGGTAAGGATGTTGAATAATCCGCCGCCTGCCAATGAGGATGGAGACAGATACAAGGTATATAATATTGGCAATAACAAGCCGGTAAAGCTGATGGATTTTATCAGGACGCTGGAGAAGGCGCTTGGGAAGGAAGCGATTAAAGAATATCTGCCTATGCAGCCCGGCGATGTGTACCAGACTTATGCGGATATAGAAGAGTTGGAGAGAGACTTTGGATACAGGCCTTCTGTTGGGATTGAAGAAGGGCTTGGGAAATTCGCGGCTTGGTATAAGGAGTGGAAAGGGAAACATGTATGATAAATGGAGATACAGACTGCTGGCTGTCTGTTCTACAGGATTATTTCTTCTGAGTATGCTGCCCATCTGGTATTTGGCTTTCTATGCGAGGCCGAGCGGGGATGATTACGGGTACAGCACTCTTACGCATGCAGCATGGCTGGATACGGGATCCCTGATAGAGGTGGCCAAGGCTGCGGCGAAGACAGTGCAGAATTTCTACAACAGCTGGAACGGGGATTGGCTGACCACCTATCTGTTTGCATGGATGCCGGAGGTATTCGCACCGTATACCTATTGGATTGTCCCCTTTCTCATGACGGGAATGGTCATAGCGGCTATGTATTTTTTTATGCATGAGTTTTGTGTAAAGGTGATCGGAATGGAGGCTTCTGTGTGGCTGATATTCACATCGCTTTTGCTGCTGGCCGGCTATCAGTTCATACCAAGCACGGCGATCGGAATGTATTGGTATGTGGGTTCTGTCCATTATATGCTTCCGCATGCGGCGGGACTTATTGGCATTGCCTGCCTTTCCAAATATCTGAGGAAGTGCAGCAAAAGCACGCTTGCGCTCTTTTTCCTTTCCCTCTGTGCGTTTATTGTGGGCGGCGGAAGTTATTTTACCAGCCTTCTTTTGTTGCTGGTATTATTCGCTGCGGCCGCCATGGCAGGAATAAAACGAAAGAAGCGGGCGTTTTTGCTAATGATTCCATTCCTGATCTGTGCAGTAGGTTTTGTATTCCAGTGTAAGGCTCCCGGCAACGCGGTTCGTGGGGGAGAGGAGTTTGGGATGGATGTTGTAGTGGCGGCAATAACGGTTTTGGAGTCGCTGCGCCGCAGTTTTGCGGCCATCTGGGAATGGATGGAAGAGAAAACTGCAGCTTTTGCTGTTCTTCTGGTAATTGTCGTGATCGGCTTTGAGGCGACGAACAGAGGACAGGAAAAATCCCGCTTCCGTTATCCCTGTCCGTTGCTTTTTATCCTTTTTATGTATGCCTGCTACAGTGCGATGTATGCTCCGGAGGTTTATTCAGAGCGGTTTGATACAATAGAGACCTCTTTGGGCCCGGCAACGATTCAGTACCTTACCTTTCTTGTGAATTCTTCTTTGGCTATTCTTTATGTGGAAGGATGGGCGGTAAAAAAGCTGTCAGGGAAAAAAGGCTTTCAGGATTTTATGAGGCAAAAATATAGGTATGCTGTCTGGCTTCCTGGGATGCTTGCGGCGTTGTTTATGGCCGGGGTGAATAGAGATAGTCTGAAGAATTGTGTAGATATGCAGTGCTATGAATATATTGTTAGCGGTCAGGCCGAAGATTTCAGGGCACAGATTGCTTCTCAGATGGAGATTCTTCTGGATGATTCGGTGAAAGAGGCCTATCTTGTTCCGATTAATCCGGAACAGGGGCCGTTGATGCATATGCCTGTAACGGCGGATGAAGATGCTTTTACAAACTGGGTAGTAAAAGAATTCTATCGGAAGGATAGAGTTGTAATGAAGGAATAAATATGATGATAAAATTCAGTAAGGTTAGGAAGCAGTTACTTAGAGCCATGGTTATTTTGCTTGGAGGAATATGTGTGTGGGAGCTGGCTTTAATAGTAGCTTATATGCTTCCTGCGGATATTTAAAAGGAATGTGACCAGTTCTATAGATATTTTTTATACAGAAAGTGTATATCCCCAGCAGGTGCAGGGCTACATAGGAAGAAAGAAAATTGGAGGGCACTTATGAAGAAGACAATCATCATTATGCCTGCTGGTTTAGCCTTCGCCTGCTATCTTTTGAAATTGACCAAAGGAAAGGGCTCTGTTCTTGTGTTGGAAAAGGAGAAAGAAGCGGGCGGTTTGTGACGCAGCACGCAGGTTGATGGTTACCCCCTTGATGTTGGAGGGGGCATTTTTTAGATGTCAAAAGGCCGGAGGTGAATGAATTCCTTTTCCACTACATGGATGAAAAGGAATGGGAGAGATATGACAGGAATTCTCAGATATTTTTGCATGGGAAGATGATTTCGTATCCGATAGAGGCCAATATTTGGCAGCTTCCGCTGGAAGAACAGGTTATATATCTGAAATCTATTGCAGTAGCCGGATGTAATCTGGGGAAACCGCTGCCGGTGGGATTTATAGAATGGATAACTTGGAAATTAGGAAGCAAAATAGCAGAAGAGTATATGCTTCCTTATAACAGGAAAATGTATGGAAGTGAATTGTCGCAACTTGGAACTTACTGGATGGAAAAACTGCCGCAGGTATCCTTTGAGGAAACGCTTCTGAGCTGTTTGCAGAAAAAAGCGTATGGAATGAATCCGGGCCATACCCATTTTTATTATCCGAAGCGTTATGGGTATGGGGAACTGTGGAAGAGAATGGCGCAAAGCATAGCTTCTCATATTCGATATGAAACAGATGTTGCCGAATTAAATTTAGGTAGAAACGAGGTACGATGCAGGGATGGAAGTATGTTCCAGGGACGAAGGATTATTACAACGATTCCCTGGAATAGTTTTGATGCTATATTCGGCATAGAGGAGGAAGAAAAGAAAGGGATTGGTAAGTTAAAACATACAGGCGTGGCAATCCAGTATTCCCCTCAGAATCTGGATACACAGGCGCAGTGGATTTATTATCCGGATGAAAAAACGGATTTTCATAGGATTTTGGTCAGACATAATTTTTGCCCTGGAAGCCGTGGTTATTGGACAGAGACGAATTTGGAACGGCTGAAGAGCCGTGGAGATAATTTGTTTATCAATGAATATGCTTATCCTTTAAATACGATTGAAAAACCTGAGATAATGAGGAAACTATTGGGGAAAATGGCGGAAAAGCAAGTATTTGGCCTGGGCCGGTGGGGAGAGCATCAGCATTATAATTCAGATGTAGTAGTAGAACGTGCAATGCGGCTGGCGGAATTTTTGGGGAGGAACGAACATGAATAAGATAAGAGTTTTTTTGCGGGGAAGGGAGCTCCCAGGGCCTGGGAATGGTTCCTGCTGGGATTGTTGTTATTGCTCCCATTTTTGTCGTATTTTTATGGAGATACAATGTCAATTCTGAAATATGAAGTGAATTTTATGGGTTCGCTTACTGAAGGCGGCGGATGGAGATCCTATTATGAATATAACCGATTGAAAGTAGAGAATGGAGGCCCTAATGGTTATGGAAATTATGCAACATATGATTATCCAATGTATCTGGTTCTTGGTATATGGGGAATCCCTTTATGGTTTTTTTCTGGGTTCAAAAGGGCTGGAAGTAAACGGGTATTTCCTTTCGAGAATTTATGGAAAGTCTGTTCTGCTTGTGGCGCTTGCAATAAGCGCCTGGCTGGTATACTCGATATGTAAGGAAATCAAGATAGATGAGCGGAAAGCAAAGTGGGGAGCGTTTTTGTTCTGCTCTTCCATCCTGACATTTACAGCGATAGGAATAAATGGGCAGACGGATATTTTGGGAATTGTATTTATTCTTCTAGGATTGAAAGCATATATTAAAAAGAAAA